>WNGF01002337.1_pt1 | contig 41231 bp, 49 predicted proteins | sample 5400641 | NCBI WGS metagenome assembly WNGF01 (sample SAMN13153371, study PRJNA577476) | soil metagenome | isolation source: 80 cm soil or saprolite under grassland replicate 2 | place: USA:California | collected 2016-06-15 | reverse complement strand
AGATGCTCCACGGGGGCCTCGTCCCCGGCCGGCCCTACATCCTGTCCGGCGCTCCGGGATCCGGAAAGACGATCCTCTCGGTGCAGTTCCTGCGCGAGGGCCTCGAAGGCGGGGAACGGTGCCTGTTCGTCGCCCTCGAGGAGCCGCCGAACGAACTGAAGATCAACATGCGAGCGTTCCGCTGGAACCTCGACGACCTCGATGTGCTCGACGCGAACTCGGACATCCGGCGCTTCGAGCCGACGCCGTTGCTCGAAATCAGCACGGAAGAGGAGCCGATCAAGATGCGTGCGATCGGCGAGCGCATCCGGAAGACGCCGGATTTCGAGAGCAAGGAGGTCACCGTCCACTCGCTCCAGCAGCTCCTCAAGAACCTCCTGGTCAAGAGGGGCTACGAGCGCGTCGTGATCGACTCGATCACTGCCCTCAAGTACTTCTGCATGCGGGAGTTCGAGACGGCCCTCACGACGCAGTCGTTCATGCGATACCTCTCGGAGTCGAAGGTCACCTCGCTCCTGACGCTCGAGCTCCCCGAGGAGGGCGAGGTCCCTCCGGAGGCGTTCCTGGCTCGGGGCGAGTTCCGCCTCCACAAGCTCCGGGACGAGACCGGCATCAAGCGGTTCGTCTCCGTCGAGAAGTACAAAGGTTCGTCCCACGAAGAGGCCGTCTTCCCGTTCGATATCACGAACTCCGGGATCGTCGTCAACGCCGTGTCGAAGCCCGCGATGGCGATCTAGCCGGCTGCTCCGCGGCGGATGTCAATGCCTGTTTTGTCTGACGAACGTATGACTAGTTTTAAATAGCCCTACTTGGATTCGCCGCTGTCAGACTCCATTCGGGATGGGATGGCACGATGAAATCGCTTCTGAACGAGGCCTTGGCCCGACACCAGGAAGCCGAGGAAAAGGAAGAGCGCGAAGCCACGAAAGCCACGAAGCCGCAGGACAAATCCAAGTCCGGCGACGACGAGGAGATTGAGAAGATTGTCGAATCGATCAACGTCTCGATCAAGATCGTCGGTTGCGGCGGCGGCGGCTCGAACACGATCAACCGATGCAGCGAGGCCGGCATCAGCGGCGCGCAGCTGTGCGCCGTCAACACGGACGCGAAGCACCTGCTGTCCGTCCGAGCCCCCAAGAAGATCCTCATCGGCAAGCGTCTGACGAAGGGCCTCGGCGCCGGAGCGCTCCCGGAGGTCGGGGAGCAGGCCGCGCACGAGAGCGAAGAGGATATCCGCGACTTCATCCGCGGCGCCCACGTGGTCTTCATCACGGCGGGGATGGGCGGCGGGACCGGCACCGGCTCGGCGCAGTACGTCGCGCGCGTCGGCAAGGAAGAAGGCGCGCTCACGATGGGCGTCGTCACGATGCCGTTCAAGTCGGAAGGCCGCATCCGGATGGAGAACGCGGAAGCCGGTCTGGACAAGCTCCGCAAATTCTGCGACACGACGATCGTGATCTACAACGACAAGCTCCTCGAGCTGGTGCCACGCCTGCCGATCAACGCGGCGTTCAAGGTGGCGGACGAGATTCTCATGCAGTCGATCAAGGGCATGACGGAAATCATCACGAAGCCCGGCCTCGTGAACCTCGACTACGCGGACCTGATGACGATCATGAAGGGCGGCGGCGTCGCGATGATCGGCATCGGCGAGAGCGAGGAAGAGCGCGATCGGATCGAGTACGCGATCAACGAGGCGCTGGAGTCTCCGCTGCTCGGCGAGGTCGACCTGACCCATGCGCGGGGCGCGCTCGTGCGCGTCGTCGGCGGGCCGGACCTGACCGTCTCCGAGGCCGAGAAGGCCGCGGAGGTCGTCGGGCAGAAGATCAACCCGCAGGCGCGGATCATCTGGGGCTGCTCGGTCGAGGACGATTTGGACCACACGGTCCGTGTACTCCTCGTGATCACCGGCGTCAAGTCGAAGTCCCTCCTCGGCAAGGAGGTCTACACGGGACCCGTGCGGACCTCCGCTGAAGTGGACGAAGTACGCTGACCTCCTCCTCTTTTTACCCGAACCTTTTTCCATTTATCTCCCATCGTGCGAGCGTGAGCACTCGACGTCCGCGGTACCGCTACATCGCGTTCCGCGTCGACGGTCCGCGTCCCTTTCGCCGAGAGGAGGTCTTCGAGGCGATTCGCAGCGCGCCCGAACGCCTCTGGCTCGTCGAGTTCCGGCACCCCCTCGGCCTCGTGCGGACGACGCACCTGACGAAGGACGCGGCGATCCGCGCCTTGGTTGGCATCGACACGGTGGCGGGGGAGCGGGTCCGGGTGACGACGGTGGGCACATCCGGGACGATTCGCGCCGCGACCCGCAAGTACTTGGTCCACGCCCACAGAGCCTGAAAAGAACCCTTATAAGTGACCGCTTTATTAGCGGCCCGAGGTTTATCATATGCAGCCGGGCCAGATGGCGTACGACCGCGCGATCACGGTCTTCAGCCCCGACGGCCGCCTGTTCCAGGTCGAGTACGCTCGCGTCGCGGTCACTCGCGGCAACACGACGGTCGGCCTGAAGTTCAAGAACGGGATCGTCCTTATGGCCGACAAGAAGATTGGTTCGCGGCTCGTCGAGACCTCGTCGATCGAGAAGATCTTCCAGATCGACGAGCATGTCGGCGCGGCGACCTCGGGCCTCGTGGCGGATGCCCGCGTGCTCGTGGACTACGCACGGCTCGTCGCGCAGATCAACAAGGTCACGTACAGCGAGCGGATCGGCGTGGACCTGCTCGTCAAGCGGATCTGCGACTACAAGCAGAACTACACGCAATACGGCGGCGTCCGGCCCTTCGGGACCGCCCTCCTCGTGGCCGGCGTCGACGACCTCGGCACCCACCTCTTCGAGACGGACCCGAGCGGGGCGCTCGTGTCGTACAAAGCGGGCAGCATCGGCCAGGGCCGCCAGGCGGTCATGGAGCTGCTCGAGGAGAAGTACAAGGAAGGGATGAACCAGGACGACGCGATGGTCCTGGGACTCCAGGCCTTGCAGAAGGCGTCGGAGGGCGAGAAACTCGACGCCCGCGCGATCGAGGTCGGAATCATCGTCGAGGGCGAGCGGTTCCGGCGTCTCTCCGAGACCGAGGTCGGACAGTACCTTTCGCGGATGCCGACCGCGTCCTAGGCGAGGTCATGCCCAAGGAGCTTCGATCGGACCGTCGCGACGACATCTTCAAGGAGTACGTGATCGCCCGGATCGAGAAGGCGGGGGAGAAGTTCGAGGTCCTCGTCAAGCCGGATGCGGTCCAAAGGATCCGGGATGGAGCGGAGGTCGACCTTCTCGGGCAGCTCGCGATCGATGAAATTTTCCGGGACGCGCACAAGGGGTCGAAAGCGTCCGAGGAGAAGATGACGGAGTTCTTCGGGACGACGGAGCCCCTGGCGGTCGCGAAGCAGATCATCGAGCGCGGCGAGATTCAGCTGACGACCGAGCAGCGCCGCCAGATGCTCGAGGCGAAGCGCAAGCAGATTGTGCAGTACATCGCCGCGAACGCGATCAACCCGCAGACCGGCGCGCCCCATCCGCCGCAGCGGATCGAGAACGCGATGGAAGAGGCGAAGGTCCACGTGGACCCGTTCAAGGGGATTGAGGAACAGGTCAAGGAGGTCCTCAACGCGTTGCGGCCCCTCATCCCGATCCGATTCGAGAAAGTCCGGATTGCGGTCAAGCTCAGCGCGGAGGACAGCGCGAAGAGCTACGGGGACATCAAGTCGTTCGGGACGATCGTGAAGGAGGAATGGTCTCCGAGCGGCGCGTGGATCGGCGTCGTCGAGATGCCCGCAGGGATGCAGACGGACTTCCTTGAGAAGCTCAACGCGAAGACGAAAGGGAACGTGGAGACCCGGATCCTGAAGGCGGACCAGCGGGTCTAGCCCGGTCGATTGACGCGGACGGCCCAGGGTGGGATGCGTTCATCGCCGAGCTGGCTGAAACAGCTCGATCGCGTTGCCCGAGGGGTCGTCGATCAGGATCTGGGATCCTCCGGGGCCCGTAGTGATATTGTTGCGGAACCGCAACCCGGCCGCGCGAAGGCGCTCGACTTCCGCCGCGATGTCGTCCACAATGAGTTGGATCCGGTTCCAGCCGCCCGCACCCGGTATGCGGCCATCGGGCATCGGGCGTCCGGCGGAGCTCGTTGGGCCGCTGAGCAGGAGCCGCAAGTCGCCGCGGGTGACATCGGCGAATGCCGGAGGGGCGTTTGAAAGCAGCTTGAAGCCGAAGTGCGTCGTGTAGAAGGCGACGGCCGCATCGACATCGTTGACCATGTATCGGACGTTGACGGCCATGAGCGGATCGCCGTGCCCTAGTGAGGGGCGATATTTGAACCTGAGGAGGACGCCCTCCCGAGGGGTCGCGGACATGCGTTGTCGCCGCGGCCGGTCGAGAAACCGGAAGCCTCAAGTAGCCGCCTCCGTTTCGACGCGTCGCGTGAGAGAGAGACACCAATGCAGGGCAGTGGTTCGCTTCGCCAGCTTGTCATTCCCGGCGAAGCCGTCGGCGGCTCCGGGCTGAAGCCCGGCCCCGGTACCTACAGCGAGGGCGGACAGATTTTCGCGTCGCAGCTGGGCATCCGGAACGAGCGCGAGGGCCGCGTCAGCGTCATCCCGCTGAACGGGCGGTACATCCCCCAGCGAGGCGACGCGGTCATCGGCGAGGTGACCGACCAGGGCCCGTCCCACTGGCTCGTCGACATCAACTCCCCGTATCCGGCCCCGCTCCACGCGACGGAGTCAGCGTGGCGCGTCGAGTTCGGCGACACCGCGCGGTACCTGAAGGTCGGGGACGTCATCATGTGCCACGTCCTGAGCGTCGACGAGATCAAGCGGGTCCAGCTGACGATGCAGGACCGCGAAGCCCGCAAGCTGAGCGGCGGCATCCTGATGGAAGTCTCTCCGACGAAGGTGGCGCGGGTCATCGGGAAGGAGGGCAGCATGGTTTCCCTGATTAAGGATCTCACGAACTGCCGCATCTACGTCGGGCAGAACGGTCGGATCTGGCTCGACGGAGAGGACCGCGACACGGCCGTCGCCGCGATGGCGATCCGGCTGATCGAGGAGCGGGCGCAGGCCCCCGGGCTGACGGAGGCCGTGCGGGAACTGATCGAGCGAGCGAAACGGGACACGCGAGGGCGGTCGCCCTCCTGAGGAACGGGTTTTCCATGGAAGACATCGAGCACATCGAGAAGGAAGTCAAGCTGATGGACGCATCGGGCCGTCGACTCGACGGTCGGAAGTCGGACGAGCTGCGGCCGATCCGGATCGAAGCGGGCGTGCTGCGGCGCGCCGACGGGTCCGCGTACATGGAGTGGGGTGGGAACCGAGTCCTGGCCGCCGTCTACGGGCCGCGCGAGGCCCATCCGCGGCATCTCCAGGATCCCGCGCGGGCGCTCGTCCAGTGCCGCTACAACATGGCGCCGTTCAGCGTCTCCGACCGGAAACGGCCCGGGCCGGATCGTCGATCCGTCGAAATCTCCAAGGTCATCTCGGAGGCCTTCGCCTCCGTGGTCTTCGTGGAGCAGTTCCCCCGGACGTCCGTCGACATCTTCATCGAAGTCCTCCAGGCCGACGCCGGGACGCGGTGCGCCGGGCTCAGCGCCGCGAGCGTCGCCCTCGCCGACGCCGGCGTTCCGATGCGGGACCTCCTGGCCTCGTGCGCCTCCGGGAAGATCGAAGGGGTCGTGTGCCTCGATCTGAACAAGGACGAGGACAACTTCGGGGACGCCGACTGCCCCATGGCGATCGTGCCACGCACCGGGGAGATCGTGCTCCTGCAGATGGACGGCCACCTGACGTACGACGAGTTCCAGAAGGCAATGGACCTGTCGATCGGGGCGACGCACCGCATCTACGAGTTGCAACGGGACGCGCTCCGTCGCCGGTACTCCGTCACCCTCGAGGACATCCTCAAGGAGGCGCCGCCGCTCCCGCCGCCGCCTTCCGAGGAGCCGCTCCCGCCGGTCCCGCCGGAGGACGACTTCGGGCCGGAGGGGATCTGATGAGCGAGGAGATCGTCTCCGAGCTGATGCGCGCCCATGTCTACCGGCTCGCGTCGGCTGGACAACGGGTCGACGGCCGGGCGCTCGACAAACCGCGGAAGGTGACGATCGAGCGGGGGTTCGTCTCGACCGCGGAAGGCAGCGCCCGGGTCAAGCTCGGCAACACGGACGTCCTCATCGGCATCAAGATGTCCGTCGGCGAACCGTATCCGGACACCCCGAACTCCGGCGTGCTCTCGACGAGCGTCGAGCTCATCCCGATGGCCAGCCCGACGTTCGAGGCGGGCCCGCCCCGACCGGATGCGATTGAGCTCGCTCGCGTCGTCGACCGTGGGATCCGGGAGTCGAAGATGGTGAACATGGACCGGCTCTGCATCACCCCGAAGGAGAAGGTCTGGGTCATGTTCATCGACATCCACGTCCTGGACTACGACGGGAACCTGTTCGACGCGTGCTCGTACGGCGGGGTCGCCGCGCTCGCATCGACCAAGGTCCCGGCGAAGGCGATGGGGGTGGGCGAAGACTTCGCGCTCCCGGTCGAACACTGGCCCGTCAGCGTGACGAGCGCGAAGATCAAAGACATCGTGCTGGTCGATCCGAGCCTCGACGAGGAGCGCATGGCGGACGCGCGGCTCACCGTGACGACGGACGAGAACGGCGACATCCGCGCGATGCAAAAAGGCTTAAGTGGAAGCTTTACTTACGAAGAAATCAAGCGGATCATCGAGACGGCCCAGCGCGTGGGCCGCGAGATCCGTCCTTTGCTGAAACACTGAGGTCCACGATGGCGCGTCGCACGCGAAAGGCTGGTGTCGTCGGCCGGTTCGGCCCCCGCTACGGGGTGCGGATCCGCCGGCGCGTCCAAGAGATCGAGGAAGGCCGCCGAGCGAAGCACACCTGTCCGCGCTGCCAGGCCGTATCCGTCCACCGGAAGTCGAGCGGCGTCTGGGAGTGCCGTCGATGCGGGAACGTCTTCGCGGGGGGCGCGTACCGTCCCGTCGTGACGACGTCCTTCAAGCGGGAACTCGTGGAGGCCGTCAAAGAGCCCGAGGCGAAGGCCGAGGAGACCTGACGTGTACAAGTGCGCGAAATGCCTCGAGCCGATCCGGACGAACATCAACACGGTCGGGATCCAGTGCGAGCGCTGCGGTTCGAAGATCTTCTATAAGGAGCGGCCGAACGTCAAGAAGGTCGTCAAGGCGCGATAAACATGCGGCGGGCGACGATTACGCTGGTGGGCCCCGAAGCCCACGTCGTGGCCGAGGCGCTCCGGCCGGAAATGGGCCGGGACGTGCCGAAAGCCCGCGTCTCGATGCGGCCCGGACGCAACCGCCTCACGCTGACGATCGACGCCGAGGACACGAGCGCCCTGCGCGCCGCGGTCAACTCGTATCTGCGCTGGGCCGACCTGGCCGCACGCGTGCATGAGGTGGCCGTGTGAAGGAGATCTCCCCGCAGCTGCAGAACCAGATCGCGCAATACCAGAATCTGCAGCAACAGCTCCAGGTGCTCGGGAGCCAGCGCGTGCAGCTCGAAGCGAAGCTTCGCGAGATCGAATCGACCCTGGAGGAGCTCGGCAAGGTCTCGGCGGAGACGCCGGTTTACAAGAGCATCGGCATGCTCCTGGTGCGCCAGGACGACCGGGACAGTCTAAAGAAGGAGCTCGAAGAGCACAAGGAGACGCTCACGATCCGCGTGAAGTCGCTCCAGAAGCAAGAGAAGTCCCTCTCCGAACGCTACAACGACCTCGCGGGCAAGATCCAGACGGCCCTGGGCGGGGCCGCCGCCGCATCCGAAGGCGGCTGAACTTTTCTCCCTACGAAGAAGTGGCAAATCCTTATATCGCGAGGTCCGTTGGCGAATCCGTGGACGAGGATTCCGGATCGGAGGAGAGCCCCGAACCCGATGAATCGCCCGATGAATCGACCACCGAACCCACCGGGACCACGCCGTCGGGTCCGGTCCTGAATCGGATGAGTTTCTCCCGGTTTCTGATGATCTTCCTGTTCCTCCTCGCCCTCTACGCTCTCATCGACCCGCAGGTCGGCCTCGGCTTCGCGGGGATCGCGAACTTCGCTTTCGCGCCCCTCATCGGGTTCGGCGGCACCTTGCCCGTCCTGACGATCCTCTTGGCGGGCATGCTCACGACGACGATCTCGTCGATCATCCGCGACCACTACACGAACTGGGTGAAGATGGCCCGCACGCAGAAGATCATGGCGGCGTGGCGGAAGGAGCAGATGGAAGCGATCCGGAAGGGCCAACAGACGAAGCTCGAGAAGCTGAAGGAGGCGCAGCAAGGCTTCCTCAAGGACTCCATGGAGGTGCAGATGGCGCCGATGAAGTCGACCGCCTGGACGATGTTCATGTTCATCGTCGTCTTCACATGGCTCCGCCTCTTCGTCGACGTCACGCTCGGACACCTCGGGAACCAGTGGATCGCCGTGCCCTGGTCCACCCACGTGTTCCTGAACGACGCCAACGTCTTCCCAAACTGGGTCCTCCTCTACTCGCTCCTCGCGATCCCCTTCGGACAGATCGTCATCCGCCTGCTGAAGTACGTCCGTTTCAAGCGACGACTCGACACGATGGGGGTCCCGCTCCAACCCCAGCCGGACGAAGCCTGAGGGGTCGCCGATGATCCTCGCGGTCGGCGGCCCGCCGGGCAGCGGCAAGACGACGGTCGCCGAGCGGTGGGCCGCGGCCCGAGGCTACGTCCTCGTGTCCGCGGGCATGCGGTTCCGCGCGATGGCGAAGGAGCGCGGGATGAGCCTCGAGGCGTTCGGGAAGGCGGCCGAGGCGGACCCGGCGATCGACCGCGTGCTCGACGCCGCGGTCCTGGCGGAGATCCTCTCCAAGGAGGCGTCCGGAGCGAGCGTCGTCGTGGACGGCCGCATCCAAGCGTATCTCCTCGCGAAGCAGGGTATCCCCTGCACCAAGGTCCTGATCGACGCCCCCTTGGCGGTGCGGGCACAACGGATCGCAACGCGCGAGAGGAAGACCGTCCAGGACGCGGAGCGGGAGATCGTCGCGCGGGAGCGCTCGGAGCGCGTCCGGTACCGCCAGATCTACGGGATCGACCTGCGCGACACGCGAATCTTCGACCTGGTCCTGGACTCCGGCCGCAAGACGCCGGACGAGATCGTCGCGGCGATCGCGGCGCGGGTGGGGGGATGAGCGACCTCGTCGTCCTCCACGAGACCCCCGATTCGAAGCATGGGAAGCGCCCGGAGGATCGTTCGATCGAGGAGCGCATCCGCCGGGGCTTGGCGGTCGTCGACAAGCCGGCCGGACCGACGTCCCACCAGGTGAGCGCCTGGGTCCGGGACATGTTCGGAGTCCCGAAGGCGGGCCATGCGGGCACGTTGGACCCGCGTGTCACCGGCGTGCTCCCGGTCGGCCTCGCCGACGCGACGCGCGCACTCGAGGCGCTGCTGGCCGGGGACAAGGAGTACGTCGGGGTGTTGCAGCTGCACCAGGACGTCGAGGAGCGGAAGGTGCGCTCGATGATGGGCCGCTTCGTCGGCGAGATCTATCAGATGCCCCCGGTGCGGTCGGCCGTCAAGCGGGAGCAACGGACCCGCCATGTGTACGAGTTCGAGCCGCTTGAGATCGAAGGCCGCAACGTCCTCTTCCGCGTACGGTGCGAGTCCGGGACGTACATCCGGACGCTGTGCTCCGACGTGGGCGAGGCGCTCGGTGTCGGCGCGAACATGGTCGACCTGCGGCGGACGCGGACGGCCTCGTTCTCGGAGGCCGACGCTCACCCGTTGAACGCCTTCCGCGACGCAATCGTCTACTGGCGGGAGGGGGACGAGGCCGCGATCCGGGCGATCGTGCGACCTATGGAAGACCTGCTGCGGCACCTGCCCCGAATCGTCATCAAGGACACCGCGGTCGACGCGATCTGCCACGGTGCGAACCTCGCGGTGCCTGGCGTCGCGAAGCTCTCGCCGCACATCCGCCGCGGCGACCTGGTCGGCCTCTTCACGGGGAAGGGCGAGGCGGTCGCGGTATCGAAGGCGCTCATGACGACGGACGAAATCGTCGTCGCGAAATCCGGGGCGGCGGCGGACACGGCCCGCGTGCTCATGGAGCCCGGGACCTACCCGAAGCTCTGGAAGTGAGCGATGGGCGTCGACGCATGGGGCTTCGACGCGGAGCGGCAGGTCGCCGCGCGCCGCCTTCGGTCGAAGCGGCTCGTCCTGCGCGCCGTCCACGGGGCCGTGATTGGTCTTCTCGCGACGGCCCTGGTGGCAGGGGGCGCGACGTCCTCGCGGGATGCCGTCCTCCGACTCGGATGGCCGGGCTGGGCGTCCACGGGGGCTTTCCTCTCCATCCTCTTCGGCGCCTTCGCCGCGGCGGAACTCCCCTTCGCCTACGTCGGCGGATTCCGATGGGAGCGCGCTTTCGGGTTGTCCCGCCAGCACCTGAGCGGTTGGCTCAAGGACGTCGCGAAGTCCCTCGCTCTCGGGCTCGTCTCGACCCTCGTCGTCGGCGGTGGGCTGCTGTGGTTGCTCGCCGCCACCCATTGGTGGTGGCTCGTCGCGTGGATCCTCGGCGTCGCAGCCTCGCTTGGAATCGGATTCCTCGCGCCGATCGTGCTCGTGCCGCTGTTCTACCGTCTCCGGCCGATCCAGGACGTGAGCCTCCGGAATCGGTTCGCATCCCTCGCGGCGCGCGCGGGCGTCCCCGTGATTGGCGCTTTCGTGCTCGAGGCGTCCCCGAAGACGAGGCGGTCGAACGCCGCCGTGATGGGGTTCGGCCGGACGCGCCGAATCGTCGTCACCGACACCCTCTTGGCGGAGTTCTCGATCGAGGAGATCGATGCGGTCCTCGCGCACGAGCTCGCTCATCAGCACCACCTCGATCCGCTCTGGGGGTTGCTCCAAGGCTCGCTCGCATCCCTGGCGATCGTCGCGGTCACGGCGTGGCTCTACGATGCGACGCGCGCTTCTTTCGGGATTCCGTCGGCCGGCGACATGGCGGGACTGCCGTGGCTCGCGGTCCTCTTCAGCCTCGTGGCGCTTCCGTTCGGCCCCCCGCAGCTGTGGTGGTCTCGCGGACGAGAGTCGCGGGCCGACCGGTTCGCGCTCGAGTTGACCGGGGATCCCGCAGCATTCGCGGCCGCGATGGTCCGGCTCCACGACCGGAACCTCGGCGTCGCGGATCCGAGGCGCTGGGAGAAGTGGCTGTTTTGCAGCCATCCCACGGGACGCGAGCGGGTCGAGTCCGCGCGGGCGTTTGCGGCGGCGCGCGCATGAGCTCCGGAGAATCCTTTATTACGACGGATAGGATGGGCGCGACGCTGGGTGCCGAGGTCGCCTAGTCCGGTAGGGCGCCAGCCTGGAGAGCTGGTGGACGCAAGTCCTCGGGAGTTCAAATGGCTCCCGCCGCTCGTGTGACGGGTGCCTGGAATTCTCCCCCTCGGCGTTCAGTTTTTTCGGCGTCCGCGCGCGAGGCGTTTCTTGAGTTCCGCGATCGGAGGGAGGGGCATCGGGTTGACGCGCCGCAGAGTCGCGAGATACAAGCTCATGTAGTCCCCGAGGTAGAGTGTGCCAAGGAGGCGGCTGAGGACGCTTTCGCCTTCGGCCTCGATCTCAATCGCGGCGGCGCGGCGGGACATCAGTTCGACCGTGATGTCGAGCTGCCGACGAATCTCCGGGGGTTCGTCCCGATCGCGGAGCACGATCGGCGTATGGCGGCGGGCCCGAGCGTCCTCGGACCACCCCACGAGTTCGTTGTGGTCTGCCTCGGGCAAGGCGGAGGAGAACGCGAGCATCTTCGCGTTTTCGTTCATCTGCGTCTGCCAGCGTTTCGCGATTGGGGTGAAGGGGGCGGTCGCATAGACGACCGGAACCGTGTTGCGCAGGCGGATCGCCAGACTCTTCGCTCGGTTCGAGCGAACGGCGGTCTCTGGGCGCAACCGCTTCCGGAGTCTGCGCAGGTGGTCGATCGAGTCCTCGAGCTCGGCGCGGAGAGGCCCGACGACCCACGACTCGCCGATCGAGGGCAGGACCCCGAACAGATGGCCGAACGCCCCGCGGGGAGGCAACCCGGCCGGCACATCGACGATGGGCACGCCGTTCTTGCGCGCGAGGTCGCGCAGCGAGCCCCCGGAGGTGACCGCCACCATCCGACAGCCGAGCTTCATCCCCTGGGTCGCCGCGCTCAGCGTCTCCTCCGTGTTCCCGGAGTAACTCACCGCGATCAGCACGTCTTCGGGGCGCGCGTACGAGGGAAGGCGGTAATCGCGCACGACCTGGATCGGCACCTTCGCCCGGTCCGCGACCCACGCGGCGAACACATCTCCCGCGATTGCGGACCCGCCCATGCCGACGACGAAGACCCGCTGCGCGTCCCCGGTCTCGAACCCGGCCTGGGGAGAAAGGTGCAGGGAGGCTTCGAGCTGCTCTGGCAACGAGCCGATGATCTCCCGCATCCCATCGGGATCGATCCGGGCGACCTCCCCGGGTTCGAGCATCCCGGGCCCCATGGGGGTGATCCGGATAAGCCCTGCGTCCGTGCGACGCGGAACCAAGAAGCTGGTTCCTACAATAATCTTGATATATTCCGCGTCCGCTCGATGGAGGCGTGGGAGACGTCGAACGGGCGCTCGAATCCCTGCGCCGCGGGGCGTTCGTCCTGGTCTACGACGCCGACGGCCGCGAAGAGGAGACGGATCTCGCGATCGCGAGCGAGCTCGTCACCCCGGTCGCCGTCCGCACGCTGCGAAAGGAAGCGGGCGGGCTCATCTGCGCAACGGTGTCCGGCGAGGTCCGCGCGAGGCTCGGACTGCCGTACATGACGGACGTCCTGCGCCGCGCCGGCGGGATGTATCCGATCCTGAATGCCGTGTCGACGGAGGACATGAAATACGATCGGCACAGCGCGTTCTCGATTGCGGTCAACCATCGGGACACGTACACCGGCGTGACGGACGCAGACCGGGCGAAGACGATCGCCCGGTTGGCGGAGATCGCGAAGGATGCGCTGCGGCGGGAGAACGGCTGGGCCGCGCACGCCTTCGCGGAGGAGTTCCGTTCCCCGGGGCACGTCAACGCCGCGGAGCCGTTGCTCGCGGAACGCCGCGGCCACACGGAGCTCACGACGGCCCTCACGATCATGGCCGGACTCGCGCCGAGCGCGACCATCTGCGAGATGATGGCGGACGACGGACGGGCCCTCCCGAAGGAACATGCAAAGGCATATGCTCGGGAGAGGAATCTCGTCTTCCTGGAAGGGCAGGACATCGTCCGGGCGTGGCGTTCGTGGTCCGTGTAATGGCGACGGGGGTCTTCGATCTCCTCCATCCCGGCCATTTGTATTTCCTCCGCGAGGCGCGGAAACTCGGCGACGAGCTGTGGGTCGTCGTCGCGCGGGATAGCACGGCGCGACGGTTCAAGCACGAGCCGATCATGCCGGAGAAATCCCGGCTGGAGATGGTCGAGGCCCTCAAGCCCGTGGACCGGGCGGTCCTGGGGAACGAAGGCAACATCTACGAGATCCTCGGGGACATCCGGCCGGATGTCGTCGCCTTGGGGTTCGACCAGGCGCACCAAGAGGAGCGGATCCTCGAGGAGTGCCGCCGGCGAGGGCTGGCGACGCGGGTCGTCCGCCTCGCGCGGTTCGAGGGCGACCTCGACGGCTCGCGCAAGATCGTGAGGAAGGTGGCGGAATGGCTGGCGCTCCAAGAGCGGCTCGGTCGAGTCGAAAAGCCGGAGATCCGAGGGGACGGCGCCGCTCCGCCCCGGCGTCGCCGGGGAAAGGCCTGAGACGGATCGGCATCGTCGATACGTCCTTCGCGCGATACGATATGGCCGCGGCCGCCGTCGACGAGCTCCGGAAGCAGGGCGGCGGCTTCTCGATCGAGCGGTACACGGTCCCCGGGATCAAGGACCTCGCGGCCGGCGCGAAGATTCTCCTGGACCGAGGATGCGATATCGTCCTCGCCCTCGGCATGGTCGGCCGTCAACCGGTCGACAAAGACTGCGCGCTCGCGGCGGATTTCGGCCTGCAGCTCGTCCAGGCGAACGCCGGTCGGCACATCCTCGGCGTGATGGTCCACGAGGACGAGGCGACGGACGAGGCAGGGCTCGCGTGGCTCTTTGACCGTCGCACCCGGGAGCACGCCATCAACGCGTACGACCTGCTCTTCCGTCCGGAGGCGATTCAGACCCGGGCGGGCACGGGGCAGCGCGAAGGGTTCGAGGACGCGGGGCCGCTCAAGGGGACGGGTCGATGAACCTCGCGATCGTCGCGGCCGAGTTCAACCGCGAGGTGACCGACGTCATGGTCCAGAAGGCGGTGGCGCGGGCGGAGGAGCGGGGGATCCGCGTGACGTCGGTCGTCCGAGTCCCGGGGGCGTTCGAGATCCCGTTGGCTGTGCAGCGCCTCCTCGAACGCGGCGACGTCGACGCGGCGGTCGCGATCGGTGCGGTGATCAAAGGGGAGACGCTCCACGATGAGGCCCTCATGGCCGCGGTGCCGAAGGCCTTGCTCGACGTCGGCCTGCGGACCGGCAAGCCGGTCGGATTCGGGATCACGGGTCCCGGGATGACGGACGAGCAGGCGATGGCCCGCGCCGGGAAAGGCGCGGACGCCGTCGACGCCGTGGCCTCGATGCACGCTTTACTCCGGGGTCTGTGACCGTTTTCCCCCTGAGATTTAGGTCGGAAAGGTTTAATCCCGCGAGGCTTCCATCCGGGCCGGTCTGGGACCACCGCATGGTCGACACCACCGCCCTCGAGTCGATTCTCCGAGACATCGAGCGGAACGAGGGTGTGCAGGAGGCGATGCTCGTCTCCCTCGCGGGGACGTACCTCGCCGGGAGCTTCCCGAAAGGCGTCCATGTGGATACGTTCGGATCGATGTTCGCGGTGCTCGTGGGCTCCGCGGAGACCGTGACCTCCGAGGCGAAGGACGTCCTGGAGAGCGTCATCATCAACGCGAAGGGGACCCGCTACCTCATCATCCACGGAGGCCGGAAGGCGCTCCTCGTGTTGCGCCTCCCGCTGTCCGCCGATCCGGCGCGGACGAAACAGGCCGTGGAGAAGTACGTCCCGCGGATCGAAGAACACCTCTAGATCCGCCGCATCCCTCGGCCGATCCACTCGGACACCGCCTTCGTCACGTACCGGGCGGTCGCGCCGGCGCCGCGGTCCGTCCCTTGGGCGGTCGTCTTGCCTTGGCCGAGTTCCTGGAGGACGTCGTCGAGCGGCAGATCGCCCGCATCGATGACGGTGAGGGCCTTCGCGACCTCGTCGAGGAAATGACTGTCGCTCCCGCCCGTCTCGCCGACTCGAAGCGCCCTCGCCCGCTCATGCGCGCGTTCGTTCCCGCGCCGCAGCGTCCGTCCGTTGCGGGTCTCGTGCGCCGGAAACGAGGTCTCGGCGAGCCCCTCGTCTCCCAGCCCGGACCAGAATCGAAACGGATGGGCGGCGACCGGCACGCCGCCGGCAGCGACAATGCGCTCGACGGTCTCGGCCACGGACAAGCCTCGTGGGACCACCTTTCCGACACCATATCCGAGGACGTGGCCCGACCGCGTCGAGACTTCGATCCCGGGGATCACGAGGAAGTCTCCGCGGACCGCCTCCGTCGCCTCTCGGATCGCGCTCGTCGAATTGTGGTCCGTGATCGCGATTCCCGCTAGGCCCGCCCGCTGCCCCAGGGCCACGAGTTCCTTCGGCGCTACACGAGAATCGGGAGAATGGCGGGTGTGGTTGTGAAGGTCGAAGAACATGGAGGAGCCGCGAAACGGGGCTCTTCGTTTAAAGGCTTTCCAGATGGTAGCCGACGCGAACGGTTTATCGAACCGCCCACCATTCTTCTCTTGTGCGGGTCGGCGCGGCAGTCCGCGAACATCCGGACCTTGCGCTCGACGACGAGGGATCGTCATGCCGGTCATCGTGAGGCGTGGAATCGTCCGCGCCGGCCGCGTGGTGGTCGAGGGTGTGAGCTCCCGCATACTCCGCGGCAAAGGGGGCTGGTTCTTGGTGTCCGAGCCGTCGGGAATGCCGCCGAGTCGGGTGAGATACTTCCAGTTTCGGGATCGCGCCACGATCGCTACGAATGGCGAGACGATCGTCTTTCGGTTCCGCCGCGGTGGTGCCACGGTCGGGTGGCGCGGCCGTGCCTATCGCCTCCACGACATGAGCGGCGGCCGCATCCGAATGACGCGGGATGACCGGGAAGTCGTCACAGGTCGGGTGACTCCGAGCGGGGTGCGGCTGGACGTGGTCGCACCCGAGCTTCTGCCGATCGTCCGTTCGCTCGCGCTCGTCCTTGCCCTGCACAGCGAAGATCTGTCCCGGGTGGGCGGGTTGGGCTCGGCGTGACCCCGTGACGATGGGACAGGGACCGATTTAGTGGACCGGGGTCCCTTCCTTGAGGCCTTTGTCGACCTTCAGAGGGACGTCGTTCGCCTTCAGGAGGATTCGGACTTCGCCCTCCCGTCCCAGGAACAAGACAGACCCGTCTTCTCCGACCCGGAATCGGTACGTCTGGAACACGGAGAACGGGAGCGGGGGTGACGCCTTCACGCCGAGCACCTGGGTGCCGACGACGGCATCCGCGGGCGGCACCACGATGCCGACATGCGTGTCGTCCTCCCCCGCGAGGAGCATCCCTTGGCTCTCGACGCCACGGAGCTTCGCCGATTCGAGGTTCGCGAGAATCGCGATCTTTCGACCGCGCAATTCGTCGATCGCGTAGTCTTTGCGGATTCCCGCGACGATCTGACGACGTTCGTCCCCGAGGTCGACCTGCATGACGTACAGATTGTCGGCGTTCGGGTGGGCCTTCACGTCGACAATTTCGGCGACGCGGATGTCAAGGCGGTCCTCCGGGTCCTCCTTCAGGTCCCCAATCTCGATCTTCGCGAAGAGCGGTCTGCCCACCCGCAGCTTTTGCCCGCTGGGGACGTCCTCGAGCGCGTCCTCCCACCGTCGCTCGTGGACGTCCGAGTCGTACCCGACCGCGTGCCACAGGCGCGAGGAACTGAACGGCAGGAACGGTGCCATGATGATCGCGAGGGAGCGCGTGACCCTCAGCGCGACGTGGATCGCCGTGCCGCACGCCGCGCGATCCTTCTTGATGAGGTCCCACGGAGCCTTCTGGTCGATGTACTGGTTCCCGAGCCGGGCGAGCTGGATCGCACCCTTCATCGCGTCCTTCAGGTGCACATACTCGAGATTCTGGCCGGCGTGCTTCCACTGCTGCTCGATCGCGCGGCCCATCGCCTTGTCGACCGCATCGAGGAAGCCGGCCGGAGGCACTTCGTGATTGAAGTTCTTGTCCGCAAACGTGAGGGCGCGGTGGACGAAGTTCCCGTAGACCGCGAGCAGCTCGCTGTTGTTCCGCTGCGCGAAGTCCGCCCATTCGAAGTCCGTGTCTTTCGTCTCCGGCATCGTCGCGATGCCGTAGTACCGGAGTTGGTCCGGGTCAAACCGTTCGAGGAGGTCCGGGAGCCAGACGCCTTTGCCCCTCCCGGCGCTCATCTTCTCGCCCGAGAAGTTCAGATACTGCGTCGCGGGCACGTCGTACGGGAGGACCAACCGCTCGTCGTACCCGAGGAGGATCGCCGGCCAGAAGATCGTGTGGAACACGATGTTGTCCTTGCCGATGAAGTAGTAGTGACGGGCCTCGGGATCGTACCAGAAGTCCTTCCACCCGTCCGGTGCGCCGCGGCGGCGGTACCACTCCCTCGTCGCGGTCAGATAGCCCATCACGGCTTCGAACCAAACGTAGATCCGTTTCGTCTCGTACCCGGGGACCGGGACCTCGATGCCCCAGTCGAGATCGCGGGTGATCGGCCGATCTTTCAATCCCTCCTGGAGCCACGACCGGGTGAAGGTGAGGATGTGGTGCCTCCAGTGCTCCTTGTCGTCGGAGGCCCACTTCGACAGGCGCTCCTGGAACGCGCTGAGCCGAAAGAAGAAATGCTTCGTCTCCCGCGGGACCGGCGTCGTGCCGTGGATCTGGCACTTGGGGTCGATGAGCTGGAAGGGATCCATCAGGTTCGTGCAGTTGTCGCATTGGTCCCCGCGGGCCCTCGGGAACTTGCAGATCGGGCAGGTCCCCTCGACGTAGCGATCCGGGAGGAAGTGGTTCCCCGTCGGGCAGAACGGCGAGGTCATCATCGCCTCGTAGACGTGGCCTCGGTCTCGGAGCCGGAGGAAGATCTCCTGCACCCACTTCTTGTGGTTCGCGTCCGCGGTGTTCCAATAGAGATCGTATCGCACGCCGAGCTGCTCGATGTTCTTCGCATCGAGCGCGTGATATCGCTCCGCGATGACGCCGGGCGACACGCCTTCCTGATCCGCGCGGACCATCGTGGGGGTGCCGTGCATGTCCGTCCCGCCGACCATCAGCACCTCATCCCCTTTCATCCGGTGGAAGCGGGCGACGACGTCCGCCGGGATGAACGTGGAGACGGCGTGGCCCAGATGCCGCGGCCCCGACGCGTACGGCCAGGCGACGCAGACGAGGATCTTCGCCATTCGCGGGGCCAAGCGGGGAGGCTCCCTTAAAGCATTCGCGGCGGTCTCTGTCCCGACGTCCGCCATGGAGATATCGGAAACGAGACTCGAACCTGATTCTCAGTCCCCGCCAGTTTTGGCGAACATGTGATGCTCGAAAACCGCGATGTACGGCTGCCCACTGGGAGGTCACGCGACGGTAGCGCAACGTGCGGAGTACGTCGGCGTCGGCGGCCGACGGGACACGGACATGGACAAGGTCATGGCCAAGCTCGGCCCCATGCCGCGGATCCTCTGCTGGAAGTGCCGCAAGCTGACGCCGTTCGAACTCGATCACTGTCAGCACTGCGGATCGGCGTTCGCCGGAGGGACGGGAGGCGCCTACGGCTCCGGTCGATCGGTCAACTCCCGGATCGGTCCCGTCGCACGAGGATCGTCGAAGGCCCGAGGACGAAACCTGACACAAGTCTTCGAAGATCTCCAGCGCGTCCGCGAGATTGACGGACCCTCATGGGGACAACGGAAGGCTCGGCCTCGGGGCAAGGAGGTATTCGTCGAGCTGTACCAGTGCCCCTCGTGCGGGCGCATCGTGTCCGAGGAAGCGACCGATTGCGAGTGCGGCGTGCGATTCGCGGAATCGACCACGCTCCCCTTCGCGTGCCCCGAGTGTGGAGCGACCGTTCCGTCGGGTTCGGGCGGGTGTCCCGTGTGTGGCGTGACGTTCGGTCCTGCCGGAGACCTCGATCTATTGGTGTATTCGTGCCCCCGGTGCGGGTCTCGCGTCGCGTCCGACCAAGCCCGCTGCTCCTGCGGCGTGTGGTTCGCCGAGTGACGCAACAAATCTCAGATTTGAGAACCGTCCAATAAGCGATTTATCACCCAATCGCGTGATTTGTTCCGTCGACGGATTCGCTCCCGACGAGAGGAATCGAACCCCATGATGAAGCCGAAACGCCCGCGGATCACGACGAAGAAGACGTACTACCTCGTCCTCTGGTGGATGTCCCAGACGCCGTACGCGGCGATCTTCGAGAACGAGGTGGCGGCGGAGGCCGCTGCGAATGTCCGCAACGCCCTCATGGTCGCGATCTCGGGCCGAGACATCAAGGTCGATCAGGTCTTGGACTGGTACCGGCGAGACGACTCCGGGCGGCCGATGCCCGCGGAGTGGCGCGATCTCGTCGGACAGATCCACGTCCCGTGGCTCGCGAAGCCCAAGGTCGCCCTTTGATCTCCGCAGCATGCCGGAACCGCGCCGAGGAAGCAAGCGCCTTCCCGTCACAGTAGTCGTCCGATTGCCTTCTGCCCGCCTCTCCATTGAGCCGAGGGCTTTCCTATCAATTCGGATAGGCGGGACCAAACGACTATAGCCTCAGAATGCGGGAGCCAGAGGAGGCTATGGCGCAGCCCCAATCGCTCGTCGCCGAGTGCCCGACGTGCAAGGCCATCGTCCCGATGGACGCGACCGAGTGCCCGCAATGCGGCGAGCTCTTTGAGATGGAGAAGGTCGCATCGGAGCCCGTCCGGGAGGAGCCCGCCGCCGAACCCGCCGGGGAAGAGGCCGACGAGGAGACTAGGGAATCGGAATCCGGGTTCCGCGAGAAGTTCTTGTTCTACACCGGGATTTTCCTGATCCTCCTCGGCGGTCCCGGGATCGCGCTCGGCTCCTGGCTTCACGACGTGCTCCGGATCGGCTTCGGAGAGTTCAACGCCTTCGACGCATTCGGCTCGTGGAACCGACTCGTGACCGCGATCGGCCTGATCGTCCTGATCGTCGGCATCGTGTTCCTCATACTCTCGCTGCGGTTCTCGCGCCCCTCTGACGTCGAGAAGGACCTGAGCGCGCTGCGCGGGTCGTGACGGTTCCGCCGTCCGGCGCGATGCGCACCCCTATATCATTAAATACCGCACAACGTGATGCGAACGCACGGCGGGGGAGCCTCGCCGCATGGAGTATCGGATGTCGTATTCGGGCTCTGGCCTCCGACCTTCGAACCTTCCGGTGGAGGAGGGGAAGGTCTACGAGGCGAAGATCGAGGACATCGGTCGGGAAGGCGATGGACTGGCGCGAATCCAGAACTTCGTGGTCTTCGTCCCGGGGACGAAGATCGGGGATCAGGTCAAGATCCGCATCACGAAGGTCCATCGCCGGATGGCGTTCGGAGAAGTCATCCGCGAATGATGTCGCGTCAGGGCGGGGAGAGGAGAGAGGGGCGTAGCGCGAGCCCGATTAAGGACCCGGCCGGAGCTTCGAAAACCGTATAATAAGTTCCATATATTCGCCGCCCCCCATCGACTCGGGAGGACGCTCACCGTGGCTCGCTTCCGCATTCTCATCCGAGCGTTCGCTGCGACCGCTGCGTGCGCGATGCTGCTGGCCTCGGCCGTCGCGGTTGTGGCCGACACCGACTCCGACGGCGACGGCGTCCCGGACCTGATTGAGCAGGCAACCCAGCGCAATGACTCCGTAACGGTCGCGGGGGACGAGTTCAACATCTCCAGCCAGCTGGTCAATGCCCCCTTTCAGGATCGGTTTGAACTTTCTTACCAGAGCGGCAAGTTTCGGCTCTACTATGAGCGCCCGGGCAGTAGCAGCTATTACGAGCTCGAGCTTCAGAACCTGGTTGAATGGAGGGACCTCAACGGGAACGACCGGATTGATCCTGGCGATCCCAGCGAAGTTGTCGTGACAACTGCATTGGGCGACGTAGCGTTCAGGGGCGCTCTGGTTAATCGGAGTCGCACCGACAGTTCGGACGGGGGCGTTGTCAACACCTTGCGAATCGAGAGCCGAACGGGGGAATTGGTCCTCACGCTCACAAAGGCAGAGCGGTTCATGCGCGTGGGCAATCGGGTGCTGACGCCAATGGAGGTCAAGCTCGACATCTCTGTCAATTCCCAGCCTGCCACCGCCGGCGATAGCTTGGGACTCGAATGGCTGCTGGACACCGACCAAGGCGTGGAGTGGGCGCAGCGGAGTTGGGACGATGAGCATGGGTTTGCCGACGACGAGGCCGCGGTGAACGTCACCGGAGGGAATCCTGGCAGGCCCGCGTCCGTCTTCTTCGCCTGGTCGAAGACGGCCTTGGCGGGGAGTCTCCCGATTCCGGTCGGCGTAACGAACATCACGACGGAACCGACCTACGAGATCTACATGGCCTATTCGTTGCGGGGCGCCATCCTTCCTGGCCCGATTGTTCATGACCCGGTGCTTGGCGTGCACAGCGTGGCGTACGACGGGATTGTGGCCCGGTCGCCCGAGCTCCAAGGAGATGTCGCCCTATACATCGGGACCCTCGCAGCGGTGGCGGCGCTTGTTGCGCTGACGATCGTCTTCGCGAAGCGCCGCCGGAAGAAGCGCGAAGATTAGGGCCGGGTTCTGTCACAAATCGGGTGATGTAATCACTCGATCTGCGACTCCGCTCCGCTCGGCTCCTCCCGTGCGCCTCCCCCTTCTCGGAGGAGGTCGTAGAGGGGACTCACGACGTCATCGCGGAGGGCACCGGGCTGGAACCGTACAGCCCTTGCCAAGGCCTCGTTCGAGGCGATGGCGGTCTTCAGGATGTTCATGCCTGCGTTGATCTGCCGATCCATCTCCCAGTCGCACATCTCGCAGACGAACTCCTGGCCCACCCTATCTCGGCGCCGGGCGCCACACACTGGGCAGGTCTTACTCGTCCAAGCAGGGTTGACCTTGATGATCGGCACGCCCGCGAGGGCGGCCTTGTACTCGATCTGGCGGTGGAGTTCGGAACGAGGCCATGACGAGAGGCGGCGGTTCATCTTCCTTGACCTGCCGCCGGCGCCATGGAGAGTGAGGTCCTCGAGGACGATCGCAGCCTTACTATGTTTAGCGAGCCGCACGAGGCCCTTCGAGACTCGGTGGAGCCTCTGGCAGACCCGATGCCGTTCCCTTCGCCCTTCGCGATTGAGGAGCCGTTGGGCGACCCTCCGGTCGTGGGCCTTCTTCTGCGCGAGCTTCCGTCGGCGTCGGAAGTGGACCTCCTGGATGCGCCGGACGCCGTCGAACGGCACGCAGAGGAGACTGGCCGCATCGCCCGACGCACTGACCCCGTCGATGGAATCTTCGTTCGTATCCAGGGCGATTGCGGCTTCGGGCTCGTACGGCTTCGGCGGCTCCTTCCGCAGGACGATGATGATCTTCCCCGGGACAACGGTGAGGGATCCGAGCCCCCACGACGGGTCACCGAGGATCGAGCGGTGCCATTGGGAAAGAGGCAGGTGGAGCTGAACGCCTTCCGTCCCCCGGATCGGGATGCGGAGGCGACCCGTTTCCCGATCTAGCCAATACGATTGGTTCTCCGCCTTCAGCAAGAGGCGGCGGATGAATGGCACGGAGGATCGATTCCCTTTCCTCACCCGGCGTCGATGCACCTTCAGGACGGCCAAGGCGACTTCGAAGGCGGATGGGATGTATTGCTTGTACACCGCGTGTCGCTCGCTCAGGTCCCCGTACGCTGCACGGGTGAGTCGAGCGCGAGATCGGATGTCCGCCTGCAGGGCGATCCGGATTGATTCGTTCACGAGGAGGCGGAACTCGGCGAGGAGCCAACCGAGACGGGGGTCCTCCCACGCGACGGGAAAGACGAGCGCCCGGTGGGCGACCACGTCCTTATATTAGGGGGGAGGAAGGGGTCAAGGCATCGGGGAGAGATGCCCGAATGTGAAAATCCGGATCGAGGCGGCGTGCGGTATGGCATTCCGCTTGGCGCGGATGTTCATCACCCGACTTGTTACGGAACCTTGGGGCCGGAAGCCTTAACATTCCGGTTCCTTACGCCATCCGGCGGTCGAATGGTGGCCATCGAGAACGTGTTCCTCGCGGCCGTGTCGGTCTTCGCGCTCGCCCTGACCGTAATCTCAGTACTCGCGTTCCGGCGGTCGCGAGACGCGCACCTCGTGTTCTTGGCAGCAGCGTTCGGGGTCTTCTTCGTGAAAGGGTTGGTCCTGACGATTGCCCTCTTCGTGCAGCCGCTCAGCCTTGGGCAGTTTTTCCTGCTCTCCGGCGCGCTCGACCTCGTGATCCTCGGTTTGTTCTACGGGTTCACGTTGCGGCGGTGAGCGCCGCTTGGCCTCGATGGACGAGGAGATCCTGGCGGTCAAGACCCGGAGGGACCTGTACGAGTTCGTCCGGAAGAACCCGGGTTTCCACCTGCGCGAAGTGTCCCGCGCGCTCGACCTGTCGATCACGCTCGTCGACTACCACCTTCGATTCCTGGAGAAGCACGAACTCATCACCTCGGTGATGGACGGGGAGTACAAGCGGTTCTACCCGCGCTCCCAGCCCGGGCAGCCGGATGCGCGGCCCGCGCTCACGGACGGGGAGAAGCAGGTCCTCGCGTTCCTCCGCCAGCGGGTCCCGTTCCGCGTGATCGCGTACTTGATGGAGCACGAGGCCGGGACCCACAAGGAGATCTTGGAGCAGGTTCCTGTGTCGCCGTCCACGCTGTCGCATCACCTCAAGAAGATGCAGGTGGCGGGCCTCATCGATCGCGCGGCTCCGGAGGAACGGGGATACCAGGTCACCAATCCCAAGGCCGTCGCGCGGCTCATGGCAACATACGAGCTTGCGACGCCGGATCAAATCGACACGTTCCTGCGCGTGTGGGGCGAGTTCCGGCTCTGATTGCGTTCGTCACACCGGGTCGAGCTACAGGATCGTCCGAAGTTCCTCCGCCGCCCACTCCACGAATTCCCGGTCCGTGTCCGTGAACGCATCCTGCTGGTCCGAGTCGATGTCGATCTCGGCGATCGGGGCGTCCCCTTTCAGAATCGGGACGACGATCTCGGCGCGCGTGTTGATGAAACACTGAAGGTACCTCGGGTCGCTCGTCACATCCTGGACGACGACCGTCTTCTTCTCCGACACCGCCGCTCCGCATAGGCCCTGGCCGATCGGGATCCGGATGTGCAGGGTCGCGCTCGGCCCGGACCACGACGCGAGCACCAGCTCGGAACCGTCGACGACGTAGAATCCGACCCAGGTGTAGTGAGGGATCTTGCGGAGCTCACGGCAGACGAAGTCGGTGATCGCCTTCCGCTGGCTTCCCGAATGGATGATCTTCATGAGACGAGCCGCGACGTCGTCGTAGCTGACCTTCCCCTTCTCGCCCGCCATGACCTCGCCGAACTTCCCGACGCCCTTCATCCGAATACGCGTCGTCGAAGGAAGGCGGCGTGCATAAGCCTTGCGGACCCCGGTTCGGTTCGTCGGCGACGCCGCGGGGACGCGCGACGGGCGGCGTTTCAAGCGTGCGACGCGTCGCTCCGAGCCACGTCCGAACATGTTTGGCCACAGCTTGAAATACCTGCGCGATGTGGCATTCATACAAGCATCCCTCCAAAACGGGTCGTTCCCTCGATTCTCCATGAAAAACGGGGACGGCCCCGCCCTTTTTTTCGGACGTTCATCGTCGTGCGAGTGTGCGTACCACGTCCCTTGCGCGGCCATCCACTTGCGACGGTCGAAAAGCGTTTTATAGAATCCCGTTGTTTCGGGATTGCTTAGACAAGCATCCCTCCACAACGAGGCCGTTCAGGATTCCTGGACGGCCCTTTATTTTCTGTATTCGGCAGGCGACGCAACCTTCGTGCTAGGCCATCGGTGGCAGTCGCAGCCCGGCCGTGCGGATCCGAACCCGCCGGCCTTCGACTTTCAAACGGCCTTCGGCGAAGAGGCGGACGGCGAGCGGCAGGAAGATGTGTTCCTGCTCGAGGATCCTCGCCGCCAACGTCTCCTCCGTGTCGTCTTCCATGACGGGCACGGCCTTCTGCAGGATGATCGGGCCGCCGTCTACCGAGGTGTCGACGAAATGAATCGTGCAGCCAGACACCTTCACGCCCGCCGCGAGCGCGTCGCGATGGGGGTGGGCACCCGGGAACGCGGGCAGGAGGGACGGGTGGATGTTCATCACGCGCATCGGGAACTCGCGGAGGAAATAGGGGGAAACGAGTCGCATGAAGCCCGCGAAGACGACCAGATCGACGCGGTCCTCCCGGAGGAGCTTCACGACTGCGCGTTCGAACGCCTCCCGGTCTTTGCCGTAGGGACGGTGATCGACGACGGCCGTGCGGATGCCCGCCTCCTTCGCACGCTCCAGGACGGGCGCGCCCGGCACATTGCAGATCACGATCGCGATGTCGGCGGACAGCTCCTTCCGGTCGCGCGCGTCGACGAGGCTCTGGAAATCCGTGCCCCGCCCCGATGCGAGGACGCCGACTCGGACGTTCGGCATCGAACCCTCAGTGCTTGAACAGCCGGATGCCGGTGAAGACCATGGCGATCCCGTGTTCCTCCGCCGCGGCGATCACCTCGGCATCGCGGATCGAGCCGCCCGGCTGCGCGACGGTCGCGACGGCCCCTTTCGCGAGCTCGTCGAGGCCATCCCGGAAGGGGAAGTACGCATCGCTCACGGCGACGCTCCCTCGGGCGGCGTCCCCCGCCTTGATCCGCGCGATCATGCACGCGTCTACGCGGCTCATCTGTCCCGCTCCGATGGCGACCGTGCGGTCGCCTTTCACGAGGACGATCGAGTTCGACTTGACGTAGCGGCTCACCGTGATCCCGAACAAGATGTCCCTCATCTGGTCCGCGGTCGGAGAGGTCTTCGTGACCACCTTGAATGCCTCCGGCCTCGGCTCCGGGAAGTCCGTCGTCTGGAGGAGGACGCCCCCGAGGACTCGGACCATGTCGATGCCGTGCTCCCTTCGGAGCTCTCCATGCGTCCGCAGGATCAGGAAGTCTCCCTTCTTCTTCTGTCGGAGGATCGGTAGCGCCTGCGGTTCGTACCCGGGCGCGATGACGGCGTCGAGGACGTCTCCGCGCATCGCCTTGGCGGTCGGGACGTCGACGGTCCGGTTCAGCCCCACGACACCTCCGTACGCGGAGATGGGATCGCACGCGTGCGCCGCCGCATACGCCCGCTCGAGGTCCGAGGAAACGGCGACGCCGGCCGGGTTCGTGTGCTTGATCACGACGGCCGCCGGCCGATCGAATTCTGTGACGATCCGGAGCGCGGCGTCGAGGTCGATGAGGTTGTTGTAGGAGAGCTCCTTGCCCTGGAGCCTTTCTGCCGTCGCGGTCGCGGCGTAGGGGAACGACTCCCGATACAGCGCCGCCTTCTGGTACGGATTCTCGCCGTACCGGAGGTCCGCGATCTTGTCGTACGCCAGGCGGAGGGCCGGCGGGAGGACCTGGCCTTGCCGTTTCGCGAGGTAGTTGAAGATCGCGGCGTCGTATCGCGACGTGTACTCGAACGCCTCCAAGGCGAGCTCGTCGCGGAGCCGCGGGGGCACGGCCTCTTGTTCCTGGAGTGCGCGGAGCACCTGCGGATACCGAGCGGGGCGCACGACGACGGCGACCCGAGCGGCGTTCTTCGCCGCCGCGCGGATCAGCGTCACGCCGCCGATGTCGATGTTCTCGATGGCCTCCGCCAGGTCGACACGAGGCTTCGCGACGGTCGCCTCGAACGGATAGAGGTTCGCAACGACGAGGTCGATCGCCACGGCGCCGAGGTCCGCGAGATCCGGCTCGTCCCCGCGCGGTGCGAGGATGCCGGCGAAGATCCGAGGATGCAAGGTCTTCACACGGCCGCCGAGGCCCTCGCGCAAACCCGTGTATTCCGCGACCGTCACGGCGGCGATGCCCGCCTCCTTCAGGGCCTTGGTCGTGCCCTCCGTCGCGATGAACTCGAACCCGAGGTCCCGCAACCCCCGCGCGAACTCGATGAGACCCTCCTTTTCGGACACGCTGAGGAGGGCCCGGCGGGCGGAAACCATCCTTATTACCGAGTCGCAATGGGGAGGGCCGAATTAAACCTTCGGAGCGCGTCGAGGGTGGCCGCTCACTCAGACGAGGGCCGCGGCAGGCTCGGGCCGTGGAAAGAGTCCTGCTTCCTTCACGAGTTGCGGCACGATGTCCTCCCATCCCACCGGCATGATATGGACCCCGCTGACTCCGTCGATTCGCTTCAGCGCTTTGACGGTCCTCATGGCGATGCTCAGCCCTTCTGCCTTCGGATTGGGGGCCCTCTCCATGCGGTCCATGATTTGTTTCGGGATCACGGCCCCGAGCTTCTCGGCCATGAACCGCGCCATCTTGGGGGACTTGAGCGGGATGACGCCCGCGAGGATGTAGACTTTCTCATGCAGCCACTCTTTGCGAACGAGCCGCATCCAGTCCTCGAACCGGTCGACGTCGTAGACACCCTGCGTTTGCACGAAGTCGGCTCCGGCGGTGACCTTCGCACGAAGCTTCGCGAACGATTCCTCTTTGGAGCCGCGGAACGGATCGGCGGCGGCCCCGATGAAGACCTTCGGCGGGACTTGGACCGCATCGCCCCCCCGCAACGTGCCCGCGTCCCGGAGCACCCGGAACGTCGCGATCATCTCCTCTGTGGTCAGGTCATACACCGGCTTGGCGTCCTTCTCGTTGCCCGCGGTCGGAGGGTCGCCCCAGAGGCAGAGCACGTTGCGTATGCCGAGCGCGGACGCGCCGAGGAGGTCTGCCTGAATTCCAATGCGGTTGCGGTCCCGGAGGACCATCTGCATGATCGGCTCGATGCCCGATTGGAGGACGAGCGTCGCGGCAGCGAGGGAGGAGATCCGAACGAGGGCGCGCTGGCCATCCGTCACGTTGCACGCATCGACGAGGCCCCGGTACATCGCGGCCTGCCGTTCGATGCTCGAAGGATCTGCGGACGCCGGCGGGTGGATCTCCGCGGTGACGGCGAAGCCTCCCGACGCGAGCACCTTCTCCAGTTGGCTGCCCGCGCGCATCGCGCGCGATCCCGCGTCGACCGGCATCATCCGTGGGAAGTCGCCAGATTTCATGTAGCCTTCGGTCCCGCCGTAATCGGGATGCGATTCACCATCCGTAGCGGTCGCATAACTCGAGCGTGCGGACCATGCGGTAGAACTCGCGCGCGTGCAAGATGAGCGAGGGTCTTCGCACGCCCGTCCCGAGCATTCGTTTGTATGTGAGCGCACGCCAATCGATCCCCTCGAGCTCCGCGACGACGGCATTCATCAATCGGTCGGTCCACCGACGCGCCCGATCGATCATCCACCATAGGACCGGATCGAGGAACGGAGAGGATCGGACCACGCGGTCGTACTCCAACATCGCGGCGGGATCCTCCTTCTCTAGGGACGCGACGGCGAACTCGCCCGCCAAGCGCCCGCTGAAGAGCCCCGGGTGGATTCCCGCGCCGTTCATCGGATTCGTGATCCCGGCGGCGTCCCCGACGACCGCAAGTCCCGGGGCCGCGAGCGATGTGAGGTCGTAGCGATACGGAATCGTGCCGGCGATCGTCTGCGTCCTCCGATCGACATCGATTCCGTGCTGGCGGCAGAACGCGACCGTCGCCGCGTGCGCGTCGATCGGTCCGCCCGCGCCCACGTTGACGGCGTCGCCCTTCGGGAAGATCCAGGCGTATCCGCCCTTGTACTGCTCCCCCAGGAACAGGAGAAAATATTCCGGGTCCCGTGCGGCGACGTCCTCGTTTCGGAACCGATACTCGTACGCGAGGATCTTCTCGAGACTCCGGACCAGGCCCGCGTCCCGGGCGACGAGGCTCGCGGGGCCGTCGGCCCCGATGACCGCGCGTGCATCGATCGTCTCGCCGTTCGTCTCGATCCGCCACCCGCCGTCATGGCCCGCAAGTCGCGTGACCCTCGTCGCGTTCCGCAGATCGGCTCCATCGTCCACCGCGCCCTGGACAATCCACCGGTCGAACGCGGCGCGGTCGATCGCATACCCGGGGAGGCGAGTGATGTAGAACCATTTCCCGTTTGGCGCGACGCACTTCGCCCCCGCCACGCGTTGTGCGATCCACTCATCGTGAGGCGAGAGGCCGTTCGATAGGAGGCCGAACTCGCTCACGCCTTCGGCGCACTGCACCGGCTCGCCGACGACCTTTCGCTTCTCGAGGATGACCGTCTCGTAGCCGGCCGCGGCGAGCTGGCGCGCCGCCATTCCGCCGGCGGGTCCCGCGCCCACGACGACCGCGTCGATCACGCGGTGCCCAGGAGACCGTCCACGCTACTTTTGCCTTCCGACACCGCTCCAAGGGGCATTCGGTCGATCAGGTCCCGCCCGTGCGGAGTCGGCCGGAAGACGTACGGAGGGACGCCGCGTCTCACCGCGGCTCCTCGCTGTTTCGTGATGAGCTGAATCGCGATCAGGACGCGGAGGCTGTTCCCCGTCGTGTAGTCGGAGAGGCCGAGTTCCTCCGCGATCTCGTTGGAGCTCGCATCCGGGTGGTCCCGGAGGAACCGGAGGATCGTGATCGTCTGGCGGTCCAGGGCTTCGGCCGTCTGCTTGTTCTCGGGCCGCGGCTCCAGCTCGAGCCGCTCGTAGACCCGCTTGCCCTGCTCCGACGGGCTCACGACCACGTTCAGGAGGGCGGTCTTCTCGATCTCGAGGAGATGCTTCGCAACCGCGGCCGGAGCGATCCCCATCTGGGCGGCCAACTCCGGGATCTTCGAGTCGCGATTGCGGTAGACCTTGTTCTCCACGACGATGGAGAGGACCTCGCGCTGACGTTCCGTCAGGAGTCGAGACCAGTCGTTGGAGTGCATCCGCGGTCCCCATGGCCGCGACCGGTCTTAAGTGTTTTCGTCCGTGAGAATGGCGGGGTCGTTGTCTGACGCTTCCGGAGGTACGATTCTGTAGCGCCACGGGCAACGGTCGGCACCGCGGTCCGCGACGCTGAAAGACTTTAACCGGCAGGCGGATTCCGACGGGCGGTGTCGACGTGGTGGCCGAGATCATCGATGGGAAGAAGATCGCCGGTGAGATCCGTACCGGCCTCAAGGCGCGCCTCGCGAAGCTGGCCGACGCCGGGAATGTGCCCGGTCTCGCGGCGGTCCTCGTCGGCGAGAACGCCGCGTCACAACTGTACGTCAAGATGAAGAGCAAAGCCTCCGAAGAGATGGGGATGGCCCACTGGACCATCCAGTTGCCCGAGGACGTCTCCGAGGCGCGGCTCCTGCAGGAGGTCGGCCGCCTCAACTCCGACCCGAAGGTTCATGGGATTCTCGTCCAGCAGCCGCTCCCGGCGCAGATCCGCGTCGAGGCGGCCGTCGCGGCGGTCAGTCCGCTGAAGGACGTGGACTGCTTCCATCCGGTGAACGTCGGACTCGTCCTGATCGGCCGTCCGCGGTTCGCGCCTGCGACGCCGTCGGGCGTAGTCGAACTGTTGATGCGGAGCGGGAACGATCCCAGGGGCAAGGACGTCGTCATCCTGGGCCGGAGCAACATCGTCGGGAAACCGCTCGCCGCGCTCTTGATGCAGAAGGCGCCCGGCGCCAACGCGACGGTGACGCTCGTCCATACCGCGACGAAGGACATCGCGGCGCACACACGCCGGGCCGACATCCTTGCAGCGGCGATGGGCTCGCCCCGTTTCGTCAAGGCGGACATGGTCCGCGAAGGTGCCGTGGTCATCGACGTGGGCATCAACCGCGTCCCCGATCCGACGGCGAAGGGCGGTTACCGCACGGTCGGCGACGTCGACTTCGATGCAGTGAAGCAGAAGGCGAAGGCCATCTCTCCGGTCCCCGGAGGCGTCGGTCCGATGACGATTGCGATGCTCCTCTCGAACACGGTCTCCGCGGCCGAGCTCGCCTCGAAAGCCGCTGGCCCCGCCGCACCGTGATGGCATCTTCAAGCTCATGCAGACGCAGAACTGATCCGGATGTTCGGCGCCGATGCGGGAAAGTAGAAATCCCGGCCGCCACTTTCTCCGCATTGCAACCATGAAGGTCCTGGTGGTCGGGGGTGGAGGTCGCGAGCACGCCATCGTCGAAGCGCTCCACCGAAGTCAGGCGGAGATCTACGCGGCGATGGCGAATCAGAATCCGGCCATCCGTCGTCGCTCGAAGAAAATCCTCCTCGGCGATGTGACCGACGTCGAGCGCATCGTCTCCTGGGCGAAAGGCCACAGGATCGAACTCGCGGTGATCGGACCGGAGGCGCCGCTCGAGAGGGGCATCACGGATGCCCTCGAGGCCGCCGCGATTCCGACGGTCGGCCCGTCGCGGGAAGCGGCTCGGCTTGAGACCAACAAGGAATTCACGCGGACCTTGATGCGAGAGCACCGGATCGCCGGGTCCCCGCGGTTCTGGGCGTTCGACAATCTCGCCGGCTTCGAGGAGTTCGTGAACGACTCCGATTTCGAGTTCGTGATCAAGCCGCTCGGCCTCACGGGGGGCAAGGGCGTGCGGGTCTGGGGCGAACACTTCTCCACGAAACCCGAGGCCCTCGCATACGGTCGGGAGATCCTCGAGAAGAACATTGGGGGGACCGCGCGGTTCCTCGTCGAGGAGCGACTCGTCGGCGAGGAGTTCTCCCTCCAGGCGTTCTGCGACGGCCGCTCGCTGGTCCCGATGCCGCTCGCGCAGGATCACAAGCGCGCGTACGAAGGGGACAAGGGCCCGAACACGGGCGGGATGGGCTCGTACAGCGATGCGGACCACCTGCTCCCGTTCGTCACGAGAGATGAGTACGAGCGGGCGCTGGAGACGATGACGAAGACCGTCGATGCGATGTTCGCCCGCGACACGCCGTTCAAAGGAATTCTCTACGGCGGCTTCATGGCCACACGCGACGGGCCAAAGCTCCTCGAGTACAACGTGCGCTTCGCCGATCCCGAATCGATGAACGTCCTCCCGATCCTCGAGGGCGACTTCCTCGATGTCTGCGTGCGCCTCACGGGCGGCAACCTTCCGTCGAGCGTGAAGTTCTCCCGCAAGGCGACCGTGTGCAAGTACGTCGTGCCGATGGGCTACGGCTCCCATCCGAAGGCCGGCGAGCAGCTCAAGGTCGACGAGGAGAGCATCCGCCGCACCGGGGCCAAGCTCTACTACGCGAGCGTCGACGAACGGGGTGGTCACCTGTACACGACGACGTCCCGGGCCCTCGCGGTCGTCGGCATTGCGTCGGACCTCGGCGCGGCCGAATCGATTTCCGAGGAGGCGCTCGCGTTCGTCGCAGGGAACTTCTACGCGCGCCGGGATATCGGAAAGCCTGATATCGTGAGACGGAAGGCCGAGCGGATGCAGAAGATCCGCGGATGACTCGGCGCCCTGCTTCCCCGGGCCAACGCTCAAATAACGGGATGGGCCATGCGCGCGGCGTGAAGAACCTCGACGACGTGATCTCGCACATCGAGTCCCGCCTCGACGAGAAGGACGAGGTCCGTGAACTCACGATCAAATCATCCCGCACGATCGCGCGACTCAGCGGTAGCGTCATCCAGGGGATGCATCGCGGCCACGATGTCGCGGGGGTCCTCCAGGAGGCCCGAGAGGAGGTCCTCAAGCTCAGGAGCCTCCTCCAAGACCATCCGGACCTCTACCACACCGGCATCGTCGAGAACGCGATGCAGGAGGCGTGCGAGGCGTTCCTCGTCCACTCGATCCTGGATGCGGAGCCGTTGCCGAGCCCCAAGGAGCTCGGCGTGACGGACACCGCGTACCTCCTCGGCCTCGGCGACGTCGTCGGCGAGCTGCGGCGGTTCGCGCTCGAGCACCTTCGCCGCGGCGACGTCAAGCTCGCGTCCTCGTTCTTGGAGATGATGGAGCGGATCCTCGACGCACTGATGCGGTTCGACTACCCGACCGCGCTGGTCGCCCTGAAGCGGAAACAGGACGTCGCGCGGAGCCTCATCGAGAAGACCCGCGGCGAAGTCGCGGTCGCCGCGCGAAGCCAGGACCTCGCCGAGAAACTGGACGCGGTCCGCGAGAAGCTCTGACCCGTTTGTTATCAGGGTCGATTTCGGAGTCGGAATTCACTTAAAAGGCCGCAGGCATCGAATCGCGCATTCCACCCAGCGAGGCCTCGCCTCCCCCGGAGGAGAGCCTCGAGGGGGAGACCACCATGGCCGACGTACAGAAAGTGCCGAGCGGGATCCCGGGACTCGACGATTTGATCGAAGGCGGATTCTGGCCCAAGTCGACGGTCGTCATCTTGGGGTCGAGCGGGACGGGCAAGTCCACGTTCGCGATCCAGTTCCTCATGGAAGGGATCGAGCAGGGCGAGCAGGCCCTGTACGTGACCCTCGAGGAGCCGCCGGAGCAGATCATGCGCGAGGCGGACCTGATGGGCTTCGACATGCGCAAGTACTACGAGAAATCGCTGTTCTTCATCCACCTCAAAGGCCGCAATTTCAAGAAGATGATCGAGGAGCAGCTGCCACAGCTCGTGAAGGCTCGCGCGGACTACAACATCGCCACGCGCGTCGTGATCGACCCGATGACGCCGGTCATCTGGGCGACGGCGGAGAAGCTCGAGCAGCGCGAGCTGATCGGGAAGCTCTTCTACACGCTCAAGGAGCTCGGCGTCGTGCTGTGCACCGTCGAGGAGCACGCGAAGCCCGGCGAGACGATCGGGGAGGATGTCCTGCTGCCCATCTACCTGTCCGACGGGGCGATCCACCTCGAGTACTATCCGGTCGGCGGGGCGTTCAACCGCACGCTGAAGCTCCTCAAGATGCGGGGCTCCCACCACGGCGAAGGCGTCTATCCGTATCTCTTCGCCCGCGGGGTCGGCATCGTCGTCCGCGCCAGCCCGACTCCGATCCCCGAGGAGCAGACGCGGAGCCACGCGAAGACCTTCGACGAGGCGATCAAGACCGCGGAGGCGATGAAGGCGCCCCCGCGCGTCGTCGAACGGATCAAGAAGATGCAGCGGAGCTGGGACTACGACTACTCCCCCGAGGAAGCCCTGCAGATCTTGTTCAACTCGTACGGGCTCAAGCGGGGCGGCTAGATGCCCTACGCCGGCACGGTCGACAAGACGATGGGGGCCGAGACGGTCGGCCACCTCAAGCACCTCCTGGAGACGGAACTCAAGCGGGCGCGCGAGGAGAACGACCTCAATATCGCGATGTTCCTCGGCGTCGACGGCCGGATCTTCTCGTCCTCGATCCCGAACCGGCTCGACCCGCGACAATACCGGCTCCTGAATCTCCTGAAGGGGAACCTCGCCCACATCTGCAACCAGCTCGGCGGCCAGAACATGATGATGTCCGTCCAGCAGTTCGAGGCGGGGACGATCATCATCTCGGGCGTCGGCGACCGGGCGTTCCTCGTCTTCTTGACGACGAAGCCCGTGGAGATCACGAAGATGCAGGGCGTCCTCGCGAACGTCGTGAAGACGTCGATCGTGGTGCGACACCTGTTCGAATCGAAGCCGATCACGCCCGAGGTCCTCGCGACGTACGACGAGGCGGTCGCGGGCGAGCTGAAGCGACTCACCCGAATCCTGTTCGTCGAGAAATTCGGCGAGACGAAGGAGTTCAAGAAGAACAAGGAGATCGCGCAGTTCCTCCAGTCCCGGCTCGGAGCCCTCGTAGGTCCCGGTCCGCTCCAGGAAATCGTCCCGATGGCGTACAACGAGGTCGGCACGACCGCGCCCTACATGACCGCCGGGCACTGGGACCGTTTCGTGACGATTCTGGTCGAGAAGTTGCGAGACCTGCGCGGCGACACCGTCGCGGTGAAGGCGGAGAAGGAATGGCGCGCCTACCTGAAACAGGTCCTCAGCTCGTTCGTGTGATCCCATGAACGGAGTTCCCGCATGATCGACGTCGCCCTCGCGTCCCTCATCGAGGACATGATCGAGAAGGCGGGCGCCGACGGAGTGGTCGAGTTCTGGCAGCGGGTCGGGGACAACCTCGCGAGCCGGATGGGCAAGGAGGCGTACCTCGGGTGGACGTCGTTCAACGTCGCGGTCCGCGAGGGCCGCACGGCCTTCAGCATCGAAGGCGAGGTCACGCCGCTCACGGACATGGCCGTCACGGACGTCGACGGGGACGTCGTCGGCTACCTCTACGCGATGCGGCAGTGCTGCTACGTCCCGACGATCTTCCGCACGCGCTTCGCGGTCGGCCGGATGAGCCCCGCGGATCGCGCGGTGACGAGCGAGTACAACGAGAACGTCCACAACATCGCGGTGTGCAACTTCTGCGTCTTCCACGAGCGGTTCCGGGAGGAGATCGCGAAGAACGTGACCGTCTCGGGGAACTCCCTCGCATGCTACCTCCTCGCCACCCGCGGTTGGAGCGGGGAGGCGAAGATTTCCCCGAAGAACGTCGCACAGGTCAACATCAACGAAGACCACGTCCGGGCCTTGCTCCGGAACTACGAGTGCGTCTACGCCCTCGTGATGCGCGGTGCGCGGATCAAGGGAGACCGGTAGCATGGCGGATTCCCGGATCCCGGAGAGCAACCCGTTCGTCGAGATCGCGACGCACCTCTTCCTGGAAGACATCGCCGCGAAGGTCGGCGTGAGCGGCCTGAACAACTACCTTGTCGCGCTCGCGAGGAACCTCGCGAACTCGATGCCGAAGGAAGAGTACGGCACGTGGCCCGAGTTCCTGTCCGCGCTGACGACAGGCCAGTCAATCCTCTCGACCTTCGAGGAGGTCCAGCCGGTCACGGAGCATTGCATGTCGACCCTACGATCGCCTTTCGAACGTGGCTGGCGCGAGTACGCGAAGCGGGTCGGTACATTCGCTCCGGTCCACCGGGAGGTCGCCCAGTACTACAATCACAAGGTCCGGCCGACGGCCGTCACGTCGGTCCACGTCGTGCTTCACACCTTCCGGGAGGCGGCCGCGGCTCGCGTCCGCGTCGGCGATCGCGTCGTCCGGTACGAGCCGGTCGCGACCACATGGGTCGACGGCGAGGCGCAGCTTCCGGACGACGCGAAGCTCGAACCGCTCCTGAAGCGGGCGGGCATCTCGCGCACGAAGCTCGGGATGCTGCTCCGCAACCACTCCGACGTCTGGCTTATCGAGTCCGCGTGACTAGGCGCGCTGCCGCCGGCGCACCGCGACCGTCGCGATGAGGACGGGCAGGAAGACCGCGATCCCGATGGCGATCGTCCACGCGGTGCCCACGCCCGGCGTCGTGCGATAGAACAGGTCCGAGGCGACGGCCTCGCCGCGGGACGAGTCGATGATGCCGTTCCCGTCGAGGTCGGCCTCGATCCGCACGCGGTGGGTGCCGGGCTGCATGCCGATCGGGAGGTAGTTGAAGGACGCGGTCGCCTGCGCGTGCGATTCGATCTTCGCGATCTTCTGGGAGCCCACGAGGCCGTCGTCCACGTAGAACCGCACCGTGACGTTGACGGCCGCCGTCGTCCCGTCGTTGCGGAACGTCGCGGACAGGAGGATGGGCGTGATGACGACGAGCGATTTCTCGACGCTCGCGTTCTCGAACGTCGTCCCGACTTGGGCGCTCACACTCACGACCAGGGTGACGTCGGTGTCCCGCGGCGGTGCGGTGATGTTCAGCCGGAATGTGGTCGCGTTGTGCGTCTCGGTCGTCGGGTTCGAAGCGGCCGGGAGCGCACCGGCCGCGTCTGAGCCCTCGATATGCCACCGCACCGTGTATGTCACCGCGCCCGTCGGCCCGCCGGAGAGCGTGAGGTTGTACGCGGCCGTCTGGCCGGGCGCGAGGGACGCAGGGCCTGTGAGGGCGAGGACGAGCGGCACTTGCGCGGCGGCGGGCGGGGCCGCCATCGCAAGCGCCACCAGGAGGACCGCTGCGCCGAGGAGCACCGCGCGCGGTGCCACCTCACCGCCTCCGACGGGTCAGGAAGAGCCCCGCTCCCACCGCCGCCACGGCGGCGACGACGGCCGCGACGAGCTGCAGGTTGAGCGGCGCTTCGTGGGCGATGTTCGGCCCGCCGACCGTGATGGGGCCGGTGGCGAGGACGGGCATTTGGAGCGTGAAGAAACCCGTCGAGGAGACCGCCATCGAGTCTTGCGCGGACGCTCGGACGATCACGGTCGCGCCGCTCGCGCCGCCGGACGATTGCGACTGGAGGCGCACGTTCGTCGTCGAGTTCGCCGGGACCGTGACGCCCGACAGGCGGATGTCGGTCGCCGCCCCGCCCATGGTGCCGAGCCGGGCGATCCAGCCGCTCGCCGCGAGGTCATCGGGGTTCGTGATCTCCACGTTGACCGTCTCCGCGGCGTTTCCGGAGTTCGTGATCGTGAGCGTATTGTTCAAGAAGCGGCCGTCGAACACGCCCGAGGTCGGATCGAGGGACAGGGAGAGCCCCCGGGTGCGGACGATGTCGACCTGGACGTCGACGCTGCCCTGGGTCGTGCCGTCCGTGGTCGATGTTGCGACGAGAGTGATCGTGCCGTGGTCCACGAGGGCGTCCGCGGGACTCGTGAGCGTCACGACGACGCCCGCGCTCGTGCCGGAGGTCCCGAAGTTCAGGGAGACCGTCGACGACGCGAAGGAGAACTCCCAGTCGGCCGGACTGCCGGAGAGCGACCAGGTGTCCGCGACGTTGCCCGTGTTCCGCACGACGATCGTGTAGGCGACGGACGAGCCGGCGGTGATCGTCTGCCGCTGGGACCCGTCCCACGACAGGACCACGGAGCGCGAGACGATCTTCTCGAGGGCGAGGTTCGCGACCGTGTCCGACTGCAGCGCGACGGACGTCGTCGTCTGGTACGACACCGAGATCCCGTTCTCCGTGCCCGTCTTCGTCGCCGTGACGGCGTAGACGCCCGCCGGCAGGACAGTCGAGTACGACCCGCTCCCGTCCGACGTCAGGTCGAGGACGGCGGTGGATTGGATCGTGATCGAGGCGGACGTCCGCACACCCTGCGCGTTCGTCGTGACGCCGGAGAGGATGAAGCCGCTCGCCAGGGGAATGTTCCGGGTGTTCTGGGCCGCGTGCGGCACGGTGATCTGGAGCAACGAGACGGCGCTCCCGAGGGAACGCGCTGCGTACACGTCATAGGTGCCCGGCGCGAGGCCCACCGAGTACGAGCCGTTCGACGCGGACGACGTTGCCGCGGCGATCGCGCCGCCTCCCCGAGCGGTGAACGTCACGGCCGCGTCGACGCCGAATCCGCCGAAGCTCACGATTCCGGAGACCGTCGTGTTGTCGAGGTCCCGCGAGACGGACAGGTCGAACGCGATGTCGGCCGCCCCCGGCGCCACGGTGAGACCGCCCGTGAAGGCGTACGTGTAGAAGCGCGGCGCGCCCGACTCCGTCGCCGAGTTGGTCCCCGTCAACGTGACGGTGTAGTTGCCCGGGACGAGGTACGCGGCGTATGCGCCGGACGAATCCGTCGAGACGTTCACCCGGCCGCCTTCCGCGCGCGCGAACGAGACGGGCATGGGCCCGACGACGCCCGCGCCGTTGAACAGTGCGTGTCCGGTTACGCGCGTCGCCTTGACGAGCGCGTACGCCAGGTTCGTCGCAGGCACCGTCGCGGTCGAGATGAACGCGTACTGGTCCGGGACGATCTGCTTGATCCCGGAGACCGCGTAGGATCCGGGCACGAGGTAGACCTCGAACCCGGCCGTCGTCGCCTCCGCGGTGCGGTGCTCCGGGCCGTCGAAGGACAACGACGCGGATTGCGGGACCCCGGACAAGGTGACGGTCCCAGTCACCCGGGTGCGGGTGACGATCGCGATGTCGTAGCCGAGAGACGCCTGCGCCACGAATACGTTGATACCGTCCGATCCCGCGTTCTGGTATCGCCAGTCCCGGGTCGTCGAGACGTTCTCGTCGACGATGAGGTCGTACGTGCCCGGGACGAGGCGGAAGCCGTAGCCGCCGTTCGAGTCCGTGAGGGTCGTCTGCGTGACCGCGCCTTCGCCGATCGCGACCGCGCGGACCGTGACGGGTCGGTTCAGGAGCGGGGCGCCGTTCAGGACCACGCTCCCTTGGACGGCGACCGGAGTCGGGACGAGGGCGATCGGCGAGACCGCTCGGAGGCTCGCCGGTGACGACGCGGGGATCGCGCGGGTCTCGAACCCTGCGGCGGACGCGGAGCCCGCGTAGGTGTGGTTCCCGAAGAGGGGGACGAAGAACCCGCCTGTCGCGTTCGTCGTCAGCGAGATGTGCGCCCCGGTGTCGTCCGTCAGGGCGATGCGCGCAGGCGTTGACCAGCCGGATGTCGACCGTCTGGCTCGTAAGCAGGACGATGGACCCGTACGAGGCCGCGGCGGCGTTGAACGCCTGGAGGTCGTACGTGCCCGCAGGCAGGAGCGCGAGGTAGCCGCCGGTCCCGCTCGTGGTGAGCCAGCGCTGGCCTGCGCCGTTCGCGAAGGCCACGGCGGCTTGCGGATTCCGGACCGCCGGATTTGGATCGAAGACGGTGCCCGTGACCCGGACCCCCTGGATGAACATCGTGTCGAAGGAGCTCGTCGCGCCCGCCGCGACGAGGACCCGGCCCAACGTCGCGTAGAGCGTCGTGCCGTCGTAGGAGCGTCCGCTGACGAACCACTCTCCGGCCGGAAGGCGGATCGCGTATCGGGCGGACGCGTCCGACGTGACCGTGCGGACCATCGACGGATCCGTCGCGGACTGGAATTCGAGGCCGGCGAACGGCCGGGCGGTCCCGAAGACGGTCGTCGTGCCCGCCACGGTGCCCGATGGCCGGAGTGTCAGGTTGAGCCAGACGTCGACGTTCGCCGCGCGAACCAGGGCGGGGTTCGATGCGAGATCGCCGGACGTCGCCGTGAGGGTGTAGTTCCCCGCCATCAAAGGCCGCAGCGCGTACGATCCGTCGCTGCCCGCCGTGAAGCGCAAGGTCGTCCCGTTCGTCTCATCGACCGCGTCGATCGTCGCGCCCGCCACCGATCCGCCGAGGCTCGAGGTCGCGATGCCCTTTATGCCCGCGTACGGCACCGCGACGTTCGCCGTCACATCCGCGGTCCCAATCGTGCCGTCAGCGGCCTTGACCGTCCGTCCGTTCGCCTGGACGGTCAGGGCGTACGGCCCGGGTGGCAGAGTCGAGACCTTGAAGGAGCCGTCCGGCCGGCTCGTCACCGTCCGCTGATACGGGAACTCCTTGTCTGTAAACGTGAGGACGGCGCCCGGGAGGACCGCGTCGCCCGCTTGGAGGGCGCTGTTCCGGTCCAGGTCGAAGTAGAGCGTGCCGCTCTCCGAGTGCGCGGGGACGTGCAGGTCCCGGGTCATGATCCAGTCCGGGACGCCGTCGCCGTCGGAGTCCGCGGGCACGCGCATCGCCTGGTCCTCCGACACCGCGAGGGTGGCCGTCGCGAGGGTGCGAGTCCCGATCATGTTCGTCGACGGTCTCCCGACGGACGCCGCGATCGTGACGCTGCCGAAGGGCACCAGGGTGCTGTAGTGCCCGTTCGCATCCGTCACGGTCCGGTAGTGCGGCGTGCCGAGTTCGTCCGTCACGGTGATGTTCACGCCCGCGAGGGGCACCGAGTCCGCCGACACGGTGCCGTTGACCCATGCGCCGTCGTAGTACCGGAGGAAGACGACGCCGCTCGCGATGCTGCTGATTGTGTTCAGGTCGACGGTCCCCTTGATCTTGCCCGCCTGGATGTCCGCTTGCTTTTTCTGCGCGTCGAGATAGTTCATCGCCTGCCACGCGTCCGTGTGGTTCGACACGTCCGGGAACGGGTTGTAGTACGACGTACGATAGACGACCCGCCAGTGGGTCAGGTTCCACGCCGGCACCGGCGGGAACGCCTGCATTCCCCGATCGAATCCCGGGATGGCGGGGTTGTTCGGGAAGCCGATCTCCGTCGGGGAGTACCCGACGTACGCGCGGTAGAACATCGAATCGTAGAAGGCCGGCTGGTACGCGATCCGCGAGGACTGAACCTGGTCCCCGGGCTGCAGGAACTGGATCTGGATGTTCGTCGCCCGCGTGGTGTTCACGAAGATCTGGAAGAATTCGGCCGGCAGGACCCGGCCGTCCGGGAGCTGGATGAC
>WNGF01001017.1_pt1 | contig 41296 bp, 39 predicted proteins | sample 5400641 | NCBI WGS metagenome assembly WNGF01 (sample SAMN13153371, study PRJNA577476) | soil metagenome | isolation source: 80 cm soil or saprolite under grassland replicate 2 | place: USA:California | collected 2016-06-15 | reverse complement strand
CCGTAGTACGGGATCATCGCCGTGATGGAGCCCGCCGACGCGCGCTTTAGCGCGTCCGCCATGATGAGCAGCTCCATGAGGTTCGCGTTCGCGTCCGGGCAGGTCGACTGCACGACGAAGCTGTCGAGCCCGCGGACGTTCTCGCCGATCTCCACCTGGATCTCGCCGTCGGAGAATCGCCCGACGTCGGCCGGGGAGAGCGGCCTGCCGAGCTCCTGGCAGATCGCCTCGGCGAGCGTGCGGTTCGAGTTCCCTGCGAACACCCGGTAGTCGTGCCGGCGTCCGTTCGTAACCATGCGCGCGCTCCCCGCTCGAGGCCCTGGAAACATACGACGGGTGCCGCCCGGCGTCCGGCGCGGTCCGTCACGAGCGCGCTTATACCGAAATGGTCCGACGCTCGTCGACCCGCTCGCGCTGGCCGGGCGGAATCCTCGGCCGCTCAGTCGTGGGTTGCGGCGCCGGCGAGGCGCTGCGGCGCCTTCGCGAGCTCGCGCTCGTACTCCGCGAGGATCATCTTCTCCATCCGCTCCCGGGTCTCCGAGTTGAGCGGGTGGGCGATGTCCTTGAACGAGCCGTCCTTGCGACGCTTCGCCGGCATCGCGATGAACAGGCCGGTGTTCCCGTGGATGACCTTGAGGTCCCGGATCACGAAGCAATCGTCGAGCGTGATCGTGACGTAGGCCTTGAGCTTCTCCTCGCTGACCGGGAAGACGCGGACCTCGGTGATCTCCATGGCGTAACCCTCGGTTGCCGTCGCACCGTCCGCACGGCGGTGACCTGCACCTTTGGCACTACGCCCCCTCCCGTGGTCTCGATCTGTCGGGCCGCCCTCTCCGCCTCCTTGCGGCTGGGGAACACGCCAAAAACCGTCGGCCCGCTTCCGCTCATGATAGCAGCGACGGCCCCGTGGACGACAAGCGACCCGAGCATGACCCGCAGGTCCGGCCGCGCCGCGAGGCAGGGCGCCTCGAGGTCATTCCCGAGCAAGGACGGCCGGTAAGAACCGGGCCGCCGCGGCAGCGTCGCCGCAGCAGCGCGGTCGCCTCGCGCGAGGTCGAGCCAGCGGTACGCGTCCGCCGCCCGGATCGCGAGCGCGGGATCGGGCGGATATACGATCACGAGGTGCTGCGGCGGCACCTCGGCCGGCGCGAGCTTCTCGCCGCGGCCGCGCGCCCAGGCGGGCCCGGGGCCGAGGAAGAACGGGACGTCGGAGCCGACCGCGAGCGCGACCTCCGCGAGCCCGCGCGGGTCGCGCACGCGGAACGCGCGCGCGAGGATCCGCAGGACCGCCGCGGCGTCCGACGAGCCGCCGCCGAGGCCGGCCGTGACCGGGATGCGCTTCGCGATCCGGATCGCGATGCCGCGGTCGACGCCGAAGCGCTCGCGGAAGAGCACCGCGGCGCGTGCGGCGAGGTTCGCGGCGCCGTCGAGCTCCGGACGGCCGGGGACCGTGCAGCGGACCGGGCCGGCTCGGTCCGCGATCGAGACGTCCACCTCGTCGGCGAGATCGAGCGGCGCGAGCAGCGTGAGGAGCTCGTGGTAGCCGTCGAGGCGCAGCGGGCCGATGCGCAGGACGAGGTTCACCTTCGCGGGTGCGAGCGTCGTGAAGCGCACGCGACAGGTCGTATCACACCGCTGCGGCGGGGCGCCGCCTGCCGGGCTCTCCCCTTGTCCTCGGAGCGGCGGTCGTGGTTTCGTCCTCGCCGTCGCGCCCGCGCGGGCGCGGGAGGTCTCCATGCGCCGCACCGCCGTCGTCCTCCTCGCCCTCGCCTCCGCGTGCGCCGTGCCCGCGGCGGTGCGACCGCCCGGCGATCAGGCGACGCGGCTCCTACAAGGCGGGGTCGCCGCCGGCGCCGAGGGCGCGTTCGAGAACGGCCGCCTCACCTCCACCGACGAGGCGCTCCGCGGCCCGTTCGTCGTCACGTTCCTCTCGTCGGGCGCCGAGGTGCAGCTCGTCCGGACCGCCGGCGCCAGCGCGGAGGTGCTCGGGACGGTCACCGGCCCGCTCACCGAGCCCGTCCAGCTCGCGTCGAACGTGGCGCTGAAGCTCGTGCTGCCGGGCGAGGTGCTCTACGCAGGGTACCGGCCCATGCCGATCACCCGCTCGCTCGAGGGCTACCTCGGCCGCCAGATCTGGGTCGGGCCCCGCGCCGGCGCGCCCGAGCAGTGGTTCCTGCGCGAGATCGGCCAGGACCACCTGACGGTGGAGCGGACCCGCACCTACCGCGTCCTGCCGGTGCGGCGGATCGCGGAGATCACCTGGACCGACCTCACCGGGATCGATCCGACGCCTCGCATCGTCCTCTCCCCGGAGTAGCGCGTGCGCGACAAGAGCTACGACTCCGTCCCGTACCGGCTCACCGAGCTCGAGCACCGCTACGGCCCGAACGTCCACCTCGTCTCGAGCCCGCTTCGCCTCGGGCAGCTCGCCGAACTCTGCGCGAAGGACACCCGCCAGCCCCACATCAACCGCCTCGTGCGGGCGCTCTACGAGGACCTCGTGCGAACGGTCGTCGACGCCGAGCTGCCGAGGCGCCGCGTCGCCGTCCCGACGCGCATGATCGACTCGTCGCCGCAGGCGATCTTCGAGGGAGAGGTGATCGACCGGCACGTGCGCGCCGTGACCGTGAACATCGCGCGGGCGGGGACCATCCCGTCGCAGGTCGCGTACGACCTGCTGAACGAGGTGCTCGAGCCGTCGCTCGTTCGCCAGGACCACATCATCATGAGCCGGATGCTCGGGGCGGACGATCGCGTGGTCGGGGCCGGGATCGGCGGGATGAAGATCGGCGGCGACGTGGACGGGGCGTTCCTGCTCTTCCCCGACCCGATGGGCGCGACCGGATCTTCGCTCGCCACGGCGATCGAGACCTACAAGGCCCAGGTGGCGGGCACGCCGCGGCGGATCGTGAACCTGCACCTCGTCGTCACCCCGGAGTACCTGCGGCTCATGACGCGCAGGCACCCCGACGTCGTCGTCTACGCGCTCCGCCTCGACCGCGGCCTCTCGCCGCCGGACGTCCTCGCGACCGTGCCCGGCGCGCGCTGGGACGAGGAGCGCGGGCTCGACGACCACCAGTACATCGTCCCCGGCGGCGGCGGCTTCGGGGAGATCATGAACAACGCCTACGTGTGACGACCATGTCCAGCGCGCGCGTCGACGTGCTCATCTCCGAGGCGGACCTCCGCGCGCGCGTGCGCGCGCTCGGGGAGCAGATCACGCGCGACTACGCGGGGCGCTCGCTCGTCGTCGTCGGGGTGCTGAAGGGGAGCTTCATCTTCCTCGCCGATCTCGTGCGCGCGATCGACCTCCCAGTCGTCGTGGACTTCATCGGCATCTCCTCGTATCAGGGGACCACCTCGACCGGGGTCGTGAAGATCACGAGCGACCTCGGCCGGCCGATCGACGGCAAGGACGTTCTCCTCGTAGAGGACATCGTCGATACCGGCCTCACGATGCGCTACCTCCTCGACAACCTCGCGACGCGCGCGCCAGCGAGCCTCAAGGTGTGCGCGCTGCTCGAGAAGCCGTCGCGCGCGCGGGTGACGATCCCGATCGACTACCGCGGCTTCGTCATCGGGGACGAGTTCGTGGTTGGCTATGGGCTCGACTGGGACGGCCGCATGCGGAACCTGCCGTACGTCGGCGTACCGCGGAGCTAGGGAGCGACATCGATGGACGACGACACCACCGTGGCCCGCCGCACCGGCGGCTCGACCTTGAAGGCCGCCCTCGCCTGGTTCGCGATCCTCGGGCTCCTCGCGCTCGTGGCGTGGCTCGCCTCCGAGCGGAACGCCCGGACCTGGTACCTCGTCCCGGCAGACGGACGGATCGTGGTGATGAAGGGGCTCCTCCTCCCCATCGGGCGCGGCGCGTTCGCGACCTCCGATCCCGCGCTCGCGCAGGCGTACGCGCCGCTCGTGCCGCCGCCCGGGAAGGGGCTCCCCGCGGAGCGGGCCTTCGAGGAGCGCGGCCTCGTCGACCAGGCGATCTACGACCTCGTCGCCGGCTGGGCGCGGGACGAGATCGAGAGCGGCGATCCGGCGCGGCTCGAGCGCGGCCTCGGGTACCTCGCGCGCGCGGAGAAGCTCCCCGGGCTCTCCCCGACCCAGCGGGAGGACCTCGACGGGCTCCGGGCCGAGTCCGGGTACCAGGAGGCGATGCGGCTCCTCGCGCGCGCGATGGACGACCTGCGCGAGGCGTCCGACCGCCTCCGCCGCGCCGCGGGCTCGCGGTCGGCGCATGCGGCCGACGCGGGACGGCTTCTCAAGGAGCTCGAGCCGGCGGTGGACGCGGCGTCCACGGCGCTCCGCCAGGCCGCACCGAAGCCGCGGCCCGCCGCCGAGACCGCGCCCGAGGGAGCGAAGGCCGGCGGGGGTGATAGCGGCCGGTAGCAGGCGGCCCGCCGCCCGGCGGGCGGTCGCGCGTTCGGCCCTCACGCCCCGTCGGTGTAACATCGGAGGGCCATGGCGTCCTTCTACGCGCGAAACGGCGCGGGCGATCTGCTCGCGCGGTACAGCTTCATCGAGCCGCTGCTCGAGGGAAAGCGGGTCCTCGAGCTCGGCGGGGCGCGCGCGACCGCGGGCGGAAGCGCCCTGTTCCTCGCCGAGCGCGGCGCCGCGGCGGTGCTCTCGCTCGAGCCGAACGAGGAGGACCTCGGGGCGGCGCGCGAGGCGGGCCACCACCCGTTCGTCCAGTTCCGCTCCGGCGCCGCGAAGGACCTCCGCCAGGGCACCTTCGATCTCGTCCTCGTCGCTGACGGCGCTGCGCTCGCGCGCGCGCCGGAGACGCTCGCCGCGCTGCGCCGGCTGCTCGCGGCGGGCGGCCGGCTCGTGACGGCGTTCCCGGCGGGCGGCGCAGGTCTCGCGGAGATCGCGGGCGAGCCGCCGGACGAGGACGTCCCGCCGTACGAGGGGGTCGTCTCGGCGCTGTCCGATCACTTCGCGCTCGTCGAGGTCGCGACGCAGTCGGCGACCGTCGGGTGGGTCCTCGCGCTCGCCGCGGACGGCGAGGACCCCGAGATCGCGATGGACGGGACGCTCGCCGGCACGCCCGAAGCCGCCGCGTACGTCGCGATCTGCGGCGACGAGCCGTGCGGCCTCTCCGGCCTCCAGGTCACCGCGCTGCCGGTGAACCCGCTCGTCGAGGCGGCGGCGGAGGCGCGCGGCGCGCGCCAGGCGTCGGTCGAGACGGAGCAGCTCCTCGAGGCGATGCGCGAGGAGCGGGACGAGGCGCGCGGCCAGCTCGAGACGAGGGCGGAGGCGCTGTACCAGGCGGTCGCGGAGCGCGACGCCGCTACGGCGGCCCGCGACGCCGCGCGCGCCGACCGCGAGCTCGCGCTGCAGGGGCGCGAGACGGCGCGGGCGGAGCGCGACGACGCGATCTCGTCGCGCGAGGCGGTGCTCGCCGAGCTCGCCGGTGCGCAGGGCGCCCGGGAGGCCGGACAGGCGGAGCTCGAGGAGGCGCGGGCGGCGCGCGAGGCGGCGAACGCCTCGCTCGACGGGCTCCGGACGGAGGTGGCCCAGCTCACCGAGCGCGCCCGGGAGCTGGAGGCGCTGCTCGAGGCGGAGCGCGAGGCGGCGTTCGAGACGCGCGCGGCGCTCGATCGCGCTCAGGCGGGCGAAGCGGAGCGCGCGCGCGAGGCGGAGCAGGCGCGCCGCGAGCTCCAGGCTTCTGCCGACGCGCAGGCGCGGGCGCAGGCCGATCTCGCCGAGCGCCGCGCGGCGGCGCTGGAGGCGGAGGCGGCCCTCCGCGCGGCGCGCGCGGAGTCGCAGGCGGCGAAGTCGGCGGTCGAGGCGGTGCTCGCGCGCGCGGTCACGGCGGAAGGGAAGCTCGCCGAGCTCGAGGAGGCGCTCGAGCTCCGGGAGCGCGAGGAGGACGAGGAGCGCGCGGACGCGGCGGAGCTCCGCGCCGGGGCGGCGGAGCGCGAGGCGGAGCGCGAGCGCGAGCGCGGCGAGCTCGCCCAGGCGCGCGCGGACGCGGAGCGGCTCGGGCGCGAGCTCGAGGAGGCGCGCGAGGCGGTCCGTGGGCGCGCGGACGAGGCCCGGGCGGAGGTCGAGCAGGTGCGCGCGACGCTCGCCGCACGCGACGAGGCCGACCGCGAGGCGGCGACCGCGCGCGAGGGGCTCGAGGCGCAGGTCGCCGAGCTCACCGCGCGGCTCGAGAGCGAGGAGGAGCGGCTCCGGCTGGCAGCGGCCGAGGCGGCCGAGGCGCGCGCGCAGCGCGAGAGCGTCGAGGAGGCGGTCGGAGATCGGATCCGCGGCGAGGAGGAGGAGCGGACCCGAGCGGAGACCGCCCGCGCCGACGCCGCGGAGGAGCGGGCGCGCACGCTCGAGGCGGAGGGGCGCGAGGGGGCGGAGCGCGCAGTCCGCGAGCTCGACGAGGCTCGGGCGGAGCTCGGGGTCCTCCGGGCGAAGCTCATGGAGCACGACCGGACCGCCACCGCGGGGGACGAGGTGGGGCGCCTCCGCAACGCCGCCGAGGCCGCCGAGGCCCAGGCGGCGGAGATCGAGGCGGAGCTCCAGGCGGTCCGCTGGGAGAAGGACGAGATCGAGCAGCGGCTGCAGTCCGCTCAGGCGACGGCCGCGGTGGGCTCGTCGGGCGACGTGGCCCGGCTGCTGGAGGAGGTCGCGACGCGCGTCGGCGAGATCGCGCTCCTCCGCAAGGAGCTGTCGCAACGCGAGGCCGTCGTCGCGGAGCTCACCGCGCGTCCCGAGGCGGCCCCGGATCCTGCGGCCGAGACGGCGACCGCGCGCGCGCAGGTCCTCGAGGAGCAGGTCGCGCAGGCGCTCAAGCGCGCGGCCGACGCGGAAGCCGCCCTCGAGGCGGCGCGGCCGGCGGCCGGCGCGCCGCCCTTGGCGGACGCGGGCGAGGCGCTCATCCGCGCGGCCCAGGAGAAGGAGGCGCTCGTCACCCAGATCTCAGAGCGCGACCAGCGGATCGCGAGGCTGCAGCGCGAGGTCACCGACAAGACCGACCGGCTCGGGCGGCTCGCGAGGGAGATGGGCGAGCTCAAGGCGAAGGGCATCGGCAAGATCTTCAGATAGAGCTGCGGCGCATGATCCTCGGCCTGCGGCGGGCGTGCTCGCTCCTCGCGAGCGATTCGGCGATTCGGTGATATCGTGACCGAGCCATGAGCGAGACGCGCCGCTACGAGCGGATCGACATCGAGCTTCCCTGTCGGATCTTCATCCCCGGCTCCGGCGGCCTCAAGTTCGAGGCGTTCGCCACCTCTCGAAATCTCGGGCTCGGCGGGCTCTTCGTCGCGACGAGCTTCCTGCTCCGCGAGGGGATCGAGATCTACGTCGAGCTCGCGCTCCCCGACGGGCCGCTTCCGATCCGCTCTCGCGTCGCCCACGCGGTCGGCCAGGACGATCCCGACCTCCTCACCGGGATGGGGATCGAGTTCCTCGACGTCGACGCGCACGGCCGCGAGACGCTGCTCCGGTACTTCACGCCGCTCCGCTATCAGGCGTTCTACGGCAACTTCATCGACGAGTTCCCGCACCTCAAGAAGACGGTGCCGCTCCGCGACGTCTCGCTCGTCCTGAACCTCTGGGAGGAGTGGAAGATCAAGAACGAGGGCGGCCCCGCCTCGACCGCGTCCGGCGCGCCCCCGGCTCCCGCCCGCCCCGGCCGAACGCCCCCCGCCCTCGCCACCGGCCGCCCCCGGTCCCGCCGCTAGCGCGGAGCGCGGTCCCGCCGTCCGACGATGCGGAACGTCCGGCTCGCGCTGCTCTGGCACATGCACCAGCCTCCCTACCGGGAGGCGGAGACGGGCGAGTACCTCATGCCCTGGGTGCGCCTCCACGCGACGCGCGCCTACTCGGACATGGCGTGGATCCTGGAGCGCCATCCGGGCGTGCGCTGCACGGTCAACTTCACGCCGATCCTGCTCGAGCAGCTCGAGGACTACGTCGAGGGGCGCGCGCACGACCGCTTCCTCGAGCTCAGCGCCCGTCCGCCGGCGGAGCTCGGCCCAGAGGAGCGCCAGGCGATCCTGCGCAGCTTCTTCATGGTGGACTGGGAGCGGCACATTCGCCCGGTGCCGCGCTACTGGGACCTCCTCCAGAAGCGCGGGCGCGACGTGCGGAGCGTGGACGTCGCACGGCTCGCGACCGCGTTCAGCGATGACGAGATCACGGATCTCCAGGTCCACTTCAACCTCGCCTGGATGGGCTTCGCCGCGCTCGCCGACGACGAGGGGCTTCGCGCGCTGCGCGCCCAGGGAGGGGGCTTCGGGCGCGAGGACGTCGAGTACGTGCTCGCGGTGCAGCGGCGCATGATGGCGGAGGTCGTCCCGCGCTGGCGGAGGCTCGCCGAGCGCGGTCAGGTCGAGCTCTCGACGACGCCCTACTACCACCCGATCCTCCCGCTCCTGTGCGACACCGACGCGGCCCGCCGCGCGCTCCCGGGCATCCCGCTGCCGCCGCGGTTCGTGCACCCCGAGGATGCGCGCTGGCACGTGCGCGAGGCGATCTCATCGCACGCCCGCCGCTTCGGCGCGCCGCCCGCGGGTATGTGGCCGGCGGAGGGCTCCGTCTCGCCCGAGGCGCTCGAGGTGCTCGAGTCGGAGGGCGTGCGCTGGGCCGCGAGCGACGAGGGGGTGCTTCTCCACTCGATCCCGGCGGACGCGCCGCGCCTGCGGTCGCTCTACCGCCCGTGGAAGGTCGCCGCGGGCGCGGGCGAGATCGCGATGCTCTTCCGTGATCGCTCGCTCTCCGACGTCATCGGCTTCACGTACGCGAAGGTCGCGGCGAAGGAGGCGGTCTCGGACTTCGTCGGCCACGTCGCCGCGATCGGCGACGCATGGGCGAAGGACGGGAACGCGGGCCCGGCGACGGTGGGCGTCTTTCTGGACGGCGAGAACGCCTGGGAGCATTACCCGGAGTCCGGGCGCGAGTTCCTCGACCGCCTCTACGCGGCGCTCGAGGCGAGCGATCGAATCGAGACGGTGACCCTCTCCGACGCGGCGCTCGCCGCGCCCGGGCCGGCCATCAAGAAGATCCACTCCGGCTCCTGGATCGAGGCCTCCTACCGGATCTGGATCGGCCACGGCGAGGACCGGCTCGCCTGGACGGCGCTCGGCCGCGCCCGCGACGCGATCGCCGCGGCGGAGCGGGCGGGCGCGGACCCGGCCGTGCTCGCGCGCGCGCTGCGGCACGTCTACGCTGCCGAGGCGTCGGACTGGTACTGGTGGTACGGCGAGGACTTCACGACCGAGCTCGCGGCGGAGTTCGACGGCCTATTTCGCGGGCACGTCATCCGCGCGGCGCTCCTCGCCGGCTCGAACCCGCCGCCGGAGGCGCTCGAGCCCATCAAGCGGGCCGGCGGCGGCGCGGCGACCGGCGTCGAGGCGAAGCCGCTCCGCGAGCCGATCTTCCTCCTCACGCCCACCCTCGACGGGCGGGAGACGACCTTCTTCGAGTGGCAGGGGTCGGGCCTCTATCGGCCCGGGCAGCACCGCGGCTCGATGTACGGGGGCGCGCAGGCGTTCCACGTGCTCCAGTACGGGTTCGACCTCCAGGCGCTCCACCTGCGCCTCGATCCGGCCGAGTCCTCGGCGCGCGCCATCGAGGTGGCGACCCGCGTCCGCGTCGTCGTGCTCGCCGCAAATCGCCAGACCGCCGTCGACTTCCCGCTCGTGCCCGACGGTCAGCCGCGCCCGGGGCGGCGCAACACAGAGGAGCTCGGGCAGGCCGCGTTCGCGCAGGTGCTCGAGATCTCGCTCCCGTTCTCGGCGCTCGGCCTCGCCCCCGGGATGAAGCTCGCGCTCTCGGTCCACTCGCTGCGAGGAGAGGTCGAGGTGGAGCGGCTCCCGCGCTACGGCTTTCTCTCCTTCACCGTGCCGGACGCCGACTTCGAGCACGTGAACTGGAGGGTGTGAGCCTCGTGTCCGGGGAGGAGACACGGAGCCGGCCGCCCGGCGACGACCCGAGGGGGGGCGACGCCTGCCTCGTGTTCGTCGAGGGCGAGCAGGTGCTCGGGCTGCGCGTGCCGCTCGGCGACGAGGTGGAGCTCGGGCGCGATCCCGCCTGCGCGGTGCGGCTCTTCGCGGACGACGTGTCCCGCCGGCACGCCCGCATCAGCGCCGACGCGGAAGGGCACCTCGTCGTGGACCTCTCGTCGACGAATGGCACCTGGGTGAACGGTCGCGAGGTGCGGGTCCACCGGCTGCGCGCGGGCGACCGCATCCGGCTCGGCGGCTTCGTCGCGCGGTACGTCGCGGCGGGCGATCCAGAGGGCCGCCAGCTCGCCGATCTCGCCCTCGCGTCGCGTCGCGATCCGCTCACCGGCCTCCCGAACCGTCGCGCGTTCGAGGAGGACCTCGCGCGCGAGGTGGCGCGCGCCGCGCGGGGAGGCGGGCCGCTCGCGGTGGTGATGCTCGACGTGGACCGATTCAAGGTGGTGAACGACGGCTACGGCCACGCGGTCGGGGACGTGGTGCTGCGGGCGGTCGCGGCCCGCGCCCAGGGGGCGGTCCGGGCCGGCGACGTCGTCGCGCGCCTCGGCGGCGAGGAGCTCGGGGTGCTCCTGCCGGGCGCGGACCTCTCCTGCGCCGCGGAGGTGGCGGAGCGGATCCGCGCGGCGCTGGCGGCGCTCCCGGTCGACGCCGGGGGCCACGCGCTCTCCGTCACCGCGTCGCTCGGCTGCGCCACCTTCGCGCCAGGCGAGGCGCCGGAGGCGCTCGTCGCCCGCGCCGACGCGCGGCTCTACGACGCGAAGCGCGACGGCCGTAACCTCGTCCGCGCCTGATTCACGCGGGACGCGGACGCGCGGGTCGGGGGCGCGGGCGCGGCAGCGCGCCGACTTCCTGGGTTTTCGACTGCGGAAGGGGGGGCGGCAGGTTATCCTCGCGGCGCCGTGAAGAACCGCTCCGCCCTCGCCATCCTCTTCATCATCGTCTTCATCGACCTCCTCGGGTTCGGGATGGTCATCCCGGTGATGCCGCTCTACGCCGAGCGGCTCGGGGCGTCCGAGGCGTGGGTCGGCCTGCTCTCGGCCGGCTACTCGCTCATGCAGTTCGTCTTCGCGCCGATCTGGGGACGGCTCTCGGATCGGGTCGGGCGACGCCCGGTCCTCCTCGTCTCGATCGCGATGACCGCGGTGGCGTTCGCGATGTACGGCGCCGCGTCGAGCTTCGCGGTCCTCCTCGTCTCGCGCCTCTTCGCCGGCGCCGCCACGGCGAACATCGCCATCGCGCGCGCGTTCGTCGCAGACGTCACGCCGCCCGAGGGGCGCGCGAAGGGGATGGGGATCATCGGCGCGGCGTTCGGGCTCGGGTTCGTCCTCGGTCCCGCGCTCGGCGGGTTCCTGTCGGAGTACGCGCTCTCGCTCCCGCCCTACATCGCTGCGGGGCTCGCGGCCGCGAACGGCGTCGCCGCGTACTTCGTGCTCCCGGAGCCCGAGCAGCGCGCGGTGCGGGACGAGGCGAGGCGCGGGCGGTTCGCGGCCTTCCTCCGCGAGATGCGGCGCCCGGGGATCCGCCGGCTCATCTGGATCTACGCGCTCACCGTGTTCGCGTTCAGCGCGATGGAGGCGACGTACGCGCTCCTCGTGACGAAGCGCTACGCGCTCGACCTGAAGCACGCCGATTACCTGTTCGCCTACATCGGGGTGCTCGTGGTGATCGTGCAGGGCGGGCTCATCGGGCGGCTCACCCGCGCCTACGGTGAGAAGAAGCTGCTCGTCGCGGGCCTCGTGCTGCAGGCGCTGGCGCTCGTGCTGCTGCCCTTCGCGGCGACGACGGTCGGCCTCGTGGTTGCGACCGGGCCGCTCGCGGTGGGTTCGGGCCTCTCGCAGCCGTCGCTCGCGTCGCTCCTCTCGCGCCTCGCCCGCGCCGACGACCAGGGCGGCACCCTCGGGATCGGCGAGTCGGCCGGGGCGATCGGGCGGGTCGTCGGGCCCGTGTCGGGCACCTGGACCTTCAAGAACTTCTCGATGGCCTTCCCCTACATCGGAGGCGCGGCGCTCATGGGCGTCGCCGCCGTGATCGGCGCCGTGCTGCCGCGTGCCGAGCCGTCCACGAAGGAGCTGGCCGATGCCGGAGCTGCGTAGGGACCCGATCGTCGGGCGCTGGGTGATCATCGCGACCGAGCGCGCGCGCCGGCCCACGGACCTCCAGCGCTGCCCGCCGGAGCCGCAGCCGGCGCTCTGCCCGTTCTGCACCGGCCACGAGGGCACGACGCCGCGCGAGGTCTACGTCAGCGGCCGGCCGCCGTCGCTGCCGCCGAACGGTCCCGGCTGGAAGGTGCGCGCGGTCCCGAATCGCTTCCCGGCGCTGAAGATCGAGGGCGACCTCGACCGCCAGGCGGAGGGGATCTACGACCGGATGAACGGCATCGGCGCGCATGAGGTCATCATCGAGACGCCGGACCACGGCCGCGCGCTGAAGGACCTCTCCGTCGCGGAGCTTACCGAGGTGCTCTTCGCCTTCAAGGCGCGGGTGCTCGATCTCCGCAACGACATGCGGTTCCGCTACATCCTGCTCTTCAAGAACCACGGCCACCTCGCCGGCGCCTCCCTCGACCACTCCCACTCGCAGCTCATCGCGCTCCCGGTCGTGCCGCGCCAGGTGATCGAGGAGATCGAGGGGGCGCGGCGGCACTACGAGCTGAAGGAGCGCTGCATCTTCTGCGACGTGGTCGGGCAGGAGCGGCGCGACCGCTCGCGCCTCGTCCACGAGAACGACGAGTTCGTGGTGTTCGCGCCGTACGCGCCGCGCAGCCCGTTCGAGACCTGGATCGTGCCGAAGCGGCACGAGTCCAACTTCGAGGCGGAGCCGAAGGAGCGGCTCGGGCTGTGCGCCGAGGCGCTCGGCACCGCCGCTCGACGGCTCGCCGCCGCGCTCGGCGACCCCGCCTACAACTTCATCATCCACTCGAACCCCGTCCGCGATCCGTCGTCGCCGAGCTACCACTGGCACGTCGAGATCATGCCAGCGCTGTCGCAGGTCGCCGGGTTCGAGTGGGGCTCCGGCTTCCACATCAACCCGGTGCCGCCCGAGGAGGCGGCCGAGTTCCTGCGGAAGGTCGGCGGCTAGCCGGCGCGCCGACGCGCCGTCCGGACCCGAGACGAGGATGGAGATCCTGTTCGTCGCGTCCGAGGTCGCGCCGTGGTCGAAGACCGGCGGGCTCGGGGACGTGGCGGGGGCGCTCCCGCGCGCGCTCGCGGCGCGCGGCCACGCGGTCTCGGTCGTGACCCCGCGCTACGGCTCGATCGACCCGAAGCGGGAGGCGCTCCTCCGGCGCGACGGCGCGGTCCGCGTCCGCGGCGAGGCGACGACGCTCTGGGTGCGCACGGGAAAGCCGACCGTGTACTTCGTCGAGCACGAGCGCCTGTTCGGGTCGCGCCGCGGCCTCTACGCCGAGGGCGGCCACGAGTACGGCGACAACGCCGAGCGGTTCACCTTCCTGTGCCGCGCGGCGCTCGCGCTCCCTGCCGCGACCGGCGCGCGGCCGCGGATCGTCCACGCGAACGACTGGCAAGCCGGGCTCGTGCCGTTCCTCATGCGGCAGGAGCACGGGCACGACCCGGCGCTCGCCGGGGCGCGCTCGGTGTTCACGATCCACAACCTCGCGTACCAGGGCGTGTTCCCGAAGGACGTCGTCCCGCACCTCGGCCTTCCGTGGGACGTCTTCCGGTTCGAGGCGATGGAGTTCTACGACCAGCTCTCGTTCATGAAGGCGGGGATCGTCTTCGCGGACGCGCTCACGACAGTCTCGCCGAGCTACGCGCGGGAGATCCTGACGCCGCACGGTGGCCACTCGCTCGACGCGCTGCTGCGCCATCGGCGCGGCGACCTGCACGGCATCCTGAACGGGATCGACGTCGTCGAGTGGAACCCCGCGACCGACCCGCACCTGCCCGCGCACTACTCGGCGGGCACCGTAGCCGGCAAGGCGCGCTGCAAGGCGGCGCTGCAGCACGAGCTCGGGCTCCCCGTCCGGACGGACGTTCCGCTCGCCGCGATCGTCTCGCGGCTCGCAGATCAGAAGGGGGTCGATCTCCTCGTCGCGATCCTCCCGGAGCTGCTCGAGCGCGACGTGCAGCTCGCCGTGCTCGGCAGCGGAAGCCGTATCTACGAGGAGGCGCTCGCCCGGGCGGCGCGCGAGCGGCCGGACCGCATGGCGGCGCGGATCGGGTTCGACGAGGGGCTCGCGCACCGGTTCGAGGCGGGCGCGGACCTCTTCCTCATGCCAAGCCGGTTCGAGCCGTGCGGCCTGAACCAGATGTACAGCCTGCGCTACGGCACGGTCCCGGTGGTGCGCGCGGTCGGGGGCCTCGACGACACCGTCGAGGACTACGACGGGTGGAGCCGCGGCACCGGCTTCAAGTTCCGCGACTACACGCCGGCAGCGCTCCTGCTCGCGATCCGGCGCGCGGTCGAGACGAACCGCGATCGGCGGGCGTGGCGTGGGCTCATGGCGCGCGGCATGGCCCAGGACTTCAGCTGGGACCGCAGCGCGGCGAGCTACGAGGCGCTCTATCTCAGGCTGGCGCCGTAACGGGGGGACACTCGCTCCGCCGTGACGGGGGGCCACTAATTCCACATTGGGGGGCCCGCTGGCGGGCCGAGGCAGCCTCATCCGGCTGCCCCTACGCTCGCCTCCGTCCACCTCAGAAGCATTAGGTTGGAGGTGATGGGTCCCCGCGATCCGTACGACGACTTCGGGCCGGACGAGCCCGAGCCGACCGCCCGCCCGGCCGAGCGCGAGCCGCACGAGCTCGCCGAGGAGGACGACGAGAAGCTCGTCCCGATGTCGAACGTGGGCGGCGCCGCGCCGACGCCGCTCGGCCTCGACTCGGGCGGCAACCTCCCCGGCCCCGAGGACGATCTCGCCAACCTGTCCGAGCCGGAGCCGCCCGAGGCGCCCGAGGTGGGCGCGGTGCACGTCCGCGACGAGGACGACCAGTAGGAGCTACTCGAGGCCGCGGGCGCGCAGCTCGTCGTCGCTTTCGCCGTGCAGGTGGCCGAGTTCGTGGAGCAGCGTGACGCGCACCTGCTGCTCGAGCTCCCTGCGGTCGTGGGCGAACCGGACGAGGTTCTTCCGGTAGAAGACGATCGAGCGGCAGCGCGGCCCGTCGGCGGGGGTGCACGGCTCGTCCTCCGACGGCCCGCGGAAGAGCCCGAGGATCGAGGGCGAGAGCGGCGGGTCCACCGCGAGGAGGTCGTCGCCGTTTGGCAGGTCCTGCACCTCGACCGGAACGGCGTCGAGCGCTCGCCGCTCCGCCTCCGGGAGGGCGGCGATCGCGCGCCGCACGTCACCGCGGAACGTCTCCTCGTCGATCGCGAGCTCGGGCGCGAAGTCCTCGGGCGCGAGCTTGCGCGAGCGAGCGAGGAGCGCGTCCGCCTTCGCGCGTTCGCCGCGCCGCTCCGCGAGGAGCCCGAGCTGGTGGACCGCCCACGCGTCGTCGGGCGCGAGCGCGACGGCGCGCTCGAAGGCGCGCTGCGCCTCGTCGAACCGGCAGAGCTCGTACAGCGCGACGCCCCGCTCGTAGAGGACGTCGGGATCCTCGGCGAGGACCTGCGCCGCCCGGTCGAGGTGGGACAGGGCGAGGTGGCTGCGGCCGAGGTCGTTCTCCGCCATGCCCGCGACGAGGACGAGCCGCGCCGCGAGCGTCCGTTCCTTGCGCGCGGTCGCCGCGCGCGCGCCGCGGAGCGCGTACTCGAGCCCGGCCTCGAGCGCGTCGCGCGACGGGCCGAGCCGCCGCACGTGGAGCTCGGCCGCGCCGAGGAGCGCCTCGGGGTCGGACGGATCCACGGCGAGCGCCCGCGCGTAGGCGAGCCGCGCGTCATCGACCCGGCCGAGCGCGGCGAGCGCCTCCGCGCGCACGGCGAGCGCCTGGACGAGCCGCGGCGACAGCCGGAGCGCCTCCTCGGCGCAGGCGAGCGCGCGCTCCTTCGCGTCGGCCGCGAGGGCGTCGCGCCCTTCCTCGGCGAGCACCCCCGCCGAGGCGTAGGGCTCGGCGGCGAGGCAGGCCGCCGGCCGCTCGGAGATCCGCTCACCCTGCGGTACAGCAGTGCGGGTCGCGGACGCAGCGGACGAGGTCGCGCGGGCCGCCGCCGCGCTGGGAGGTGCTTCCTTGCGGGTGCACGCGGCGATGAGGACGAGCCACAGCGCGCGTCGAAGCGAGCGGGACATCGACGGCGAGCTTGCCACGGAAGGCGACGGAGGGCCAGACGGGGGTGTCTCGGGCGGGCGGTCAGCCGAGCGCCTGGCGCGGCGCGCTTACGTGCGGGTCGAAATCGAAGTCGAGGTCATCGTCGGAGGTCGAGGTCGAGGTCGGCGTCGAGGTCACGTCCACGACCGCGTCCACCTCCACGACCACGACCACGAGGACGACACGCACAGCGCGCCCCTCCTGGGCAGCGGATCCGCGGCGCACGGTTTGTGACCATGAACGCATGCGCCACGCGATCGCCGCCGCCCTCCTCGCCATGGCCGCCGCCTGCGTCCGCGCGCCGGCCACCGCGCCCGCACCCGACGCCTCGGCCGCGGGCGAGCGACACCTCCGCAACGTCCGCCAGCTCACGTTCGGCGGCGAGAACGCGGAGGCGTACTTCAGCTTCGACGGAAAGGAGCTCGTGTTCCAGTCGACGCGCGACGGGCGCGACTGCGATCAGGAATACGTGATGCGCACGGACGGCTCCGGCGCGCGCCTCGTCTCCACGGGGCAGGGCGTCGTCACGTGCGGCTACTTCTTTCCGAACGGCTCGCGCATCGTCTACGCGTCGACGCACGAGAGCATGGGCCCCGCGTGCCCGCCGAAGCCCGACCGCTCGCATGGGTACGTCTGGCCGCTCCACGACTATCAGCTCTACACCGCGCGGCCGGACGGGACGGACGTGCGGCCGCTCGCGCCGGCGCCGGGGTCGTACAACGCCGAGGCGACGATCTCGAAGGACGGCTGGATCGTCTTCACGTCCACGCGCGACGGGGACCTCGACCTCTACAAGATGCGGCTCGACGGATCGGGGCTCACGCGGCTCACGAGCACGCCCGGGTACGACGGCGGCGCCTTCTTCTCCGCCGACGGCAAGCGAATCGTCTACCGCGTGAGCCGGCCCGCCGCGGGGCAGGAGCTCGACGACTACCGCGTCCTCCTCGCGAAGAAGCTCGTGCGCCCGACCCGCCTCGAGATCTGGGTGATGAACGCCGACGGCACCGACGCGCACCAGGTGACGCACGTCGGCGCCGCCAACTTCGCGCCGTTCTTCCATCCCGACGGCCGGCGGATCGTCTTCGCGTCGAACGTGAAGGATCCGCGCGGTCCGAATTTCGACGTCTACCTCGTGAACGACGACGGGAGCGGGCTCGACCAGGTGACGACGTTCGACGGGTTCGACGGGTTCCCGATGTTCTCGCCCGACGGGCGCCGGCTCGTCTTCGCGTCGAACCGGAACGGCAAGCGGCCGGGCGAGACCAACGTCTTCATCGCGGATTGGGTGGAGTAGCCCGGCGGCGCGCGCCGGGGCTGTCACGCGGAGTCACGCCAACCGAGCGTCGAGGCCCCCCGCGCGGAGCGCGGCGTGCGCCCGGCGCGTCCGCCGGTCGCCCGCGCGGGCGCGTCCAAGGCGGGGTTCGGCCCCGACCGGCCACGTCCCGTGCTCGTTCGGCGTGCATACCCGTTTGGCCTGCACGTGCAGGCAGCGCGCGCGAGGGCGCGCCCGGAGGAGCATCGATGGCGAACGATCGCAAGCCCAAGTGGTCCCGCAGGCAGGTGCTCAAGGCGGCGGGCGTCGGTACGCTCGCCGTGGCGGCGGGAGGACTGCCGCGCGCGCGGGCGCAAGGGAAGACTCTCAAGATCATTCAGTGGAGCCACTTCATCCCCGCCTACGACAAGTGGTTCGACGGGGTCTTCTGCAAGCAGTGGGGCGAGAAGCACGGGACGCGCGTCTCTGTCGACCATATCGCGATCGGCGAGATCAACGCGCGCGCCGCCGCCGAGGTGTCGGCCAAGCGCGGCCACGACCTCTTCATGTTCCTCTCGCCGCCGGCGGCGTACGAGAAGCAGGTCATCGACCACACCGAGATCTACCAGCAGGTCGCGAAGAAGTGGGGCAAGGTCATCGACCTCGGCCACAAGTCGACGTTCAACCCGAAGACGAAGAAGTACTTCGCCTTCTCCGACAGCTACGTCCCGGATCCCGGCGACTACCGCCAGGACCTCTGGTCGCAGGTCGGGTATCCGAACGGCCCGGACACCTACGACGACCTGCGCAAGGGTGCGAAGGCCATCAAGGACCAGTTCGGCAATCCGTGCGGCATCGGGCTCTCGCAGGAGCTCGACACGAACATGGCGATGCGGGCCCTGCTCTGGTCGTTCGGCGGCTCGGAGCAGGACCCCGACGGCAAGGTGGTCATCAACTCGCCGCAGACGATCGAGGCCCTGAAGTACATGCGCGCGCTGTTCAAGGAGGCGGAGACGAACGAGGTCTTCACCTGGGACCCGTCCTCGAACAACCGCGGCATCCTCGCCGGCAAGCTCTCCTTCGTCCTCAACGCCATCTCGGTGACGCGCACCGCGGAGAAGGACAACCCGGAGATGTCGAAGAAGATCCAGATCGTGCCCGCGCTCAAGGGGCCGGCCCACCGGCTCGCAGCCGAGCACGTGATGGACTGCTACGCCATCTGGAACTTCGCGGAGAACAAGGAGGGCGCGAAGCAGTTCCTCATCGACTACATCGACGCCTTCGGGGAGGTCTTCAAGCAGAGCGAGTTCTACAACTTCCCCTGCTTCCCGACGACGGTCCCCAACATCCCGGAGAAGATCGCGAACGACCCGAAGGCCCAGCCGCCCGACAAGTACAAGGTCCTCGGGAACGTGCTCGATTGGGCGACGAACGTCGGCTACCCGGGCTACGCCACCGCGGCCATCGACGAGGCGTTCAACACCTTCGTCATCCCGACCATGTTTGCCCGGGTGGCGCGCGACGAGGCGTCGCCGGAGGACGCGGCGAAGGCGGCGGAGAAGGAGCTGAAGCGCATCTTCGACAAGTGGAAGTGAGCGCCCGAGGGAACGCGACGTGGCCGTCGTCGAGACGAGGAAGCTCACCAAGGTCTTCAAGAAGGGCGACGAGGGCGCGGTCAACGACGTCGACCTCGTCATCGCCGACGGCGAGTTCCTCGTCTTCCTCGGCCCATCGGGTTCCGGGAAGTCGACGCTCCTGCGGATGATCGCCGGGCTCGAGGAGCCGACCCGCGGCGACGTCCTCATCGGCGGGAGGGTGGTGACCGACCTCCCGCCGCGCGCCCGCGGCATCGCGATGGTGTTCCAGAGCTACGCGCTCTACCCACACCTCAGCGTCGAGAAGAACATCGCCTTCCCGCTCAAGGCCCACGGGATCGCGAAGGAGAAGCGGCGGGAGCGGGTGGAGTGGGCGGCGGGGCTGCTCGGCATCGGCGCCCTGCTCCAGCGCAAGCCGCGCGAGCTCTCCGGCGGCGAGCGGCAGCGCGTGGCGCTGGCGCGCGCGCTCGTACGCGAGCCGACCGTGTTCCTCCTCGACGAGCCGCTCTCGAACCTCGACGCGAAGCTCCGCGCCTCGGCGCGCGAGGAGCTGACCCAGTTCCACGACCGGGTCGGGACCACCACCATCTACGTCACGCACGACCAGGTCGAGGCGATGGGGATGGGGGATCGCATCGTCGTCCTCGACAAGGGGATCGTCCGACAGATCGGGACGCCTCGCGAGGTGTATGACGAGCCGGCGGACACGTTCGTCGCGACCTTCGTCGGCTCGCCGCCCATGAACCTGCTCGAGGACGCCGAGGGGATCGTCGGGTTCCGGCCGGAGAGCCTGCTCCCCTCCGCCGCCGTCCGCGGCGACGCGCTGCCGGTCCGCTTCCGCCTGACGCTCGCGGAGTACCTCGGCTCGGAGCGGATCCTCCACGGCGTGCTGGAGGGGGGACGGTTCGACGGGCACAAGGTCGTGTCGCGGATGTCGGCGCTCACGAGCGTCGACGTGGCGGAGGGCGCCGCCCATCCGTTCGCGGTGGCGCGCAGCGCGGTGAAGCAGTTCGAGCGGGGCACGGGTCGCCGCATCGCCGCGCGGGAGATCGCGTGGAGATGATCGCCGCCCCGGGGGAGCGCGTCCGGCCGGCCCGGCTCGGCCTCCGCGGCCCGACGCTCCTCGGGATCGCGCTCTTCTCGCCGGCGCTCGTCTACATCGTCGCGCTCGTGGGGCTCCCGCTCGTCCTCGCCTTCGCCTACAGCGTGGGGGACGTAACGGTGGGCTCGGTCGGCTACAATTACGTCGGTCTCGAGAACTTCCGCAGCGTCATGGAGAGCCCGACCTTCCGCCGCGCGCTCCTCGACTCGCTTCTCTTCACGATCGCGACGCAGCTCATCGTGATCGTCTGCGCGAACGCGCTCGCGCTGGCACTGCGCGATCCGTTCCGCGGGCGCGGCGCCGTCCGCTTCCTCATTCTCCTCCCCTGGGTGGCGCCCATCAGCCTCGGCGCGATCGGCTGGAAGTGGCAGCTCGACTCGATCTACTCCGTCGTGAACTGGGTCCTCGCCCGGGTGCGGCTCGTGAACATCTTCGACCCGCCCATGTGGCTCGGCGAGCCCGCCCTGGCGATGGGCTCGGTGATCGCGGTCCACGCCTGGCGGATGATCCCGTTCTCCACGGTGATCCTGCTCGCCGGGCTCACCTCGATCCCGAGGGACCTCCCCGAGGCGGCGGCGGTCGATGGCGCGGGCTTCTGGCGCACCCACTTCGAGATCACGCTCCCGATGATGCGTCCCATCATCACCGTCGCGGTGCTGTTCGGGATCGTCTTCACCTTCACCGACATGACCGTCGTCTACATCCTCACGCGCGGCGGCCCGTACGACACGACGCAGGTGCTGCCATCGCTCGCATTCTTCACGGGCGTCCTCGGGTCGGACCTCGCCGAGGGAGCCGCCATCTCGGTGTTCCTCGTCCCCATCCTCGTCGCGGTGGCGGTGATCATGCTGCGGATCGCCCGCCGGGCCGAGGTCGCCTAGGGAGGCGAATGGCCGGACCCAGGAAATCGCTCGCGACGCGCCTCGGGCGCTGGGCGATCGTCGTCGGATTCGCGGTGGCGCTCGCGTTCCCGTTCTACTGGATGGCGATCACCAGCTTCAAGCGCAGCCCCGATCTCTACAGCATCCAGAACAACCCCTTCATCTTCAACCAGCCGCCCACGCTCGAGCACCTGCGCTACCTGTTCGAGGAGACGCTGTTCCTGCGCTGGTTCTGGAACACGACGCTCGCGGGCGCCGCGGTGGTGCTCATCACGCTCGTGCTCGCGGTGCCCGCCGCGTACGCGCTCGCGCGCCTGACCGGCGCGTGGGGCGAGCAGCTCGGCATCGGGATTTTCCTCACGTACCTCATCCCGCCGACGCTGCTCTTCATCCCGATGTCGCGCGTCGTCTCGGTCCTCGGCCTCCAGGACAGCCTCTGGGCGATCGTCGTCACCTACCCGACCTTCACCATCCCGTTCTCGATCTGGCTGCTCATGGGGTTCTTCAAGGCGATCCCGCGCGACCTCGAGGAGGCGGCGCTCGTCGACGGCCTCACCCGCTTCGGCGCCTTCGTGAAGCTCGTCATCCCCATCTCCGTCTCGGGGATCCTCACGGTCGTCATCTTCTCCTTCACGCTCGTGACGCAGGAGTTCGTGTACGCGCTCACCTTCATCTCGAGCGCGGAGCACCAGACCGTCGGGGTGGGCATCCCGATCTTCCTCGTGCGCGGTGACGTCTACTACTGGGGCTCGCTCATGGCGGGTTGCCTCATCGCGAGCCTGCCCATCGCGATCCTCTACAACCTGTTCCTCGACCGGTTCATCGCTGGGTTCACGGTCGGCGCGGTGAAGTGAGCGACTGCCGCCGGCCGTAAGGATCAAGACGGCAGGAGGCTTCCCATGGCCGAGATCGCGAGCACCCCGTCCCCCGCGGCGCTGCCGCTCCTCATCGACGGCGCACGCCGCCCGGCCGAGGTCCAGGAGACCCTCCCCGTGGTCGAGCCGGCGACCGGCCGGACGCTCGCGCTCGTCCCGCGCGGCGGCGAGCGGGAGGTGGATCTCGCCGTGCGCGCCGCGGCGCGAGCGTTCCCGGCGTGGCGCGACGTCCCCGTGCCGGAGCGCGCCCAGGTGCTCTTCCGCTACAAGGCCGTCCTCGAGCGCGAGTGGGAGGCGCTCGCGATCTCGGTGGCGCGCGAGAACGGGAAGCTCCTCGACGACGCGCGGAACGAGGTGCGGCGCGGGATCGAGGTGGTGGACTTCGCCTGCGGCATGCCCACGCTCGCCCAGGGGCGCACCGCCCTGGGGATCGCGCGGGGCATCGACAGCCACACCTGGCGGGTCCCCATCGGGCCGATGGCGGGGATCTGCCCGTTCAACTTCCCGGCGATGATCCCGCTCTGGATGTTCCCCATCGCCATCGCGGCGGGGAACACCTTCGTCCTGAAGCCCTCGGAGCGGACGCCGCTCACGGGGCTTCGGCTCGCGGAGCTCTTCCTCGAGGCGGGGCTCCCGCCCGGCGTCCTGAACGTCGTCCACGGCGCGCGCGAGGCGGTCGACGCGCTCCTCGACCACCCGCTCGTGCGCGGCGTGTCGTTCGTCGGCTCGGAGGGGGTCGCGCGCCACGTCTACGCGCGAGCCGCCGCGAGCGGCAAGCGGGTGCAGGCGATGGCGGGGGCGAAGAACCACCTGCTCGTCCTCCCCGACGCGGACCTCGATCTCACCGTCGCCGCGGTCATGGGCTCCGCCTACGGCGCGGCCGGGCAGCGCTGCCTCGCGGGCAGCGTCCTCGTGCCGGTGGGGAAGGCGGCGGAGCCGCTCCTCGAGCGCCTCTCGGCGCAGGCGCGCGCGACGCGGGTGGGCGACCCGTTCGCCGAGGACTCCGCGATGGGGCCGGTGATCCGCGAGGACGCGCGGGCGCGGGTGCGGCGCTACATCGAGGACGGGGTCCGCGAGGGGGCGGCCCTGCTCGTGGACGGGCGCGAGACCGGCACGGCCGCTGACGGCACCTTCATCGGGCCGACGCTCTTCGACCGGGTCTCCCCCGACTCGGCCCTCGCGCGCGAGGAGATCTTCGGCCCGCTCCTCGCGAGCGTGCGGGCCGACACCGTGGAGGAGGCGGTCGCGCTCGCGAACCGGTCGCGCTTCGGCAACGCCGCCTCGGTGTTCACGACGAGCGGCCGCGCCGCGGCCTACTTCCGGCGCAACGTGGAGGCCGGGATGATCGGCGTGAACGTCGGCGTCGCCGCGCCGATGGCGTTCTTCCCCTTCGCCGGCTGGAAGAGCTCGTTCTACGGGGACCTGCACGCGACCGGGGAGGACGCCGTCCGCTTCTACACGGAGACGCGCGTCGTCATCGAGCGGTGGTGACGGGGGGACGGCCGAGCTATCGCTCGCAGCGCTCCGGGTGGTGGCCGCCCCGGTGGCTGGGCCGGGAGGGCCCTCCCCGTGCTCGACGACGGACGAGATGCGCGACCGGGCGCAGTCTGACGGACGGGCGCCGAAACGCAGACGCCGCGGCACCGCCGTGCGTGCCGACGTCGCGCGAACGACGTCGCCGTGCTCGCGACCGGTGCCGGCCGTCGAAGCACGGGATCGTCCCCGCGCGCCGTCGGCACGTACGGACGTGCGCCGGCCGGTGCGCTTCTGTTCCGTACGACCGTCCGGTTCCGGGCGCGCATTCCGTCCGTCGCCGAGCACGGCCCGAGGGCCTCCCCTGCCAGCGCCCGGAGGCGAAAGCTGCCGAAGACAAGCGATGAATCGTCAGCGCTGACGCGGGGGGAGAGGGAAGAACGCGCCGACGTGCGCAGCGGTCGCGCGTCCGCTGCCGTTACTCGGACAGGCTAACGCCTGGGGCCGATCATCCCGGCGAGGCGCGCCGGCGAGAAGGGCGCGAGGTCCACCGGCGGCGGGCGCCCGAGGACCGCCGCCGCGATCGCGTCGGCGGTGACGGGGGCGAGCAGGATCCCGTTCCGGGTGTGGCCGGTCGCGTACAGGAGCCCTGCCACCGTCCCCTGGCCGAGGATTGGCTCGCCGTCGGGGCTCGCCGGGCGGAAGTTGGACCAGGTCTCGACGACCGGGGCGCGCTCGAGCGCCGGTGCGATCCCGATCGCCACGCCGAGCACGTGCCTCAGCCCGGCGGCGGTGACCGCCTTCTCGAACCCGACCTCCTCCATCGTCGAGCCGCACAGGATCCGGCCGTCCGGGCGCGGCACGACGTAGCCGTGGCCCGAGAAGATGGCGCGCGCGAGCAGCGGCGGGCGCGTGTCGAGCACCGCGATCTGGCCGCGCACCGGCCGCACCGAGCCCGCGGGCAGCCCGTGCCCCTCGACCTGGAGGCTCCAGCTGCCGGCGGCGAGCACCACCGCTCCCGCCTCGATCCGGCCGGACTCGTGGTCCACGGCGACCGCGCGGCCGTTCTCGGCGACGATCCGCTTGACCTGGCCGGTGACGAACGCCGCGCCTGCGCGGGCCGCGGCGACGTAGACCGCGCGCGCGAGCGACCGCGGATCGAGCGTCCCCTCGTCCGGGAAGAGAAGGGCGCCGCGCGTCTCGCGCGAGACGCCGGGCTCGAGGCGGTGCACGGCGGCCTCGTCGAGGACCTCCACCGGCAGGCCATGGGCGAGGATCTTCTCGGCGCGCGCGGCGAGGACCTTCGCGTGATCGTCGTCGAGCGCGACCTCGAGCGTCCCGAGGGAGCGAAAGCCGACGGACATGCCGGAGAGCGCCTCCACCTCCGCCACGAACCCGGGGTAGAGGGCGAGCGACGCGCGGCAGAGCGCGTAGAAGGGGCCGGGCTCGACCGCCTCGACGCCCGGCGAGAGGATGCCTCCCGCCGCGCTGGACGCCTCGGCGCCGGGGACGGCGCGCTCGAGCACGGCCACCTGGCGGCCGGCCTGCGCGAGCCGCAGCGCGACGGACGAGCCCTGCACGCCCGCGCCGACCACGACCACGTCCACACGCATGGTGCGAGAGAGTACGCCCGAAGCGGCCGCCGCGGAAGCGCGCGCGCCGCCCGCGTGACCCGCTATCTCGTCGCCGCCGCCGGCGAGAGGCCGTGCACGAGGAGCTCGAGCACGTGGCGCCGCCACACTTCCGGCGCCACGGGCGCGGCGACGAACGGCGCGGCCGCCTCGCGCGTCGAGGTGACGAGGGCCGCGAGCCCGCCCACGGTGACGATGGAGAGGATCGGATCGATCTCGCCCTCTCCTCCGTGTGCGAGCGCCGCCGCGGCACGGCGCACCGGCTCCAGGATGGAGGGATCGGATGCGGCGAGCTGCGAGAGGAAGGGCGCGCCGTCGAGGTACTCGCGGATGAGGATCTGGGCGCCCATCGGATCGCCCATCATGCAGTCGAGGTAGGCGGCGCCCACCGCGTCGGGCCGCACGGCGCCGGCGCCGAGAACCCGCGCGATTTCCGTCGACGACGAGAGCCAGACCGTCCGCAGGATGTCGAGGTAGAGCGCGCGCTTCGAGGCCCAGTGCCGGTACATGAGCGCGACGTTGCAGGCGGCGCCGCGCGCGATCCCCTGCACGCGCGCGCCATGGTAGCCGCGGCGCGAGAACTCGGTCCGGGCGGCGTCCCAGATCCGCTCCGCGATCCCGGCGCGAGGGGGGCCACCACGACGGCTGGCCACGGAGCCATCCATGCAAACCCCTCTTTACCGAGCCCCTTGACGCAGGTCAAGCGGCGCTGCGTACCGGTGGGGCCCTCCCGTCGGTGAAGCTATGTAGAAAGGAGGCGATGGAACACCGGACGATCCTCCACCTCGATCTGGACGCGTTCTACGCGTCCGTGGAGCAGCTCGATGATCCGGCCCTGCGGGGGCGGCCGGTCATCGTGGGGGGCCCGTCGCGCCGCGGCGTCGTGTGCGCGGCGAGCTACGAGGCGCGCCGCTTCGGCGTCCGCTCGGCGATGCCCTCCGCGCGCGCACGGAAGCTCTGCCCGGATGGCGTCTTCCTCGCCCCGCGCTTCGAGCGCTACGGCGAGCTCTCGGATCGGGTGTTCGGCATCTACCGCCGCTACACCCCCCTCGTCGAGCCGCTCTCCCTCGACGAGGCCTTCCTCGACGTGACCGCGAGCCGCGCCCTGCACGGCGTCGGACGGGAGATCGCGGCTGCGATCAAGGCCGCCGTCCGCGCGGAGTGCGGCCTCACCGTGTCGGCGGGCATCGCGGAGGTGAAGCTCGCCGCGAAGATCGCGACCGATCTCGGCAAGCCCGACGGGCTCGTCGAGGTCCCGCCGGGCGGCGTGGCGGCCTTCCTCGCGCCGCTGCCGGCCTCGCGGCTGTGGGGAGTCGGGCACGTGACGGAGGAGGCGCTCCGCCGGATCGGCGTCGCGACGATCGGAGATCTCGCGGGCACCCCCGACGCGGCGCTCGCCTCAGCGCTCGGCGTGAGCCATGCCCGCGATCTGCGCGCGCTGGCCCGGGGCGAGGATCCGCGCGAGGTCGTGCCGGACGAGGCGGCGAAGTCCATCGGCGCCGAGGAGACCTTCGGCGAGGATCTCGCCGGGGCGCCCGCGCTCGAGCGCGGGCTGCTCGCCCAGGCGGGGCGCGTGGGGCGGCGGCTGCGCGCGGCGAGGATGGCCGGTCGCGTCGTGACGCTGAAGGTGAAGTACGGCGACTTCACCCTCGTCACGCGCCGGGTCACTCTCGAGCGCCCGACCGATGACGATCGTGCGATCTTCGACTCCGCGCGCGCCCTGCTCGCGCGCGTGGATCTCGCCCGCCCGGTGCGGCTCACCGGCATCTCCGTGTCCGGATTCGCCGGCGAGGCCGAGCGCGCGCAGCTCGACCTCTTCGCCGCTGCGCGACCGGCCGAGACGGCGGAAGAGGGGAAGCGTCGCGCGCTGAACGCCGCGATCGACCGGCTCGCCGACCGGTTCGGCGAGAGCGCGGTCGTCCCGGCCGATCTCGCCAGCGCGCCCCGCCGCCGCTGACCTCGCCGCCGTCCGGTCGCTCGCCCGTCCCCGAGAAGTCGTCCCGCGCGACCGCCCAAGAGCGGCCGGGCTCGGGCTCGTTCTTGGGCGAGGGGCCCGATCGCCAGAACACCGGGCTTCCTCGGCGGGGGGCGCCGCCCCACCTTGTTGGCATGGCCGGAACGGAGCCGGTGGTTGAGGTCGTGTCCCAGCGCCACCCGGGGGAGCTCGACGCGCGAGCCGACGCGCTCAGGGCGCTCGCCGGCTCGGGCGTGCCGTTCCTCGTCGCCGGGGCCTACGCGTTCTTCGAGTACACCGGCATCTTCCGCGACACGAAGGATCTCGACGTGTTCTTGCGCGAGCGCGACCTCGAGGACGCCTTCCGGATCCTCGACGGAGCCGGGTTCCGCACCGAGCTCCTCGACCCCGGCTGGATCGGCAAGGCGTACCGGGGCGAGTGGTTCGTCGATCTCATCTTCTCCTCGGGAAACGGGGTCGCGGTGGTGGACGACCTGTGGTTCGAGCACGCCCGCCAGGCGCGGGTGATGGGGGTGGACGTCCTGCTCGCGCCGCCCGAGGAGATGGTCTGGTCGAAGGCGTTCGTGCTGGAGCGGGAGCGGTACGACGGCGCCGACATCAACCACCTCGTCCGCGCCACCAGCGAGGAGCTGGATTGGGATCGCCTCCTCTTCCGCTTCGACCGCTACTGGGAGGTGCTCCTCAGCCACCTCCTCCTGTTCCGGTTCGCCTATCCGGGCGAGCGGTCGAGGGTGCCCGATCGCGTCCTCGAGACGCTCTTCGCGCGGGCGGAGGACGAGCTCGGCAGCGATCATCCCCGGGCGCTCTGCCGCGGAGTCCTCATGTCCCGCATCCAGTACCGGCACGACCTCGAGCAGCTCGGGTACGAGGACGGCCGAACCTGGGACGAGGCCGAGCGTTCGGGGAAGAGCGATGGCGATGGCGGGGGGGAACGGGACCTTCCGGCTGGCGGCGGTCGCTGACCTCCACTGCCGCGCGGACCAGCACGGCCGCTTCCGAGAGCTCGTCCGGGCGGTGAACGGGGATGCGGAGGGGCTCGTCCTCCCGGGCGACCTCACCGATCACGGGACGGTGGCGGAGGCGGAGACGCTCGCGGAGGCGCTCGCGCTGCTGCGCGTCCCGTGCGCGGCGGTGCTCGGCAATCACGACTTCGAGGGGAACCAGGTGCGCGAGATCGTCCGTATCCTCGGCGAGGTGAAGGTGGAGGTGCTCGACGGCGATCACGCGGTGTTCGACAAGCGGCTCGGGATCGCGGGCGTGAAGGGGTTCGGCGGCGGCTTCGATCGGGGCTTGCTCCAGGCGTTCGGCGAGCCGGTGGTGAAGGCATTCGTGCAGGAGGCGGTGAACGAGGGGCTGAAGCTCGAGGCGGCGCTCGCGCAGCTCGATCTCCCGAGAAAGATCGTGATGATGCACTACGCCCCGATCGCCGCGACGACGGACGGGGAGGATCCCGAGATCCGCGCCTACCTCGGGACGACGCGCCTCACCGCTCCCTGCGACGCGTTCGGCGCCCTCGCCATCTTCCACGGCCACGCGCACCATGGCGCGCCGGACGGGCGGACGCCCAAGGGAATCCCGGTCTACAACGTGGCGATGCCGCTGCTGAAGAGGGCCTTCGACCAGCGGTTCCGGGTCGTGGACGTGTAGGTCAGTGCCGGAGCGGCGGCGGCCCGGCCGCCTTGCGCACCCGCTCCAGGATCTCGTCCATCCCGACCGACTTCGGGATGTAGCCCTGGGCGCCGAGCAGCTCCGCCTCCCACTCGAACCCGTAGGCGGAGAGGATGAGGATGGGGATGGCGGCGCTGCGCGGCTCTCCACGCATCCGCTCCATGACGCCCCAACCGTCGAGCACCGGCATCTTGAGGTCGAGGAGCACGATCCCGGGCGCCTCGTCCGTGACGCGCTGGAGCGCGATCTCCCCGTTCTCCGCCTGCTGCACCGGGTAGCCGGCGCCGGTGAGGACCTCGCAGATCGCCTCGCGGAAGTCGTGGTCGTCGTCGACGACGAGGATGTACTGGCCCGGGGTCATGTGGGGTCCGTCCTCAGGGCGGCGACGATCTCGCGCGCGATGCGGCGGGCGTCCTCGAGCCGGTCGGGCCCGAGCGACACCGCGCCGACCACCGGATGGCCGCCTCCCCCGTAGCGCTCGCAGAGCTTCGAGATGTCGTGTGCGCGCGCGGGGCGAGCCCACGGGTTCGAGCCGACCGACACCTTCGTACGCTTCGCGTCCTTCGAGATGACGACCGTGTAGGCGACGTCCGGGAAGAGGTCGTACGCGATGAACTTGTTCGAGCTCTCGATGCCGGAGTCGGCGAGGTCCACCGTCACGACGGGACCCTCGACGCGCGCCGCGCGCCGCACGATCTCGACCGCGGCGAGGTGGCGCCGGAGGATCGGCTCGAGCGGGGCCGCGACCCAGGGCTCGGCCGCGATCTCGGCGAGCGGGCGGCGCTGCATCGCCTCGATGATGCGGGTCGGGAGCTGTGGGTCCTTCGTCGCCTCGAGGAGCGTCATGATCCTGAGGGCGGGCTCCTCGAGCCGGACCGCCGCCGCGGGGGAGGCGAAGCGAGCCGCATCGATGACGTCGGCCCAGCGCACGAGGTCGGCGAGATCGCCCGCGCGCCATCCCTCTCGCTCGGCGAGCGTGCGGGCGATGAACCCCGTGCAGCTCGGGGCGGCGGGATCCCAGAACTTCCGACCGGAGACGTCGCGCTCGAAAGCGGCGCGGTCGGCGGGCGTGGGAAATGCGCTCGCGTGATGATCGAACCACCAGTGAAGACGAGGCGAGGGGGAGAAGCGGAAGTCCACGCAGGCGTTCACGTCCGCGTCGAAGGCGTCGTTCGGGAAGGGGTCTCCCTGCTGATGCTGCAGCGGCGCGAAGCGCACCGCCTCGAGGCGTGCGCCCTCTCGCTCGACGAAGAAGCGCGCGAAGAGCGCCGCCGCCGCGCACCCGTCGAAGCAGTTACCGTGGTAGAGGACCTTGAGCTGCATCGGGGCGGGGAAATCTAGTGGTCTGTCGAGCATAGCGTCAACGCGCGCGAGCGCGCGGGGGCATGAGCGGCCCGCCCCACCGGGGATCGTCGGGCTCGCCAGGCGCGCCCCGCCCCCCTAGACTCGCCCCCCGGGAGGAAGTCTGTGCGCACGACAGCCCTCGCCGCCCTGGCGCTCGTCGGTTGCCACGCCGTCCGTTACGACGCTGGCCGACCGCCGTCGGCACGGCGCTAGCGGACCATCCACTTCTGGCTGTGGGGCTTCCGGGGCGACGGACGGGTCGATCTGGACGCCGCCTGCCCCGAGGGCGTCGCCCGCTTTCGCAGCGGCGCCACCCCGCTCCAGTGGGTGGGCGAGGTGGTGACGCTCGGGTTCTGGTCGCCGCGCACCGTGGTGGTCGAGTGCGCCGAGGGCTCGTCCCCCCGCGCCGCAGCGCGGAGCGGCCGGGCGCCGGCGGGGGAACTCCGTGTTCCGCCGTCTCGCCATGGCCGCCATCGCCGTCGCCGCCCTCGTCGGTTGCTACACCATCCGTTACGAGCATCGGAGCGTCCTGCCCGAGGCGGGCGCGCCGCGCGAGCGGTGGAATCACGCGCTCGCGGGCGGCGTCATCCCCGCGTCGAGGGTCGAACTCGCCGCCATGTGCCCGGGCGGCTTCGCCACCGTGGAGAACCAGACCACCTTCCCGAACTTCCTCGGGCAGGCGCTCATCATGGCCGGAAGGCGGGCGTGCTCGCGTTCCTCCACGCTCCGCTGTGGGAGCCGACCACCGTGCGTGTCGTCTGTGCGCGCGCGACGGCAGCGCGCTCCGGGAAGTCGATGAAGATCGTCCCCCTCCCGCTCGAGCCGCTCGGGGGCGTCCCGAAGGAGACGGCGCGGCTCCTCGGCGACGCGCTCGCGGGCGAGCTGCGGAAGCGGGCGGGGATCTCGGTCCTGACGCAGGGCGACGTCTCGCGCTGCTCGGCATCGAGAAGACCCGGCAGATGCTGGGCTGCTCGGACTCGGGTTGCATGGTCGAGATCGGCGGAGCGCTTGGCGCCGATCGGGTCGTGCACGGGAACCTGGGTCGCATCGGGGACTCCCTGATCGTGACACCTCTCCGCGCTCGACCCGCGGCGCGCCGTCGCAGCCGCCTCCGTCTCGGAGCGGCTGCGGGGGGGCGGAGCGGAGGCGTTCCTGGACGTGCTCCCCTCCGTGGCGGACGCGCTCCTCGCCAATGGCGACGCCCACCCGCGTTGAGCTACTCCGGCGCACGCTGCCTGCCTGCGCCGGGCGGGCTCGTCGCTGCGCTGCTCCACATACCTTCGGGTATGCGTCCGCTGCTCGCTCCTCGCGCGCCCGGCTCGGCGACGGCATCGTGCGCCTCGTGACGCCCAACGCGGGGGGGCGGCGCCATGAGTCGCCCGCCACGAGTGGCGGGCCGCGTTGACGGCAGGTTAGACTCCGCCCGGAATGGAAGCGATCCGGGTCGGGGCGCTCCTCGACGACAACAGGTTCGACCTCCGGCTCTCGCTCGTGGCGGGCAGGCAGGGGCTCTCTCGCCGCATCAGCTCGTCGCGCATCCAGAAGCCCGGCCTCGTCCTCGCCGGGTTCACCGAGTACCTGCACAAGGAGCGGGTGCAGGTGTTCGGCAACACCGAGATGAGCTACCTCGCGACGCTGCCGCGCGAGCGCGCCCTCGTGGTGCTCCGGAACTTCTTCGCGCAGGACGTCGCCTGCCTGGCCGTGACGAAGGGGCTCGACGTGCCGGCCGAGATGGCCGCCGCCGCCGAGGACGCGGGCGTGCCGATCCTGCGCACGAGCCATCTCTCCTCGACGTTCATCGAGAGCGTCCAGAACTACCTCGAGGACATCCTCACGGCGCAGACGTCGATGCACGGCGTGCTGCTCGACGTGTTCGGCGTCGGCATCCTCCTCCTCGGAAAGTCGGGGATCGGCAAGAGCGAGATCGCCCTCGACCTCGTCATGCGCGGCCACCGCCTCGTGGCGGACGACATCGTGGACGTGAAGCGCCGCTCGCCCGACGCCGTCCAGGGCGCCGGCTCCGAGATCATCAAGCACCACATGGAGATCCGCGGCCTCGGGATCATCAACATCAAGGACCTGTTCGGCGTCGCCTCGATCCGCGAGCGGAAGAAGATCGAGATCGTGCTCGAGCTGGTGGAGTGGGACCCGAACGTCGAGTACGACCGGCTCGGGGTCGAGGAGAAGAAGTTCCGCATCCTCGACGTCGAGATCCCGATGCTCATCGTGCCGGTCCGCCCCGGCCGCAACATGACGACCATCGTCGAGGTGGCGGCCCGCAACCACCTCCTCAAGCTCCAGGGGCACCACTCCGCCCGCGAGTTCCAGGACCGCCTCAACCGCGCGATCGCCCTCGCGCCGGGCGCCCGCGTCGGCGAGATGGACGTCGAGTGACGGCCCGGAGCGCGAGGCGGGCGCTGGGATGACCGTGATCCGCGGCGAGAACGGACCGCAGGTGGTGATCCTAACCGGGGTGTCCGGCTCGGGGAAGTCCACCGCCCTCCGCGCCCTCGAGGACGCCGGGTTCTACTGCGTAGACAACCTCCCCATCCTGTTCCTCGAGAAGCTCCTCGAGCTGTCCGGGCACACCGCCGGAGAGGTGTCCCGCATCGCGCTCGTCGTGGACGCGCGCGAGGGTCGCTTTCTCGTCGAGGCGCCGCGCATCATCGAGGAGGTGCGCCAGAAGGGGAGCGACGTCCAGGTGCTGTTCCTCGACGCGTCGGACGACGCGCTCGTGCGGCGCTACTCGGAGACGCGGCGGCGCCACCCGCTCGCCGGCGAAGGCTCCGTGCCGGACGGGATCGCTGCCGAGCGGCGGGCGCTCGCGGACATCAAGGCGATCGCCGACGAGGTGATCGACACGACGACCTTGAACGTCCACGAGCTGAAGCGACTCGTCACCCGTCGCTTCGTCGCGGGAGACGGCGCGCGGCTCGGCGTGACGCTCGTGTCGTTCGGGTTCCGCTTCGGGCTGCCGACCCACGCGGACATGGTCCTCGACGTCCGCTTTCTCCCGAACCCCTTCTTCGTCCCCGAGCTGAAGCCTCTCCCCGGCACCGATCCGCGCGTGGCGGGGTTCGTCCTCGGTCAGCCCGACGCGAAGGCGTTCCTGGAGCGGCTTTCCGAGCTGTTCGGGTTCCTCGTCCCCCGCTACCGGACCGAGGGCAAGAGCTATCTCACGATCGCGATCGGCTGCACGGGCGGGAAGCACCGCTCGGTCGCCATCGCCGCAGCGCTCGCCGAGAGGTTCGAGTCGGCGGGGCAGCCGGTGCGCCTGTGGCACCGTGACGTCGAGAAGGAATAGCGGGAGATCCCCCGCCGCGCCGGCTCCATCCGGGCTGGCCTCCCGCCGCCACCGCGGCTATGGTACGCGCGCCGCGCGGCGGGACCGCGCCGGGGGAGCCGATGGTCGGACTCGTCGTCGCCACGCACGGGAAGCTCGCGGAGGAGCTGCTCCGCACCGCCGAGGGAATCGTCGGGCACCTCGATCAGTGCGAGGCGGTGAGCGTCGGCTCGGGCTCCTCGATGGAGGACGCGCGCGCCCGGCTCGGGGACGCGGTGCACCGCGTCGACACCGGCGAGGGCGTGCTCGTCGTCACCGACATGTTCGGCGGCACCCCCGCGAACCTCGCCCTCACCTTCCTCGACGAGAAGCTCGAGGTGATCACGGGCGTGAACCTCCCGATGATCCTGAAGCTCGCGACGGTCCGAGCGGACGGCCTCGCCCTCCAGGCGGCGGCCGAGCTCGTCACGTCGCACGGGCAGAAGAACATCACCCTCGCCTCCGAGCTGCTCCGCAGCCGCGCCCGGACGAGCCGCCACTAGGTTTCGTGCCCGGAGCCGTTGGGGTGATCGCCCTCATCCGCGTCGACAACCGCCTGCTCCACGGGCAGATCCTGGAGACCTGGATCCCCCGCCTCGGGATCAAGGAGATCGTGGTCGCGGACGACGAGGCCGCGGCGAGCGATCTCGCCCGGGCCGCGATGACGCTGTGCGTCCCATCCGACGTGCCCGTCCGGGTCCTCGCCGTGAAGGACGTGCCCTGGGCGGAGCTCGCCTCCGCCCCGCACGCCGCGCTCGTGCTCGTGCGTGACGTCGCCGCCCTGGTCGTGGCGCGCGGGGCCGGCCTCCTCCCGGCGCTCGCGCGGCGGGTGAACCTCGGAAACGTCCACTTCGGCCCCGGGCGGCGCGCGGTCACCCCTTCGGTTTTCCTCGCCGCCCCGGAGGTCGCCGCGCTGCGCGCGCTCGCCGCCGACGGGTTCGAGATCGAGGCGAGGGCGATCCCCTCGGAGCCCCCCACCGGGCTCGACGACATCGAACGCCGGTATGCGGCGTCCGGTTAGGTTAGACTGTTCGTGCCTTGGTCTACCTGGTCCTGGCTCTCGTCGCGGGCCTCGCCGCCGTGGAACGCAAGGGCTTCCTGCAAGCCATGCTGTCGCGGCCGATCACGCTCGCCCCGCTCGCCGGCTGGGCGCTCGGGGACCTGCAAGGCGGCCTGCTCGTTGCGGCGCCGCTGGAGCTCTTCTGGCTGGGCGCCGTGAACCTCGGCGCGGCGCTCCCTGTCCACGAGGCGCTCGGGACCGCCGCGATCACGGGCGGGGCGGTGCTCGCCGGCCGCGCCCACGGCACCGGGACCTCCCCCGAGATCGCCATCCTCGCGATCCTCATCTGCGCCCCCCTCGCCCTGGTCGGCCGCAAGGCGGATCGACTCGTCGAGGCCTGGAACGAGCGGCTCGCGCAGCGGGCCGAGGCGGAGCTCGCGCACCACCACGGCGCCGCGGCGGTGCGCGCGAACCTGTACGGGCTGCTCCTCCCCTTCACGATCGCGGCGGTGCTCGCGCCCGTCGGCGCCGCAGTCGCCGCGCTCGCGATCCCCGCGCTGCTCGAGACCGTCCCGGGCGCGGCGGGGCCGCTGCGGCTCGGTTTCTTCGCGTTCGCGGCGCTCGCCTGCGCGTCGGGGGCGAAGGCGCTCCGGGCGCGGAGCGCGCCGCGGCTCTTCTTCGCGGCGCTCGGGGCCACGCTCGTCGCGGCCGTTGCCCTCGGGAGGTTCCGCGCGTGAGCCCTCGGGTGCCCGGATCGACCCTCGCGCGCGTCTTCTGGCGGTGCCTGTTCCTGCAGGCGGCCTGGAACCGGCGCGGCATGCAGAACCTCGGGTTCGCCTACGCCATCGACCCCGCCCTGCGCGCTCTCTACCCGGACCCGGCGGCGCGCGAGGAGGCGCTCGGCCGCCACCTCCAGTTCTTCAACTGCCATCCGTACATGGCCGCCGCGATCCTCGGCGGGGCCATCCACCACGAGGAGAAGGTGGCCGCCGGGTCGGAGCCGGGCGGCCAGCCGCTGCGGTACAAGCAGACGCTGCAGGGGCCGCTCGCGGCGGTGGGCGACGGGTTCTTCTGGACGGCGCTCCGCCCCTTCTTCGGGGCGCTCGCCGCGGTCGGTGCGCTCCTCTTCGGCTGGCCCGCCATCGCCGTTGCCCTCGTCGTCTACAACGCCATCCACCTCGCGCTCCGCATCCGGCTCTTCCGCGCCGGATACGAGAAGGGCGACGCGGTCGTCGCGGAGATCGCCCGCCTCGGCCTGCTGGTCGCCGCGGACCGGCTGCGCGCGTCGGGCGCGGCGCTCTGCGGTGTCGCGGCGGCGGTCTTCGTCGCGCGCAGCGCGACGCTCACGAGCGCCTCCCCGGGCGCGCTCTCCGGGGCGTCCGCGGGCGTGCTCGCCGTGGTCGCAGCGGGGCTCGGCTACGGGGCCCTCGCCCGCGGCGCGCGCCTCCTTCCCGCCGCCTACGCCGCGGCCCTCTTCGGGGCCGCCGCGGCGGCGGTGGTCGGTCGACTGCACGGGAGCGGCTAGAGCATGCCGAGGCACGAGCGCAACTTCCTCATCGTGAACACGCTCGGGCTGCACGCCCGGGCCGCCGCGCAGCTCGTCCAGATCGCGAACCGCTTCCGATCCGAGATCCACGTCGAGAAGGACGGGATGCAGGTGAACGGAAAGAGCATCATGGGCGTCCTCACCCTCGCGGCGGCCAAGGGATCGACGATCCTCGTGTCCGCCGACGGCGAGGACGCCGAGATCGCCATGGGGACGCTCGCGAAGCTCATCGAGAACGGGTTCGGGGAGACGTGATCGGGGAGACATGATGCCAGCGGGCACCTCCATCCTCGTCGGGATCGCCGCCTCTCCCGGCATCGCCATCGGGCGGTGCTGGCCGGTGGATCGGCGCCGCGTCCGCACCCCGAAGCGGCGGCTCGCGCCCGAGGAGGCGGAGGCCGAGCTCCAGCGGCTGCGAAGCGCCCTCGAGTCGTCGGATCGCCAGCTCGCCGAGGTGAGGGAGAAGGTCGGGCGGACGGAGGGGGCGCTCGGCTCGGCGGAGCACACCGCCATCATCGACATGCACCGGATGATGCTGAAGGACGAGATGCTCGTCCTCGAGGCGCAGCGGCTCATCCGGGAGGAGCGGCTCAACGCCGAGTGGGCGGTGAAGCGCGCCATCCGCAAGATCAAGGGCGCCTTCCACGAGCAGGCCGACGAGTACTTCAAGGAGCGGCGCGCCGACATGGACTACGTCGGCGAGCGGATCATCAAGAACCTCCTCGGCCAGGCGCCCGACGTCGAGGAGGCGCCGCCGGAGGGCGCCATCATCGTCGCCCACGACCTCTCCCCGGCCGACACCGCCCTCCTCCTGCACGAGCGCAAGCTCGCGGCCTTCGTCACCGACGGCGGCGCCAAGACCTCGCACACCGCCATCGTCGCGCGGGCGCTAGAGGTGCCGGCGGTGGTGGGCGTCGGGCGGATCACCTCGCTCGCCGAGCGGGGCGACTGGATCGTCGTCGACGGCAGCCGGGGCGTCGTCGTCATCAACCCCACCCCCGAGGAGCGCTCGGAGTACGAGGCGGAGCAGGAGCGGTTCCGGGCGCTCGAGGTGGCGCTGCTCCGCACCCGCGACCTGCCCGCGCAGACCCGCGACGGCGTCGCCGTCCGGGTGGCCGGCAACATCGAGTTCGTCGAGGAGGTCCCGAGCCTCCTCTCGCACGGCGGCGAGGCGGTGGGGCTCTACCGCACCGAGTTCCTCTTCCTCGGTCGACCCGACCTGCCGTCGGAGGAGGAGCACTACCAGAACTACCGCAGCGTCCTCGAGGCGCTCGCGCCGCGCCCCGTCACGATCCGGACCTTCGATCTCGGCGGCGACAAGCTCCCGGCGGGCATGCGCCTCCACGCCGACAACCCGGCGATGGGCCTCCGCGCCATCCGCTACTGCCTCCGCCAGCCCGACATGTTCCGGGCGCAGCTCCGGGCGCTCTTGCGCGCGTCCGTCCACGGGAACCTCAAGATCATGTTCCCGATGATCTCGGGGGTCGCCGAGCTGCGCGCTGCTCGGCGCGCGCTCGACGAGGCGCGCGCGGAGCTCCGGCGCGAGGGCGTGCGGGTGAACGAGGACCTCCCGGTCGGCATCATGATCGAGCTGCCGAGCGCGGCGCTCCTTTCGGACCGGCTCGCGCGCGAGTGCGACTTCTTCTCCATCGGGACGAACGACCTCATCCAGTACACCATCGGGATCGACCGTCAGAACAAGGACGTCGCGTATCTCTACAAGCCGCTCCACCTCGCGGTGCTGCGGATGCTCGACATCGTCTGCACCGCAGGGCGCGAGGCAGGCATCCCGGTGTCCGTGTGCGGCGAGATGGCGGGCGAGCCGGTGAACGCGCTCGTGCTCGTCGGCCTTGGGGTGTCCGAGCTGTCGATGAACGGCCCCTCCATCCCGCTCGTGAAGCAGGTCATCCGGGCGGCCAGGGCCTCGGACGGCCGGTCGCTCGTCGCGCGGCTGCTCGCGCTCACGACGGCGGACGACATCGAGCGCGAGGTCAAGGCGGAGATGGTGCGGCGCTTTCCGGGACTGCTCGGCGAGGAGGCGGCGCTCGGCCCGGTGGGCGGGTGATCCGCGCCCGCAGGTGCGAGCCAGACGCACGTCCGCCATGTTGACGGGGGGCGGCCCGAGCGCGTACGTTGCGGCCCCGCCGCCGCGAGGGATCCCATGATCAACGACTATCTCTTCACCTCGGAATCCGTCACCGAGGGCCATCCGGACAAGATGGCGGACCAGATCTCCGATGCCGTGCTCGACGCCGTGCTGCGCCAGGACAAGCGCGGCCGGGTCGCCTGCGAGACGCTCCTCAAGACGGGCTACGTCATGATCGCGGGGGAGATCACCACCACCGCCCGCATCGACTACCCCAAGCTCGCGCGCGAGGTGGTGAAGCGGATCGGCTACACCGGCGGGGAGATGGGCTTCGACGGGCACACCTGCGGCGTGCTCGTGGCGGTCGACCAGCAGTCCCCCGACATCGGTCAGGGCGTGGACACCGGCGGTGCCGGCGACCAGGGGATGATGTTCGGCTACGCCTGCGACGAGACGCCCGAGCTCATGCCCGCGCCCATCCAGTACGCGCACGCCGTGACCCGCCAGCTTGCCAAGGCGCGCCGCGCCGGCCTCGCCTTCCTCCGCCCGGACGGCAAGAGCCAGGTGACGGTCGAGTACCGCGACGGCAAGCCGGTCCGCATCGACGCGGTGGTCGTCTCGACCCAGCACTCCGAGGACGTCTCGAACAAGAAGCTGCACGAGGCGATCCGGGAGCAGGTGATCGCGAAGGCGCTCCCGAAGCGGCTCGTCGACAGGAAGACCAAGGTCTTCATCAACCCGACCGGCCGCTTCGTCATCGGCGGCCCGATGGGCGACACCGGCGTCACCGGCCGCAAGATCATCGTCGACACCTACGGCGGCATGGGGCGCCACGGCGGCGGCGCTTTCAGCGGCAAGGACCCGTCGAAGGTGGATCGCTCGGCCGCCTACATGGGGCGCTACATCGCGAAGAACGTGGTCGCCGCCGGGCTCGCCCGACGCTGCGAGGTGCAGGTCGCCTACGCCATCGGCGTCGCCGAGCCGGTTTCCGTGATGGTGGACACCTTCGCCACGGCCACCGTCTCGGAGTCGCGGATCGCGCGCGCGGTCCGGCAGGTGTTCGCCCTCACGCCGCGCCAGATCATCGAGGGGCTCGACCTCCTCCGCCCCGTCTACGAGAAGACCGCCGCGTACGGCCACTTTGGCCGGACCGAGAAGTCCTTCACCTGGGAGCTGACGGACAAGAAGGACGCGCTCAGGGAAGCGGCCGGCGGCGGCAAGGTCCGCGCGGTCTCCGGGGCCTAGCAGCCGTATCGACAGCGCAGCGAGACGCGAGCGAGGGGGCCTTCAAGAGGCCCCCTCTGCCGTTTCGTCGCGCGGTGCCGGCGTCATCCCGATCGGTGCGCGGAGAGCGAGCGCGGAGCTTCGGCCCCGCTCGCGGCTTGACCGCGCCGCGGGCCACGCATTATATCCATTCATCCGGATGGAAGGATGAGTGCCGCCGCCGCCCAGACCCGCCGCGTGGACGCCCTGCGCGGGTGGATGGAGCAGCTCGCCGAGCCCACCCGCCTCCGCATCCTGCGCGCGCTCGAGAAGCAGGAGCTCTCCGTTCTCGAGCTCTGCGAGGCGCTCGCGCTGCCGCAGTCGAGCGTCTCGCGCCACCTGAAGGTGCTCTCCGCGAGCGGCTGGCTCGCCTCCCGGCGCTCGGGCACGCAGAGCCTCTACGGCTGGGCGGACGACCTCGTCCCGGGCGCGCGCCGCCTGTGGCTGCTCGCGCGCGAGGAGACCGACGGCTGGCCGGTCCTCCGACAGGACGCGGAGCGGCTCTCGGGGGTGAAGTCGCGCAAGGACGAGGCGCAGCGCTTCTTCGCGGGCGCCGCCGGCGCCTGGGACCGGCTCCGGGCCGAGGTGTACGGGGTCCGCGTCGGGACGGAGGCGCTCCTCGCGCTCCTCCCGTGCGAGTGGACGGTCGCCGACCTGGGCTGCGGCACGGGCGCGCTCGCGGCGGAGCTCGCGCCGCGCGTCAGGAAGGTCGTCGCGGTGGACCAGTCCGCCGAGATGCTCCGAGCGGCGCGGAAGCGGCTCGGGCGCCGTCGAAACGTGGAGATCCACGAGGGGCGCCTCGAGGCCCTGCCGCTCGCCGACGCGAGCTGCGACGCGGCCGCCCTGGTCCTCGTCCTCTCCTACCTGTGCGACCCCGGGGCGGCGCTGCGTGAGGCGGCCCGCATCCTGCGCCCGGGGGGCCGGCTCGTCGTCGTCGAGGCGAAGCGCCACGGGGACGAGGAGCTGCGGAGGCGAATCGGGCAGCTCTCTCCCGGGTTCGACGAGGCGGGGCTCCGGTCCCTCTTCCCGGCGGAGCTCGCGGACGTGTCGTGCCGCACCATCCCGCCGGACCCGGGGGCCAAGGGACCCGGGCTCGTCGTCGCCTCCGCGCGGCGGCGCGGCCACAAGCCGGACAGGAACTGAAGCCACCCACCACGCTCCACATCGAGGAGAGGACGAACATGGCCGTCACGACGTCGAGGAAGAAGAAGGGTGCGCCCGCGAGGGCTGCGCTGCGCGCGCTGCCGAGCCCGAAGCTCGAGCACCGGGTGAAGGATCTCCAGCTCGCGGAGTGGGGGCGCAAGGAGATCGACCTCGCCGAGAAGGAGATGCCGGGGCTCATGGCGATCCGGCGCGAGCACGGCGCGAGGCGGCCGCTCGCCGGTCAGCGCATCACCGGCTCGCTCCACATGACGATCCAGACGGCGGTCCTCATCGAGACGCTGAAGGAGCTCGGGGCCGAGGTGCGCTGGGCGAGCTGCAACATCTTCTCGACCCAGGACCACGCCGCGGCGGCGGTCGTCGTGGGCAAGGACGGCACCGCGGCGGTCCCGCGCGGCGTGCCGGTCTTCGCCTGGAAGGGCGAGACGCTCGAGGAGTACTGGGAGTGCACCGAGCGCGCGCTCGACTTCGGCGCCGGGAAGGGCCCCACCCAGATCGTGGATGACGGCGGCGACGCGACCCTCCTCATCCACAAGGGGGTCGAGTTCGAGAAGGCGGGCAAGGTGCCCGCCCCGCGGGCGGCTGACTCGGAGGAGTACGCGGTGGTGCTGCGGCTCCTCGCGCGCGAGCTGAAGAAGGATCCGAGGCGGTGGACCCGGATGGCGAAGGACTGCGCCGGCGTCACCGAGGAGACCACCACCGGCGTCCACCGGCTGTACGAGATGCAGAAGGCGGGCACGCTCCTCTTCCCCGCCATCAACGTGAACGACTCGGTGACGAAGTCGAAGTTCGACAACCTGTACGGCTGCCGCCACTCGCTCGTGGACGGGCTCAACCGCGCGACCGACGTGATGCTCGCCGGGAAGCTCTGCGTCGTCTGCGGCTACGGGGACGTGGGCAAGGGCTGCGCGCAGGCGCTCCGCGGTCAGGGCGCCCGGGTGGTCGTGACGGAGATCG
>WNGF01002427.1_pt1 | contig 41322 bp, 39 predicted proteins | sample 5400641 | NCBI WGS metagenome assembly WNGF01 (sample SAMN13153371, study PRJNA577476) | soil metagenome | isolation source: 80 cm soil or saprolite under grassland replicate 2 | place: USA:California | collected 2016-06-15 | reverse complement strand
CATGGCCTACGCGAAGGTGGCCTACCCGCCGACGCGGACCGGCGGCAAGCATCGCGCGGTGGACGACACGGCCGCGAAGCAGGTCACGGGCTATCTGCGGACCGTCGTCACGGAGACCCTCGTCGCCGTCGTCGCCGAGACCTACGAAGCCGCGGTGCAGGCGCGTGACGCGCTCAAGATCTCGTGGGAGGCGGGACCGCACGCCGGCGTCGACTCCGCGTCGATCTTCGCCGACTACGAGCGCAAGGCCCGCCAGGAGGTCGGCCTGACCTGGTTCCAGCTCGGCGACGCCGGCGTGGCGATGCGGCAGGCCGCCCGTGCCCACACCGCGAGCTACACCTCCGACTTCGCGGCCCAGGCCCCGATGGAGCCGATGAACGGAGTGGCGCGCTGGGTGAACGACCGGTGCGAGATCTTCGTCGGGACCCAGTCGCAGGCCTTGAACGCCAGGGATATTTCCCGCGCCTTCGGGATTCCCCCCGGCAACGTGCGCATTCATCAGCAGCCCATGGGGGGCAGCTTCGGGCGGCGGATCGATGCGGACGCTGCGCTCGAGGCGGCCATCATCGCGCGATCGGTGGGTCGCCCGATCAAGCTCATCCGCTCTCGGGAGGAGGTCATGAAGGCGGCGACGGACTCGACCCATGGCGTCACGTCCTGGGAGCACACGATCGTCGCGGCGTTCCCGCAGGGCCGCTGGGGCACGCTCGATGCCGAGGGCCGCGACCAGACGCTGATGCGGGGGACGCGCCACGCCTATGACGTGCCGAATCAGCTCGTGCGGATGATCCGTGGCGAGCATGGCATCCCGGTCGGGCAATATCGTTCGGTCGGAGCGGGGTGCGCATCGTTCGCGGTGGAGTCCTTCGTCGACGAGCTGGCCGCTCTGGCCGGGACCGATCCTCTGGCCATGCGGATCGGGATGCTCCGGCAGCAGCCTCGCCTGGTCAACGTCTTGAAGCTCGCCGCCGGCAAGGCCGGCTGGGGTCGGCCGCTGCCGCGAGACGTGGGGCGCGGCGTGGCGTGCACGACCTTCGGCGAGCGGCAGTTCACATGGACGGCGGCGGTCGCCCAGGTCCGCGTCGATCGCGCCTCGGGTGAGGTCCGGGTCGAGAAGATCACGTGCGCGGTCGACTGCGGCCTCGTGATCAATCCCGACGGCGTGCGCGCCCAGCTCGGGGGCGGGCTGCTCTTCGGCCTCAGCGCCGCGCTCAAGGAGCGCGGGACGGTCAGTCACGGCGCCTTCGACCAGAAGAACTTCGAGGACTACCAGATTCTCCGGATGGACGAGGTGCCGGACGTCGAGGTGCACGTGGTGGAGAGCACCGAGGCGCCGACCGGCGCCGGCGAGCCCACGACGACGGTGGTCGCCCCTGCGCTGGCCAACGCCATCTTCGCCGCCACCGGCGCGCGCGTACGTAGCCTGCCCTTTCTTCCCGAGCGGGTGCTGAAAGCGCTCCAGGAGAAGTCCTGACGAGGAGGTCGCGATGAACCGCCGTCGATTCCTCAAACGTGGGATCGTCCTGGGCACGACGCTCGCTGCCGGCGCGCCCGCGCGCGCCCAGGCGCCCGCCCCCGATGATCCTTCGAAGGTCCTCGGTGGGCCCATGCGACCCTACGGTGAACGCTCCCGCTTCGAGGAGCCGGTCCGGATGAAATCCGCCGCGGCCAAGACGGACGAGATGGGTGGTAACCAAACACCGCTCGCTGACTTGTTCGGGATCATCACACCGTCGGCGCTCCACTTCGAGGTCCATCGCGGCGGCGTTCCCGACATCGACCCGCGCAAGCACCGCCTCCTCGTCCACGGCCTCGTCGATCGTCCCCTGATCCTGACTATTGACGAGATCAAGCGCTTGCCCGCTACCTCGCGCATTCTCTTTCTCGAATGCCAGGGCAACTCGCAGGCCGAGTGGCGCGCGCCGACGGGCAAGGCCGTTCAGCAAACGCACGGGACCATGAGCTGCAGCGAATGGACGGGTGTGCCGCTCGCCGTGCTGTTACGCGAGATCGGCGTGAAGAAGAACGGTTCATGGATCATCGCCGAGGGCGCCGACGCCACGGGCAACGAGCGGAGCCTCCCCATGGCGAAGGCGATGGACGACGTGCTCGTCGCCTACGGCCAGAACGGTGAGGCACTGCGCCCGGAAAACGGCTATCCGCTGCGACTGATCGTCCCCGGCTGGACAGGCAACATCAACGTCAAGTGGCTGCGCCGCCTCACGGTGGTGGACCGGCCGTATCTGACCCGCATGGACGGCGTGGGGCAACCCACCCTCATGCCCGATGGCAAGGCCCGACAGCTCCAGTTCGTCATGGAGGCGAAGTCGGTGATCACGTTTCCCTCGGGCGGCCAGCGCCTCCCGGGTCCGGGCCTCTACGAAGTCAGCGGGTTGGCGTGGTCGGGGCGTGGGCTCGTCCGCCGGGTGGAAGTCTCCACTGACGGTGGAAGGACCTGGCGCGACGCACGGCTCCAGGCGCCCGTGCTTCGCTTCGCCCACGCTCGGTTCTCGCTCGACTGGCGATGGGACGGGCGCGAAGCCGTCCTCCAGTCGCGGTGCATCGACGAGACAGGCTACGTCCAGCCGACGCTTCGCGAGCTGGTCCGGGTCCGAGGCCTGGAGTCGCACTACTTCAACAACGCCATCCAGAGCTGGAAAGTCGCGAACGACGGCAACGTCCACAATGTCCACGCGTAGGCTAGGACGGCTCGTGAGCTTCGGCGCGCTCCTCGCCGCAGCCGGTGCCTCATCGGCGGCGGGCCAGCTTCCGACCTACGGTGTTGGCCGTCCGCCCACCGCGGAGGAGGTCAAGGCGTGGGATCTCACGATCCCGGCCGACGGGCAAGGGCTGCCGCCGGGCGGCGGAACGGCCGCGCTCGGCAAGACGGTCTTCGTCGAGCGGTGTGCCTCCTGCCACGGCGACACAGGCGAGGATCCGAAGTATTCCCGGCTCGTCGGCGGCCGCGGCACGCTGGCCACGGACAAGCCGGTGCGAACCGTTGGCAGCTTCTGGCCATACGCCACGACGCTCTGGAGCTACATCCGACGCGCGCAGCCTTTCGACGAGCCGGGCTCGCTCACGCCCGACCAAGTCTACGCCGTGACGGCGTATCTGCTCTACCTCAACGGCATCGTCAGGGTGGACGAGGTCATCGACGCGAACACGCTGCCACGCGTTCGGATGCCGAACCGCGATGGCTTCGTGCCGGACGAGCGGCCGGACGTCGGCCGAACGGCGAAGCCGCGTCCGGCGACCCGCTGATCGTCAGGGCGACGGCGCGAGAGCGACGCCGTAGAGATCCTCGCGGGTCGACGGTGCGACGCCGCCGGCACGGTCGCCGTGCTTGCGGAGAAGGACCTGGTACAGCCCGATCGAGCCCGCCTCGAAGGCGACCGCCGAGCACGTGAGGTAGAGGAGCCAGGTCCGGTACACGCGCTCGCCCACGAGTGCCTGCGCCTCCTCCGCGCGGGCGCGCAGGCGCTCGACCCAGTGCCGGCACGTGCGCGCGTAGTGCAGGCGCAGGCCCTCGACGTCGAGGATCTCCCAGCGCGCCCGCTCCATCTCCATCAGCGTCTCGGTGAGCCCGGCGAGATCGCCGTTGGGGAACACGTACCGGTAGAGGAACTCCGTCTGGCTCGTCGGACGCCAGTGGAACTCGTGCGTGATCCCGTGATTGAGGTAGAGCCCTCCGTCCTCGAGCATCGCGCGCACCTGGCCGAAGAACGCGGGGTAATTCGCGATCCCCACGTGCTCGATCACGCCCACGGCGGCGATCTTGTCGTACCGGGCCGTCGTGGGCAGATCGCGGACGTCGCGATACTCGACCACGCACCGGTCCTCCAACCCCTCGCGGCGGATCCGCTCGGCGGCGAACTCCGCCTGCGCGCGCGACAGGGTGACGCCGTGGGCCTTGGCGCCGTAGTGCCGCGCGGCCCAGAGTACCAGGCTGCCCCAGCCGCAGCCGATGTCGAGGAGACGCTCGCCCGATTGCAGGCGCAGCTTGCGGCACACGAGATCGAGCTTGTCGGCCTGGGCCTGCTCCAGCGTGCCCTCGGGGTCGCGGTAGTAGGCGCAGGTGTAGACCATGAGGGGATCGAGGAAGAGCGCGTAGAAGTCGTTGGAGACGTCGTAGTGATGGGCGATCGCCTCCGCGTCCCGACGTCGGGCGCGCGCGCCGCTCATGCCACGCGCGCCTCGGCGCGTGGGGCCCGGCACCCGACATCCGCGTCGCTCATCCCGAAGATCGCGCCGAAGATCAGACGGCGACGCACGACACCGAGCCCGAGGGCCAGGCGCACCGCCGGGCGCGTGAAGGCGTCGGGCAACCGCGCGACCTGGCGGCCGAGCCAGCCCCGCTCACCGGAGCCGTACAGCGTCACGATCTGCCGCGCGTAATGATCTAGGGGGACGCCGCGGCGGAGCAGCGCAACGACGGCGTCGGCGGCCAGCCGTCCGCTCCGGATCGCGGGGCCGATCCCCTCCCCGCTCAGATCGCGCGCGAGCCCGGCCGCGTCGCCGACCAGACAGAAGCGCGCGCCGGCCAGCCGGCGCGGCGCCTGGCGGCGGACGACGTAGGCGTGGCCGCGGAAGGGCTCGATGTCGACACCGCGAGGAAGTCGCCCCGACGCATACAGGGCGTCGAGCAGCGCCCGGCGGCGCCGGGGCAGGCTGCCGTCGGCGCCGCCGGTGCAGCCGACTCCGATGTTGATCACGTCGCGCTTGGGGAAGTACCAGCCGTAGCCGCGCAGATCGGGCTCGAGGTAGAGCTCGGGCACGCCCGTGGCGCCGTCGTGTCCGGGCGGCAGCCGCGTCTCGCTCTCCTGGGCGACGACGACCTCCTCGCGGTCGGAGACGTCACCGAGCGCCCGCGCCACCGGACAGCGGTGCCCACCGGCGCCGACGACCACCGCCGCCTCCAGCGCTTCGCCCTCGGTCTCGATCCGCACGCCGTCGGGGCCGACGGTGACGCCCGTCACTCGCGATCCGTCCCGCACCTCGGCGCCGGCGTCCGCGGCGCGCTCCAGCAGGTGATGGTCGAACTCGCGGCGCACGATCCCGTAGCTGGCGGCGCGCCGCCAGCGGGTCTCGTGGCGGGCGCCGTCGAACGCCACGGCGCATCCGGCAAAGGCCTGGATGGTCAGCGGGTACACGTCGGGATCGACCTCGAGATCGTCGAGCGCCGCGCGCGTCACCCAGCCGGCGCACACCTTCGGCCGGGGAAAGACGGCGCCGTCGAGGACGACCGTGCGCAGGCCGGCCCGCGCGAGCCGCCAGGCGGCGGTGCTGCCGCCGGGGCCGCCGCCGACCACGACGACGTCCGCACGCATCAGGCGGCCCACAGCGAACGCAAGATGCGCAGGCGCAGGACGAGAGGAAGCTTGAGATCCTCGATGGCGTTGGCCACGTCCATCGCCGCGAAGAGATCGCCCTCGATGTCGATGGCCCCCTCGACGAACGCCTCGGCGAAGGTGAAGGGCGTCGGCTGACGGATGAGACGCGCGAACGTCGACGCGGCGTGCACGACGACGGTGAACCGCGGCGCGCCGTCCCCGAACACGACGGACGTCCCGTCCCACAGGCGAAAGGCAAAGCCGGTGGCCAGAGGGCCGAAGATCTGACGGAGAATCGACGCGGCCCGAGCCGGGCCGGGTCGGTGCACGAGACCGCCGATCATGGCCGCCTCCTCGCACCCCGATGGTAGCATGACGATCGGGAATCACCCCGTGACGGACCTCGGCCCGGATCAGATCAAGCAGCTGCTCGGGCTCACGCGGCATCCGACGTGCGGCTTCGTCGCCGAGACGTACCGCAGCGCGCGCAAGATCCCGGGCCCCGCGATGCCGCCGCCCTACGAGGGCGATCGGCCGTGGGGCTCGGCGCTCTACTTCCTCGTGACCCCCGACGCGCAGATCGTGCTCCATCGCATTCGCCAGGATCAGCTCTACCACCATTACCTCGGCGATCCGCTCGAGGTCCTGCTCCTCCATCCCGACGGCTCCGGCGCCGTGGTGACGATCGGGTCCGATCTCGCCGCCGGGATGCGGCCCCAGCTCCTGATTCCCGGCGGGACGTTTCACATGTCGCGGCTGCCCCCGGGCGCGCGCTGGGCGCTGCTCGCGAGCACGGAGTGGCCCGGCGTGGAGCCGCCGGACGTCGAGCCCGGTGACGCGGAAGCGCTGAAGCGCTCCCACCCCACGATGAAGGCTCAGATCGCCGCGTTCTCGGGACGTGGCAGTGCGAGTTGAGCCGCGTGCCTCGCGGCGAGACGAGCGGTGAGATGATCGAAAATGTCTACAGCCCGGGAATCAATTGCCGGCCGGCCTTGAACTCGATGCTGGAGCCGGCGAAGTCGGGGCCGACCGGCTCGACCCGGCCACCCAGGTGCGCGGCGAGGAACGCCTCGACGACGGCGGTGAACGAGCGGCGGTTCTCGACCCGGCGGAACCCGTGGCCCTCGTCGGAGTAGGAGACGTACGTCACGGGGATCCCGCGCTGCACCATCGCGGCGACGATCTGCTCGGATTCCGAGGGCTTGACGCGGACGTCGTTGGCGCCCTGTCCGATCAGCAGCGGTCGCACGATGCGATCGACCCGGTTGAGCGGTGAGCGCTCCTCCAGGAAGCGGCGGCCGGCCTCGGTCGTGTAGTCGCCCATCCGCACCTTCCAGATCGTCTGCCAGGACTTCCAGTACGGCGGGATCGTGTTCATGAGCGTCATGAGGTTCGAGATGCCGAAGAGATCGACCGCGCACGCGAACTTCTCGGGCGTGAACGTCGCCCCGACGAGCGCCGAGTAGCCGCCGTAGCTCGCGCCGTAGATGGCGACCCGCTGGGGGTCGGCGACGCCACGCGCGATGGCCCAGTCGACCGCGTCGATGAGGTCGTCGTGCATCTTGCCGGCCCACTCGAGATTCGCGGCGTTGACGAACGCCTTGCCCAGACCGGTCGAGCCACGGAAGTTGACGCTGAGGACGGCGTAGCCGCGGTTGGCGAGCCACTGGTGCGTCGAGCTCATCGCCCACACGTCACGTCCCCATGGCCCGCCGTGGACGAACAGCACCATCGGCAGGCGGCCGGTCCGTTCGGCCCCGTGCGGCCGCGACAGGTAGCAGACGAGCGAGAGCCCGTCGCGCGCGCGGACGACCACGGGCTCCATCGGCACGAGCGGCGCCCGTTCCAGCGCGCGGCGCGCGGTGAACAGGAATCGGCCCTTCCGGGTGGTGCGATCGTAGTGGAAGTACTGCCCCGGCGCCGCGTCGCGCTCGTAGTAGGCGATCCAGTGCCGCTGGTCGTCGGACTGGCCGGCGATCCACAGGTCGCCGCGCGAGAGCCCGGCAAGGGCGGCGTGGTCACCCGCATGGGTCGGATCGATCACCTGCCAGCGCTTGCGCGTGAACACGGACGCGGCGGCCATCGGACGGAGGCTGATCGGATGGACCGTGATGTCCACGAAGTCGGCGAGCCCGTCCTCGGCGAGGGTCCGGAGCGCGCCCGTCGCCATGTCCTGCGCGACGACCGCCGCCTTGTCGCGGCCCCGCGAGTCCAGCCAGTAGAGCTCCTTGCCATCGTCGCTGAACTCCACGGGGCGAGTCGTCATCGCGTCGACCATGTCGACCCGGGTGAACACCGCCCAGTCGCCGGCGGTGGTCCGCTGCAGATACTCGACGCCGCCGTCATCGGCGAAGCGAACACCGAAGCGCACGCGGAAGCGCGGATCGGTGAACCACGAGGCGAAGCGGTCGTTCGTCTCCAGCAGCGTGCTGGCGCCGGTCACGACGTGGACGCGAAAGACGTCGAAGAAGCGCGCATCCCGCTGATTGTGGGCGATCAGCAGCTCGTCGGGGAAGCGTCGCGAGACCTGCTGGATGTAGGACTTGACGCCCGGCGCCGGAGTGAGGGCCAGGATCTCGCCGGTCTCGACGTCGACGCGGTGGGCTTGCCAGTTCTCGTCGCCGCCGTGCTCCCGGAAGAAGACGACGTGGCGACTGCTGGGCAGCCAGACGATCCAGGAGGCGAGGTCGCGGTCGGTCACCCGGGTGACCGGCCGCGCCTGGGTGACGTCGGCGAGCGGCCCGATCCAGAGGTTCAACCGACCGTCGAGGGGGGCCAGGAAGGCGAGGCGACGTCCGTCCGGGCTCAGGCGCGCGACCGATCGGTCGGCGCCGGCAAACAGCACGCGACGGGGGATGAGCCGGATGGGCGACAGCGCCGGCGCCGCGCCGGGACGGCCGAGCAGGGCGCCCGCGCCGGCGGCGGCGCCGAGCAGGAGCTGGCGGCGGGTCGGCCGCTCGAGGCTCACGCCGGAGAGGCCGTGCGCTCCATCTCGAGCACCGCGGCAAACGTCTCGACGAAGCTCTCGAGCTCGCTCTCCCCCATCGGCGTCGAGAGACACCCGAGACCGGTGACGGAGATCAGCACCCCGTGCTCCAGCAAGCGGCGGACGATGCGCTGCAGGCGCTCCGTCTCCTCCGGAGTCGTGCGGGTGCTGCGATAGTCGATGAGCTCGCGATCGGTGGTGTGAAGCCGGAAGAGCGATCCCAGGCCGGTCACCGCCCCGCGGACGCCGGCGCGCTTGAAGCAGGCCTCCAGGCTCGAGCGCACCTTGGCGCCGAGGTCGTCGAACCGGGTGTAGGCGGCCGGCGTCAGCAGCCGCAGCGCGGCGAGCCCGGCCGCCATCGTCACCGGATTGGCGTTGAACGTGCCGCCGTGCGGCGCCCTGGGCTGGCCTCCGCGCGGATCGAAGACGGCCATGACGTCGGCGCGTCCGGTCACGGCGCCCACGGGGAAGCCCCCGCCGATGATCTTGCCGAGCGTGGTCATGTCGGGCAGGACGTCGAACGCGCCCTGGGCTCCGTGATACCCGACGCGGAAGGAGATGACCTCGTCGAAGATCAGCACGATCCCGTGCCGGTCCGTCACCTCTCGCAGCGCGCGGAGGAACTCACGACGGGCGGGCATCAAGCCGACGCGGTTCGGCACGGGATCGACGACGACGGCGGCGAGGTGACGCGCCTCGCGCTCGATGCGCGCCACCGCGTGCTCGGGGTGGTTGAACGGCAGCACCACGACGTCCTCGAGCACGGCAGGCGGCGTGCCCTGCGAGTACTCGGTGCTCGCCGGCGCGGCGAGCGGGCCCCAGGTCTCCGGCGTCGAGCTGAGGCTCACCTCGACGTAGTCATAGGAGCCGTGATACGCGCCCTCGAACTTGGCGATCTTCGGCCGGCCCGTGAAGGCGCGAGCGCCCTTGATCGCCATCATGACGGCCTCGCTGCCGGAGTTGGTGAAGCGCACGCGCTCGGCCGACGGCACGCGCTCGCACAGGACCGCGGCCAGCTCGATCTCCTCGGGTGTGGGCAACGGGAACGACGAGCCCTGGGCGAGCCGACGCGTGGCGGCCTCGACGATCGCGGGGTGCGCGTGCCCGTGGATGAGCGCCGTGTAGTTGCTGAGGCAGTCGAGGCGCCGATCGCCGTCGACGTCGGTGACCCAGCAGCCGTCGCCGGACGCCGCATACGGCGGATACGGCGCCATGTAGACGGTCGTCCGCGTGTTGCCGCCCGGCATCACGCTCTGCGCTCGCGCGAACAGCTCGGCGGACCGGGAGCCGGGCGAGGCCCAGCGTCGGGTCTCGCCGAGCGGCCGCGGTGATCGGACCGATGTGGGGCTGGCCATGGAAGCCTCCGCGCGCCGATTATACCGGCGGCGAGAGGCTTCGGAACGTCCGGCCTAGGCGGCGGTCTCGAGCTTGCGGATGGGGGGCGCGGCAGCGGCCCCACTCGCCTCGCTCACCGGGCGCGCGCCCGCGAAGAACGCCGGCCAGAACCCGGCTGGCGCCACGAACAGGTCGGGGGATTTCCCGAACGCGCGCGCGTCGAAGCGGTGCGCGAGTCGGTAGACGAAGCTGTAGACCAGGGCCGGACTCCGCGACATGAACTCCGCATTGAAGACGATGTCGAGGCTCAGGTGCATGAGGGCGCCCATCAGGTAGCCCCACAACGGCAGCGCGTCGAGCCACCACGCGACGACACCGAGCAGCGCGAACAGCTCGAACGAGTGCAGCAGGAGCACGATGCGCTTCGCCCGCCCGTCGAGATAGTAGCGGAGAAACGCGCCCGGTCGGAGATCACGCTGGCCATCGAACACGACGTAGTCGATGGCGTGGTCGACGTCGATGAGAAATCCGCCGGTGGCGATCCCCGCGGCGAGCGCGATCGAGTCTGCGGCCGGCATCCCGCGCGTCAACACGAGCGACGCGGCACACGCCGCCACGGTCGTCAGGAGGTGGCCGCCGGGGCTCATGCCAGAGAGAGGGAGCAAGACCAGGACCAATCGTCGCGTCGTGCCGACCGACGGCAACGTCAGCGATCGATGGCCGGCTGAACGCAACGCGTTACCCAGGTCGGGCAAAGGGCCGCGCATCTGTGGCCGGTACGATCTCGACCCGCCGAAACAGCACCGCGCGCGCGTGGTCGGCCCAATGGGCGTACCGCAGCGTCACCGCGTGACGCCCGGCCTTCTGCGTCAAGGGGATGGAGAGGTCTTCCATGACGGCCCCTTCGAACCGGTGCCGGGCGACCACCGCGCCATCGAGGAGCACGGTCAGGACTTGCCCGTGATAGGCCCGAGGCGTCACCCGCAACGTCCGCGGCAGGTCATCGGACGTCTCGAACGCCACCCGCGACTCGGGCGCCACGCCCCATCGGACGGCGAACGGAAGGCCGAGGTCGGGATACGGGCCCTCCCATCGGCTCCAGCCACCCGGCGCGGAGTCTTGCGCGCACGGCACGAGCTCCCGGTCGACGAGCCCCCGGAACACCCCCTCGGCAAACACCGCGGCGCCGCGCGGCGTGTGGTGAATGTCGTCGTGCTTGAACAGCGGCCCGTCGACGCCCGTTCGCTCGCGCATGAGCCGCAGCGGGTTGAGCACGGGGATGCCGTGCCTGCGGCCGAAGGTCTCGAGCCGGCGAAACGCACGATCGGAGGCGTAGAAGCCGGGCCCGACGCCGACGGCCAGACGGCCGACCGGCGATTCGGAGGCGCTCACCTGCTGAGGATGCGGATTGATCGTCAGCGCGAACGCGATCCCGCGGGAACGCGCCAGATCACGCGTCGCGACGACGTAGCGCTCGGATCGGTCCCAGGCTTGGCGTTCGCCCGGGCCTTCGACGTCACGTGTCGGCGCGCCATAGTCGTACTGCACGCTGCCGACGAGACCGAGCGCCGCGAGCCGTTCCGGTGTCAGCTTGAGGCTGCCGAGGAGCCGTTCGCCCATCGGCGAGCGCCGGAAATCGTAATAGAGACGGGAATGGTTGAGCCGCGCCTCGACCGGATCCAGGAATCGGAGCCAGCGCGGCTTCGGGATCGGCGGCATGAGCAGGGCGCGCTCGATTCGATGATCGCCGGGCACCGCGAGCGGCAGCCCCTGGGCATCGAACCTCGCCGTCGCCGTCCGCAGCAAGTCGTCCTTGAGGTCGGTCATGTCGAACTCGAGAATGACGAGGTCGGGCTGGAGCGCGAGGCCGATCGTCTTCAGGACCAGGTACTCCAGGATGGGGGAGTAGCTTCCCATGCCGGCGTTGACGACCTCGAACGCGCGCCCACATCGCCCGTTGAGCAGTCCTTCGAGCAGTCTCGGTACCGTCAGCTCCGCCGCCAGCCCCGCGCCCTCGGTGAACGAGTCACCGAGCATGAGGATGCGCATGACACCGGGCGGTTTGACGGTCGGATATTCGCGGTCGCGGAGGCCGAGGGAGTTGGTGCGGAACTCGCCGCCGACCACCGTCTGCACGGCGTTCACGCGCAGCCGGTGATGGAGCACGGGATCGGAGACCATGTAGCTACGCGATGGTGGCTGCTCCCGCGTCCGCACGATCATCTCGGCGGCGACGAGCATGGCCGCCATCACGGTGCACGCCAGAAGGGCGAGCGCCGACCATTGCCACGCGCGCTTCAACGATCCGCAGGCTATGCCGCCGCGGCCGCGGGCCCGAGCATGCGCAGCAGGCGGCCGAAGCCGACCACGGGCTCGGCGTGGCCGAGGCGGCGCAGCGACATCCAGATGCTGGCCTGATTCGAGGTGACGACGGGCTTGCCGATGCGCCGCTCCACCTCCTCGGCGGCCTCGACGGATCGCCAGGCGGTGCACGAGCACAGCAGGGCGTCGGCCTCGGGCCGGCACGCCCGTGAGGCGAACTCGACGACGACGGCGGGATCCTGATCGTTGATCCCCTGGTTGCCGGCGCGCGCAGCGACAGGCTCGGCCTCGAGGTTGAGGACGTCGAAGCCCTGCGCCTCGAGATAGGCGCGCAGCCGCGTGTTGTTCCACTCCGGATAGGGCGTCGCGACGGAGATCCGTCGCGCTCCCAGCGCGCGAAGCGCCTCCACCACCGAGGGGCTGGCCGCCACCGCCGGCACCCCGGCCGTCCGCTCGATCAGCGCGATCATGTCGCGGTCCCACCCGGGCCCCTTGAAGAAGCTGCCGGTGGTGCAGCCGTAGGAGATGGCGTCGACATGCGCGGTGGCGAGGTAGCGCGCCCCCGTCTCGATTTCCGCGTTCATGCGCACCATGCCCTCGTCGCCGAGGGCGTCGTTGGTGAGCCAGAGCCGCTGCCCGTGCACGCTGAACCCGCGCGGCACGACCATCTGGAAATCGGCCTCGCACGTCGTGTTCGTGGAGGGAATCAACAGCCCGATCCGCTTCCTGCTCGCCATCACGTCTCCTCCTTCCTTCCCCTTGCGGGGAGGGGCTGGGTTGGGATACTGCTTCGCGGCCCGGGCTCCGTCATCTCCACGGCGTCTGTGCAGCCGAAGTCGGAAGTGGCATTACTCTCGGCCGGCGGCGCCGCGCCCGCACCGCGTGCCACAAGTCCCATCTCGCCTGCAGCATCATCCAGATCTGTGCCTCCCAACCCGTCAAGGCCTCGAGGCGAAGCGCTGTGTCGGCACTCACGGCCCGTCGGCCCTTCACGATCGCGTTAAGTCGCTGAAACGGAACCGCCATCCGCCTGGCCGCTTCGATCTGCGGCACTCCGAGCGGCTCGAGAAACTCCTTCAGGAGCATTTCCCCCGGATGCGTCGGCGGACGATGGCTGGGCAGCATACTATTCTCCCTCTAATGGTACTCGGTGCAGCTGCTCCTTACCCTTGCGAGGGAGGGTCGGGGGAGCTCGCTACAAGTACGGAAGCACCGCCTCCGCGAACAACAACGTGCCGTCCGGCCGGGGCGCGTCGGCGAAGTTCACGGTGAGCCGCTGGGCGCCCTGACGGATGATGCGCCGGAGCGCGTCCGTGATCTGGGCCGGCGTTCCCGCCAATCGGATGTCCGCCATCGGCCGCACGGACGGATCCTCTGTGAGCCGCTCGACGTCGCGCTCGGTCTCGGCGATCAGGATCCCGACGCGGACCACCTGTAAGATTTGGTCGTAGTCGCGCCCGACCTCGCGGCAGTGCGTCTTCAAGACTTCCTGCTTGTGCGCATACAGCGGATGATCGCGGAAGCCGTAGTTCCACCAGTCGGCGTGCTCGGCGACGACGCGCAGCAGGTACTTCTCGCCATGACCGCCGACCATGACGGGTGGCATGGGGTGCGGCCGTGGCTCGCAGGCGGCGTCGACGATCCGGTAGTGCTGGCCCTGATACGTCGCGGGCGCATCCGTCCACATGCGGCGGATCAGCTGGATCGCCTCCGCGAGCTGGGCGATGCGGACGCGCGCGGGCGGAAACGGCCAGCCGTAGGCGAGGTACTCCTCCTCGTTCCATCCGGCCCCGATGCCGAGAATGGCGCGCCCGCCCGAGAGGGCCTGCGCCGTCGCGACCATCTTCGCCGTGTGTGCCGGGTTGCGGAAGCTGTTGCAGAGGACCTCGTGGCCGCACCGCTTGTCGGGATAGCGGGCGAGCGCCCAGACGAAGAGCGTCCATCCCTCGGCGACGTCGTGGCCGGCGTACTGGACATGGTCGGGCAGCCAGAGCGAATCGAAGGGGCCGACGACGCGGTCGAAGTACGGGAACGTCGCGGCCACGAGGCGGGACCAGACGTTCAGGCCGACGGGAACGGGCATGCTCAGAACCAGCTCGCCTTGTCCACCACGTTGCGCAGCGGCCGGCCGGAGAGGAACCGGCGGCTGTTGTCGAGCAGGATCTCGAAGCGCCGGTCGTCGAGATGCGGGCCGAAGCCCGCCGAGTGCGGCGTGATGAGGACGCCGGGCATGGTCCACAGCGGATGGTCCGCGGGCAGCGGCTCTCGCTCGAAGACGTCGAGGCCGGCGCCGGCGATCTCACCGGCCCGCAGCGCCTCGACCAGGTCGTCGAGCCGTGTCGTCATGCCGCGTCCGATGTTGATGAAGAACGCGGTCCGCTTCATCCGCCGGAAGCGCGCCCGATGCATGAAGCCCTCGGTGGCCGGGGTGTGCGGGACGGTGAGGATTGGATGCCGAAGGCCGAGGCCAGGCGCGCCGTCTCGGCGCCGATCCCGCCGACGCCGACGATCAGCGCCGTGGCCTCGGGAAGGTGGACGACCCCGGTATCGAGCGGCTCGCGGCGCCACTCGCGCCGCAGCTGTCGCGGGAAGTAGTAGTGCAGCCCTCGCGCGAACGCGAGCACGAACGCCATGATGTGGGCGGCGATGTGGTCGTTGTAGATCTCGCGGAAGTTCGTCACCACCACGGGATGCGCGATCAGCGCCGGCGTGTAGTAGCCGGCCGGCGGCGCTGCTTGCGGGGCCTGGAGCCAGCGCAGCCGCCGGGCCCGGCCGAGCACGGCGTCGGACGGCGTGCCGAAAGCAGCTTCCGCGTCGGCCACGGCCCTGGCGGCCTCCGTCTCGTTCTCGGCCACCACGATCGACAGCTCGGGGAGCGCCTCCGCGAGCCGGGAGGCCCAGGCGCGTGTCGTCGGCGTCTGGGGCGGTAGCATGACGAGGGTCGTCGCCATCGGCGAAACGAGTGTACTCGATTAGCCGACGTGGGGGCCTCGCCCGGGCCCCCCAAGCCCCTCGAATGCTCGTGGCACCCCGGCGAAGCCGGGGCGCCCCTCGAGAACGCTCGGTGAGTTGTCAGGGAGGCTCGGCGAGGCGGGGACCGAGACGTTGTCTGATAAGCTGCCGAGCATCTGAGCGGCTGGTGCGCGGGGTCGAGGCGAGAAAGGAGCCGGACATGGGGCGTGCTCTGCTACGGACGATGATGACGGTGGCGCTGACGCTGGCCCTGGCGGTGCCGGTCTCGGCCCAATCCAAGAAGCTGATCTTCTGGACTCACTGGGAGCAGAATCCCGAGTTCAACAAGTTCTACGAGACGCGGGGCAAGGACTTCGCGCAGAAGTCGGGCTACGAGGTCCAGGTCGTCACCGTGCCCTATCAGGGCTACGAGGCCAAGTACCTCGCGGCGCTGATGGGCAAGAGCGGCGCTCCCGACATCTTCATGGGGATGACGCATCACTGGTGCGGCCAGTACGACTTCTGCGACAAGATGCCCGCCGACCTCGCCAAGACCTGGGACGACAATCTCCCCAAGTACATGGTGTCGGTCGGCAAGTGGAAGGGCGTGCGCTACGGCACCCCGATCGAGCACGGCAACTTCCAGCAGATGTACGTCAACAGCGAGCTATTCAAGAAGGCCGGGCTCGATCCGGACAAGCCGCCGAAGACCCTGGACGAGTGGCTGGTCGCCATGAAGAAGCTCACCGTGCTCGACGCCAAGGGGGAGCCGACCCAGGTCGGTTTCGCGCTGCGCCACAAGGGCCATCCCGTCGGCATCACCGACAAGTTCCTGCCGTTCGCCCACGCCTACGGCGCGCGCATGCTCTCGCCGGCGCTCGACAAGGCGACGGGCTTCGCCAACGGCCCCGAGATGGTCGCGGCGCTGACGTTCTATGCGGACCTCGTCCACAAGCACAAGGTCGCCAGCCTCGCGTTTCCCACCCCCGAGGATGCGTTCGGCCAGAAGCGGGCGGCGACGATCTTCCGCGAGTCCTGGTTCTTCGGCTGGGTGAAGAAGAACGCGCCCGACGTCAGCTTCAAGGTCTCCGCGTTGCCGTGCGGAAAGACCTGTCCGGGCGCCGGCAACCTCTTCCCGTGGACCAACATGGTGTACAAGAACAGCCCGAACAAGCAGGCGGCCTGGGATTTCGTCCGCTTCATCAGCAACGCGAAGGACGATCTCGACCAGCACCAGGCCCAGGGCATCCTGCCCGTGTGGACGGTCAATCTCGAGTCGGCGTACGTCAAGGCCCGTCCCGACTACCAGTCGACGCAGGACATGCTCAGGCAGCCCGTGCCGCCCGAGTACTACCACCCGAAATCGAACGAGCTGGCCACGGCGTTCGGTGAGGCCGTGGTGGCCGCGCTCTACGGCAAGGGTCAGCCCAAGCCGCTCCTGGACGAGGCCGCGGCCAAGATGGACCGCATCCTGAAGGATTAGAGCCCCCACGAGATCGACGGCCGTGCACGATATCCTGAGGCTCGCCGCACCCCGCTCCTACATGGACCGCCAGCGGCGGGCGGGACTTCTGTTCGTCCTGCCCGCGCTCGCGTACTTTGCGCTCGTCTTCCTGGTGCCGCTGATCGAATCCGTCATCGGCTCGTTCTATCGGATGGTGCCCGGCGGCGCGACCCAGTTCGTCGGGCTGCGTCTGTACGAGAAGGTGCTGACCGATTCGACGTTCTGGAGGGCCGTGGGGAACACGGTGAGCCTGCTCGCGATGTCGGTTCCGGCAACCGTGGTGCTCGCCCTGGCCGTGGCCCTCGGCCTGCACCGGCTCCGGAGCTTGCGCTGGCGGAGCACGTGGGCCGCGATGTACTTCCTGCCGTTTTCCGTGTCGCTCGTCGCCGCCGCGCTCATCTGGCAATGGATCTACGATCCGCTCCACGGCTTTCTGAATCATCTTCTCGGCCACGTCGGCCTGCCGCCGTTGACGTGGCTCCAGAGCCTGGAGCTGGTGCGGCCGTCGCTGGCCATCGTCAACGTCTGGGCGCGCCTCGGCTTCGACACGATCATCTTCCTGGCCGCGCTCCAGGCCATCCCCGGCGAGTACTACGAGGCCGCGGCGATCGACGGCGCGGGCGCCGGGCAGGTGCTCCGCCGGATCACGCTGCCGCTGCTGAACCCGCAGATCGTCATGGTCACGATCCTCGAGCTGATCTTCACCTTCAAGGTCTTCGACACGGTGTACGCGACCACGCAGGGCGGGCCGGCGGGCGCCAGCCAGACCGTGATCATGTTGCTCTACGACACCGCCTTCAAGTACTTCCGGCTCGGCGACGCCTCGGTCATGGCGGTGTTCGTCTTCGTCTCCCTGCTGCTCGTCACGCTGCTGCAGTGGCGGCTGTTCCGCCGACAGGTCGAATACTGAACGCGGGGCGCCGCGGTTGGCTGGCCGGGGCCCTCGTGGCCGCCGGCGCCATCTGCGTCTTCTTTCCGTTCTTCTGGATGGCGGTCACCTCGCTCAAGACCGTCCCCGAGATCCAGCGCGTCCCGCTCCAGGTCGCCCCTGACCGGTGGACGAATCTGGACAACTTCCGCGAGGTGTTCCAGCGCCAGCCCTTCGCGCGCTTCCTGCTCAACAGCGCGCTCGTGGCCTCCGTCTCGGCGCTGTCGAGCGTCGTGGTATCCGCGCTCGCGGGCTACGGGTTCGCCAAGTTCCGGTTCCCGGGGCATCGGCTCTTCTTCTTCGCCATCGTCGGCATCCTGATGGTGCCCTTCCAGTCCGTCGTGGTCCCGCTCTATCTCTGGGTCAGCCGGCTCGGGCTCCTGGATACCTACGCCGGGATCCTGGCGCCCGACCTCGTGAGTGTCTTCGGCGTCTTCCTGATGCGCCAGAGCATCGAGGTGGTGCCCACGGAGTACATCGACGCCGCCCGCATCGACGGCGCCAGCGAGCTCAGGATCTTCTGGCGGGTGATCCTGCCCGCGGTCAAGCCGGCGCTGGCCACGCTCGTCATCGTCAAGTTCATGTGGACCTGGAACGAGCTCTTCTGGCCGCTCGTGGTCGTCAACTCCCCGACGATGAAGGTCGTGACGCTCGGCCTCTTGAGCTTCACGAACATGTACTTCATCGAGTACAACCTGGTGACGGCCGCCGCGGTCGTGAGCATCCTGCCCATCCTGATCGTCTTTGTCGCGGGCCAGAGGTGGGTGGTGCGCGGCGTCGTGATGAGCGGCCTGAAGGGGTAAGCGGAATAGAATGGGGGCTGGAGGACTCGACATGATGCCGCTGAGCTCCATCAACTTCGCCGACGTGATGGCGACGATCACGGGCTCGCCGAAGCCCGTGAGCATCCTGTGGCAGACGGCCGACACGATCGCGTTCGTGGCGCGCGGCCGCGTCGGGCGCAGCGAGTTCCACGTCGACCCGAGCGATGAGGTCATGTACATGGTCAAGGGCGACATGGCGCTCCACTACCGGACGCCCGAGGGCGAGGAGAAGGTCCTCACCGTCCGCGAAGGCGAGATCATGCACTGCCCGGCCGGGACGCCGCACTCGCCGCGCTTTGCACCCGACGCCTTCGTCCTCGTGATGGAGCGCAAGCGCCGTCCCGACGAGCGCGATCGGTTCCTCTGGTACTGCCCGGGCTGTGACGCGCAGCTCTACGAGGCCGTCCGACACGTCACCGATTACCGCGAGGACCCGGTCTCGCGCGTCTACGAGGAGTTCTACGGCAGCGACGCTCACCGCACCTGCGGGAAGTGCGGTCGCGTCGTCGAGCGGCCCGCGTAACCCCGGGAGCAAGGAGGACCACATGGCGGTCGACTTCCGTCTGAACGACAAGCCCGTCAGCGTCGACGTTTCCGACGGTACCCGCCTGCTGTGGGTGCTCCGTGAGCACCTCAAGCTCACGGGCACGAAGTACGGCTGCGGCGTGGCGCAGTGCGGCGCGTGCATGGTGCACGTGGACGGCGCGCCCGCGTTCTCCTGCCAGGTGCCGATCGAGACGCTGCGGGGCAAGTCCGTCACCACGATCGAGGGGCTGTCCCCGGACGGACGTCATCCCGTGCAGCGCGCGTGGCTCGCCGAGCGCGTGCCCCAGTGCGGCTACTGCCAGTCGGGGCAGATCATGAACGCGGCGGCGCTGCTCGCCAGGAACCCCCGGCCCACACGGGCCGAGATCGTGGATCACATGTCGGCCAATCTCTGCCGCTGCGGGACCTACCAGCGCATCGTCCGCGCCATCGAGCGCGCGTCGAGGGAGGGCTGATATGGACGGCACGACCCGACGCGAGTTCATGGTCGGTGCGGCCGGGCTCACCTTCGGGCTCTTGCTTCCCGGCTGCGCCGCCGTGGCCACGCCGGACAAGAGCGCGACCCTCGCGACTTCGACCGGTCAGGCTCCGGCGTTCAGCCCCTGGGTGAGCATCGCCACGGACGGCACGGTCTACATCCAGTCGCCGGCCGCCGAGATGGGTCAGGGCTCGCTCACCTCGCTGCCGCTGATCGTCGCCGAGGAGCTGGACGCGGACTGGGCGAAAGTGCGCATCGTCCCCGCGCCGCCGGACGACAAGGTCTACGGCAACCCCGGCTTCGGGGGCGTCATGTACACGGCCGGCTCCAACGCCGTCCGCAGCTACTTCCAGCCGCTGCGCGTCTTCGGCGCCCAGGTGCGGCGCGTGCTCCTCGACAACGCGGCCAGGCGCTGGGGCGTCGCCGTCTCCGAGCTCACGACCGAGCCCGGCGTGGTCGTGCACGCGAAGTCCGGCCGGCGCCTCGGCTATGGCGCGATCGCCGCCTTCGCCGAGATTCCGGCGAAGGCGCCCGAGATCAAGCCCGAGGAGCTGAAGAAGCCGGAGGCGTTCCGGCTCATCGGCAAGGACGTCATGCGCGTGGACCTGCCCGGCAAGATCGACGGCACGGCCCGGTACAGCATCGACGTCGAGGTGCCGGGGATGATGTATGGCGCGATCCTGCGCGCGCCCGTCGAGGACAGCGCGCCGGTCGACGTCGACGAGGCCGCGGCCCGCGCCGTGCCCGGGGTGATGCGGATCGTGAGGCTCCCGTTCGGCGTCGGCGTCATCGCCCAGACGCCGTGGGCCGCCTTCGCCGCCAAGGACGCGCTCAAGGTCACCTGGGATCGCAAGGCGCCGGGCTGGGGCTTCGACAGCGACCAGGCACTCGAGCGCTACGCGGCCGCCGCGCGGGATCTCAAGACGGCGGGCAAGCCGTGGGGCAAGGCCGGGGACACGGCGGCGGCGATGGGCACGGCCGCCACCGTCATCGAGGCCGAGTACCGGTGCGATTACGCCTACCACGCGCAGATGGAGCCGCTCAACTCCACCGCCGCCGTCTCGCCCGCCGGCGATGCGTGCGAGGTCTGGGTGGGCAGTCAGGGTCAGACGATGGCGGTCGCCGCGGTGGCGAAGGCTCTGGGGATTCCGGCCGAGCGGGTACACCTGCACAACACGCTGCTCGGCGGCGGCTTCGGCCGCCGCGGCCACCGCGACGAGGAGTTCGTCGTCGACTCCGTCCTGCTCTCGAAGGAAGTCCGCCGACCCGTCAAGCTCATGTGGACTCGCGAGGACGACGTGCGCAACGGCCGCTTCCGGCCCATGAGCGCTCACTTCGTGCGCGCCGGGCTCGACCGATCGGGTCGGATCATCGCCTGGCAGCATCGGCTCGCCTGCGACTGGGTGACTCCGTACATGGATCCCGTGCGGTACCGGGGAATCTTGCGTGAGAACGACGTCATCGCCGTCGCCGGCACGGAGCTCGCCACCTACGACGTCCCGAACCGTCTGGCCGAGCAGCTCGGGCAGCAGACGGGGATTCGCACCTCGCCGCTGCGCGGGATCGGCTTCGTCGCCAACAAGTTCGCTACCGAGGCCTTTCTCGACGAGATCGCGGAGCGGCGCGGCGTCGATCCGGTCACGCTGAGGCTCGAACTCCTCGAGAACGTCCCGCGGGCCCGGGCCGTCGTCCACGCCGTGATCGAGATGTCGGACTATCGGCGGGCGCGGACCGGCCGCAGTCTCGGGTTGGCGTTCGTCGACTACTCGAACACCATGGTGGCGGGCGTGGCGGAGGTGTCGGTGGATCGCGCGACCGGCGTCATCCGCGTGCACGACTTCTGGTGCGCCATCGATCCCGGCATCGCCGTCCAGCCCGACAACATCGTGGCCCAGACCGAGAGCTCGATCGTCTATGGCCTTGGCCTGGCCCTGACCGAGCGCATCAGCTTCAAGGACGGAGTCGTCCAGCAGTCGAACTTCTTCGACTATCGCGTGCCGCGGCTGCGCGACGTCCCCGAGATGCACGTGAAGCTCATGCCCACGGCCAACCCCCCGACGGGGGTCGGGCAGATGGCCACGCCGCTCGTGGCGCCGGCGATCGCGGCCGCCGTCCGCGCGGCGACGAGAGCGAAACTCACGCACACGCCGTTCCTGCCCGAGCGAGTGCTCGCGGCGATGCGCGCGTGACGGCCACGCGGCCCGCCGGCCTTCCGCTGTCTCGCGCACTCGCGGGGGCGGTCGGCCTCGCGCTGGCGCTCGCCGCCGCCCCGGGGTGGAGCGCCGATGGCGCTCCGACGCTCGAGGAGATCGCCGCCGCCATCGACCGGGTGGCGCAGGAGCCCGACGGCGATCGGGTCGTGGTCGGCCACATCTCGAGAACCCTCGCCATGTCCGCCGAGACGCTGCGGACCGAGCGCGCTCGGATCGGGCTCGGCTGGGGCGATCTGCTGATCGCCCATCGCCTGTCGCGCGAGGCGGGGCCGCCGCTCGACGAGATCGTGGCGGAGGTCAGGCGCGGAAAGCCCTGGAAGGAGATCGTCGGCGATCGCATCGATCTCGCGACCCTCATCGGCGAAGTCCAGCGGTCGAAGGAGATCATCGAGGCGCGGGGCGAGGACAAGGGGCCCCGGACGACGGGCGCGTCGAAGGGCCCCGGCCGTCAGGCGCCCGGGGGCGGCGGGAGCCGCGGCAGCCGACGGCAATAGCGGGCGCTACACCTCGAGCCACTCGCGCCGGACCGCGTCCTGACGCCGCAAGTCCTCGGGCGTGCCCTCGAACACGACGCGGCCGTGGCCCATGACGTAGACCCGCTGCGAGATCGTGAGCGCGATGGTGAGCTTTTGCTCGACGAGGAGGATGGCGACACCGCGCTGGGCGATCTCGGTCAACAGGACCGCGACCTGGCGCACGAGCATGGGCGCCAGCCCCTCGGTCGGCTCGTCGATCATGATCAGGTAGGGATCGCCCATCAGCGTGCGGCAGATGGTGAGCATCTGCTGCTCCCCACCCGAGAGCACCGCGCCCGGGGTGTCGGCGCGCTCCCGCAGGACGGGAAACAGCGCGAACATGTCGTCCATCGACCAGCGCCCGGGACGGCGCGGGTTCTTGATCCCGAGCAGCAGGTTCTGCCGCACCGTCAGTGACGGAAAGATGTCGCGGTTCTCCGGGACGTAGCCCAGCCCCTTCCGGGCGATCGCGTAGGGCGGTAGCCCGCTGATCTCGTCGCCGCGGAAGCGGATCGAGCCATGGGCCCGGATGTCGCCCATGATGGCCTTGATCGTCGTCGAGCGGCCCACCCCGTTGCGCCCGAGCAGGCTCACGATCTCGCCCTCGGCCACCTGCAGGCTGACGCCGTGCAGGATGTGGCTCTTGCCATAGAATGCGTGGAGATCCGTGACGGCGAGCATCAGGAGACCCCGTGGGGCAGACCGAGGTAGGCCTCCTGCACGGCCGCGTTCGCGCGGATGCGCTCGGGCACGTCGTGGGCGATGATCTGGCCGTACACGAGGACGGCGATCCGATCGGCGAGATCGAAGACCACGCTCATGTCGTGCTCCACCATCAAGAGCGTCTTGCCGACGGTGACCTGGCGAATGAGCTGGACCACCTGCTCGGTCTCGCTGCGGCTCATGCCCGAGGTGGGCTCGTCGAGGAGGATCACGTCGGCCCCGCCGGCGATCGTGATGCCGATCTCGAGCGCGCGCTGCTCGGCATAGGACAGCACCCCCGCCGGCAGGTGGCGGCGCCCGGCGAGGTTCAGCTGCTCGAGGACTCGCTCGGTCCGCTCCCGCGCCTCGCGCGCCGCGTCCACGCGATGCCAGAAGGAATAGCCATAGCCGAGGGACCACAGGAGACTGCACCGCACGTTCTCGAAGACGCTCAGCCACGGAAAGATGTTCGTGACCTGGAAGGAGCGGCTGAGCCCCCGCCGGTTGATCTCGTGGGGACGCCGCCCCGTGACGTCCTCGCCCTTGAGCCGGATCCGCCCCGCCGAGACCGGGTGCTTGCCGGTGATCAGGTTGAACAGCGTCGATTTCCCCGCCCCGTTGGGGCCGATGAGCGCCTGCCGGCTCCCCGCCTCGATCGTCAGGCTCACCCCGCGAATGATCGGCGTCGGGCCGAAGGCCTTGCGGACGTCCATCAGCTCGATCGCCGCGGCGGCCATCACGCGGGCGGCCGACTGGCCTGGGCGAGAGCCGCCGCCGCGCGAGGCCCGACCCGACGCGCGGCGAGCGCGCCCGCGACCGTCAGCGCGGTGAAGGCGAGCCACGGCCCGGGCGTGCGCACGGCGACGGTGGTCCAGAACAGACGCTTGGTGGCCGCGGCGGCCGACGCGGTCACGAGGAAATGGATCATCTCGAGCAGCCCGACGACTCCCGCCACGGCCATGAGCGCGGCGAGCGCGACGGCGACGTACGGAGGGACCAGGTGCGTGAGACGACCCGCGCGCCAGGCCGGCGCGTGCATCATGAGCACCCCCGCCAGGCCCATCGGCACGAAGAGCACGGTGGCGAGGAACAGCAGGCCGAGGTAGAGGAGCCAGATCCCGGTGTAGTCGCTGAGCATCGACTGCAGGAACGTGAAGAGGATCGCGCCCAGAACGGGGCCCACGAAGGCGCCGACGCCGCCGATGTACGTCATGAGCAGGACCGCGCCCGAGGCGGCGAGGCCCATGTTCGCGGCGGTCAGGATCTCGTAGTTCACGGCGAAGAGCCCACCCGCCACGCCGGCGAAGAACCCGGCCGCACAGAACGAGACGAAGCGGACCAGCGGGGCGCTGTAGCCGACGAACTCCGCGCGCTCGGGGTTGTCGCGCACGGCGTTGGCCATGCGTCCGACCGGCGTGCGCGAGAACGCGTACATCAGCGCGGCGGCGACGAGCACCCAGAAGGCGATCAGGTAGTACACCTGGCGGTCTGTCGAGAACGAGAGCCCCAGGAGCAGCGGCGCCTTCGTCCGGTTGGCCGTGATGCCTTCCTCACCGCCGAAGAACTTGTCGAAGATGAGGGAGGAGGCGGCCATCATCTCGCCGACGCCCAGCGAGATCATCGCGAACACCGTGCCCGCGCGACGCGTGGAGAAGCTGCCGTAGAGCACGGCGAAGCCGAGGCCGCCCAGCCCGCCGACCAGCGGCAGTAACGGCACCGGCACCCAGACGACGCCGCGGCCGGCCAGGTTGAGCACATGCGCGGCCACGAAGCCCCCGAGGCCGAAGTACACGGCGTGCCCGAAGGACAGCATGCCCCCCTGGCCGAGCAACATGTTGTAGCTCAGCGCGAACACGATCGCGATGCCCATCTGGTTCATGACGGGAATGGCCGCGGACGCGCGGACGACGTGGGGCAATGCCATCAGCAGGGCCGCGGCCGCCAGCCACACCGCGTGGCGGCGCAGCCATCCGGCCCGGCCGTGCGCCGTCACGTCGAGCGAGCGCGCGGCGGTGGGCAGGCTCACGTCTCGCGCGTCCCGAACAGGCCGGTGGGCCGCACGATGAGGATCAGCACGAGCAGAAGGTACGGCATGATCGGCGCGACCTGGGCCACGGTCACGCGCCAGAGATCGTGGAACGGCCCGGTGGCGTCGACGGGCACGCCGAGCGACGCCAGCGCGCTCCCCACCGAGACGTTGAGCGCCACCGCGAGCGTCTGGAGGATCCCGATGAGCAAGGACGCCAGCAGCGCCCCCGTCAGCGAGCCGAGGCCGCCGATCACCACGACCACGAAGACGATGCTGCCGAGTACCTGCGCCATGCCCGGAAAGGTGCCGAGGACTGGGCCGGCGATGACGCCGGCCAGCCCGGCCAGGGCCGAGCCGATCCCGAAGACGACCATGAACACGCGCGGGACGTTGTGCCCGAGCATCGCGACCATGCCGGGGTGCGTGAGCGAGGCCTGGATGACGAGACCGGCTCGCGTGCGCGTGAAGGCGGCGAACAGGAACAGGAAGATCGCGATCGCGATCACGAGCATGAACGCCTTGTACGCGGGAAAGCTGCCGTGGGAGAAGCGGAACAGCGCGAAGTCGAGCGCCCTCGGGATCTCGAAGCTCTTCGCCGGCCGGCCCCACACGAGCTGCACCATCTCCTCGATGACGATGGCGACGCCGAACGTGAAGATCAGCTCGGGCACGTGCCCGAACCGGTGGACGCGACGGAGGCCATAGCGCTCGACCCCGACCCCGAGGACGGCCACCAGGACCGGCGCCACCGCGAGGGCCGGCCAGAATCCGAGCGCCCGGCTGATCGCGTACCCGAAGTAGGCGCCCAGCATGTAGAAGCCCGCGTGGGCGAAGTTGAGCACGCCCATCATCCCGAAGATGAGCGTCAACCCGCTCGACAGCATGAACAGGAGCAGGCCGAAGACCAGACCGTTCAGCAGCGAGAAGACGATCAGCTCGAACATGGATCAAGCAATCGCACGCGAGATGTCGGACACCCCCTGGAGGCTGCTCAAAACGGCCCAGATGCTAGGCGGCGAGGAGGATGAGCGCGAGCCGTATGCCGCATACGGTGAGCGCTCAGCCGACGAGCCAACGACGCAGATGGGCCGTTTTCAGCAGCCTCCTAGCTCGGGCGCTGCATCTTGCAGGTCGTGGGCTGCGTGGCCTTCGCGCGATCGATCTTGCTCTCGAGCGAGAGGCCGAAGCCCGAGTTGTCGAGGTCGTAGGTGATGTTCTTGTTGGTGTGCACCGAGATGTAGACCGGCATCTGGAGCTGATGATCGTCCCGCCGCATCACGACCCCGTCGCCGCCCAGCGTGGTGTAGTCCATGCCCTCGAGCGCCGCCGCAACCTTGTCGACGTCCACCGTGCCCGCTCGCTTGATGGCGAGGGCGAGCATGTTGACGCCCGTGTGGATGCGGGGCTGGTTGACGTCCCCCTCGTGGTGCAGCTTCTTGTACGCGGTGATGTACTCGCCAAGCGCCTTCGGCGCGTTCGGGTTGCCGGGATGGGTTTCGTGGACGAGCCGGATGCGATCGATGCCGGCGGCACCGATGGCCGCGGTCACCCCGTCGGACGCCGCATAGTAGGTGTAGAACGGCACCTTGAGGCCGCCGTCGTTGGCCGCCTTGGCGAGGTTGACCATGTCGGCGCCCCAGTTACCGGTGATGACGGCGTCGGCGCCCGAGGCGATGATCTTCTGGACGTAGGGCGAGAAGTCGAGCACCTTGCCGATCGGGTGCAGCTCGTTGCCGACGATCTTGATGTCCGGGCGCTTGGCCTTCAGCATGCTGACCGCGGCCTCGGCCACCGCCTTCCCGAACGAGTAGTCCTGCCCGATGATGTAGATCTTCTTGAGCTTGCCGTTGGTCTTCATCACGTCGGTCAGCGCCGCCATCTTCATGTCGGCGTGGGCGTCGAACCGGAAGTGCCAGTAGTGGCACTTCTCGTTCGTGAGCGCGGGATCGACGGCCGAGTAATTCAGGTAGAGGACGCGGCCGCCGGGGTTGCGCTCGTTGTGCTTGAGGACCGCGTCGGAGATCGCGTGGGCCACGCCCGAGCTATTGCCCTGGAAGACGAAGGGGATGCCCTCGCCGATGACCTTCTTGAGCTGGATCAGGGCTTCCTGCGGGCTGATCTTGTTGTCGAAGGGCACGATCTCGAGCTGGCGCCCGAGCACGCCCCCGGCCTTGTTGATCTGGTCCGCGGCGAAGCGGAACTGCTTGAGCCCGTTCTCGCCGGTCGCCGCGAACGGGCCCGACAGCGGGTCGATGTAGGCGATGCGGATCGGATCAGCCGGCATCGCGCCCGGCGCCATCCCTCCGACCACCGCGAGGACGACGAGACCGACGAGCACACTCTTCATCCTGGACATCGTGGACCCTCCCAGCTGGCCGTTTGCCCGCCCGGGCGTCTCGCGGCGGGAGGCCACCATGGCACGTCCGTCGACTCGTGGTCAAGGCATCCCAAGCCCTCTGCTACCATGTCGCCGCGATGGCCAGCGCGACCCCGGGCGTGGCTCGAACTCGAGAAGGGATGGCCACCGCGCTGATCGTTCTCGCCGTCACTTTCGCGGTGGCGACGCCCGCCACCGGCGACGGCGACACGCAGCACCCCAAGATGGAAGATCGTGGCCGCCTGTCCGGACGCCTCCTGGTGGCCACGGAACGACTCCGGGACCCGCGCTTTCAGCGCACGGTCATCTACATGCTTCGCCATGACGGCGACGGCGCCGTGGGCCTCGTGGTGAACCGGCCGGTGGGCGACGTTCCCCTCGCCCAGCTCCTCGGCGGGCTGGGAAGGAACACCGCGGGAGTCTCCGGCACGATCGGAGTCCATCTCGGCGGTCCCGTGCAGCCTGGAGTCGCGCTGGTCCTTCACACCGCGGACTGGACCGTCGCCGCGAGCCGCGTCATCCGTGACGGGATCGCGTTGACCCGGGATCCCGCGATCCTCGATGCCATCGCTCACGGCAGGGGACAGAAGCGGTCTCTGCTCGCGCTCGGCTACGCCGGCTGGGCGCCTGGTCAGCTCGAGTCGGAGATCGCCCGTGGCGATTTGGGTCACGGTCCTCGGCGACGAAGGGCTGCTCTTCGACGAGGAGGCGGCGACCAAGTGGGAGCGCGCCATGGCCCGACGTCCGATGACACTCTGACGACTCGGAACGGGCTAGGTGCGATCGACCGTTTCTGCGAGGCCCGAGGGGTGGAGCGCGCCCGCGGGCACGTCGACCACGGGGCCGTACATCTCGGGTCGGCGGTCGCGGTAATAGCCCCACAGCTCGCGGATCTGGGGAAGCAGGCCGAGGTCGACGTCGGCGATCGCCATGTCACTCTCGGTGTCGCTGGCCTGGGCCAGGATCTCGCCGCGCGGCGAGACGACCATGCTGGCGCCGTGGTGATCTCGCTTCGAGCCGCCCACGTCCACGCCGACCTTGTTGACGCCGCAGACGTAGTAGATGTTCGTCACCGCGTGCGCGCGCAGCTCGAGATCCCAGAGATAGCGCGTCATCCGGCTCGTGGCCGTGGGCACGAAGACGATCTCGGCGCCGCCGAGGCCGAGCACGCGGGCGCCCTCGGGAAAGTGGCGGTCGTAGCAGATGAGGATCCCGATGCGCCCGAACGGCGTGGCGAACGTGGGGAAGCCGAGATCCCCCGGGGTGAAGTAGAACTTCTCGTCGCCGCGGGGCTCGGCGCTGCGCGCCCGGTCCATGAACGGGATGCTCGACTTGCGGTACTTGCCGATGACGTCACCGTCGGGACCGACGACGGCTGCGGCGTTGAAGTAGCGGCCGTCGGGCGCGCGCTCGAAGATCGGCGCGATGATGACCGTGCCCGTCTCGCGGGCCACTGCGGCCACCCGGTCGATGGTCGGCCCCGGGATCGGCTCGGCCCAGTCGAAGTACTCGCGCCGGCGCTCCACGCAGAAGTACATGGTGCTGAACAGCTCGGGCAGGCAGATGACGCGCGCGCCCCGATCCGCCGCCGCCCGCACCATGGTGAGCGCCGTGTGGACGTTCGCCTCGCGATGCTTGTGGCCAATGAACTGAACGCCTGCGATCTTCACCATACGATTGACTAACATGGGGGTCCGAGACGGACCCCCAAGCCCCCTGCTCGGGGCGCCGTGGCGCCCCTCGGTATTCGATCCTATGTAGTCTACCGGAATGCCGGCATGATCTTCATCGACCAGTCTCGCATGAAGCGCAGCTTGTCCTCGAAGTGGATGCTGATCCAGAAGCGGCGTGCCCCCGCCTCCACCGCGCGCTCGATCGTCGCGATGCACTCGGCGGGGGTGCCCGCGATGGCGAAGCGGTCGGCGAGGTAGTCGACGAGCCCCAGCTCCTCGATGAGCCGGCAGTTGGCGCTGCCCGGCGCGACGTGGTCGCCGAAGGTGTACCGTTCGCCGAGGATCTTCACCTTGGAGACGAGATCGGGCGGGATGTGCTTGCCCTCCGTGGTGAACCGGCTCAGATGATTGCCGGCGGCGGCCAGCGACATCGTGATCTCGGCCACCGCCTCGCGCCGGCTGGCCGCGACGTTCGCATCGGGCCACCACCACATCTCGACGGCCTCCGGATCGCGCCCGGCGTCCTGGGCCCCGGCGCGCACCTGCGCGATCGAATCGCGGACGAGCTCCGGCGCGATGCCGGTGCGGACGACGACGCCGTCGGCGATCCGGCCGGCCAGCCGCAGCGTCTTCGGCCCGGAGGCGGCCAGGAAGATCGGGACCGGCGATCGGGACCACGTGAACCGCGAGGTCGCGCCGTGGTAGTCGGCGCGGCCTTCGGCGAGCAGACGTCGGATCGTGTGCGCGTACTCGGTCAGCTCGGCGAGTGACACCGGCTTGAGCCCGACGTTGTAGGCGGCGCTGTCGCCGCTGCCGATGGCGAGCATGGTACGCCCGGGCGCCAGCTCCTCGAGGGTGGCCGCACCGGAGGCGGCGACGGCCGGATGGCGCGAGGCCGGCGTGATCACGCGCGGGCCGAGCCGGATGCGCTCGGTGCTCGTCGCGCACAGCGCGAGCGTCGTGTAGAGCTCCCGGCAGATCGACGGCGAATCGGAGATGCCGAGCAGCGAGAACCCGTGCTCCTCGACGGCGCGCGCCCACCCCGCCACCTCGCGCGCCGGCGCCGTCGGCATGAAGTTGATGCCGAATTGAATGGTCATTTTGGACGGGGCACGTAGCGTCCCCAGCCAGGCTTGCCCACCGTCTCGCCGTCCTCCATCATCACCTGCCCGCGAACGATCGTCGTGGTCGCCATGCCCTTGAAGCGCCAGCCGTCATAGACGCTGACCTCGCAGAGGCAATGATAGAAGCTGCCGCCCACGACCGCTTCGCGGTCGGGATCCACGATCACGACGTCGGCATCGGCACCGGGGAGCAGCGCGCCCTTGCGCGGATAGAGCCCGAAGACCTTGGCCGTGTTCGACGCGCCGATCCGCGCCAGGTCTTCGATCGAGAGACGCCCCGCGTTGACGCCGAACGTCATCAGCACCGGCAGGAAGTGTTCGAGCCCGCCCCGGTTCCCCGAGCGCGCGGCCCAGATGTTGCCGTGCTTCGATCCGCCCCCCTGCTTCGTCGCGCAGGTGCGGCCGCCCGTGCCGTGATCCGAGCCGAGGCACGTCACGCCGCCGTCGTGAAAGGCCCGCCAGAGGCGCTCGCAATCGCGACGGGCACGGAGCGGCGGATTGACCTTGCCCCAGCAGCCGATCGTCGCCTCCATGTCGCCCGTGTGCGTCAGGTGGTGCGGGGTGACCTCCGCCCACACCGGCCAGCCGGCGCGCCGCGCCGCCGCGACCAGGTCCGCGCCTTCGGCGGTGGACAGGTGCGCGACGTAGAGCGGCGCCCCCGCGGCCTTCGCCAGCTCGATAGCGAGATGGACGCGCGTGGCCTCCGCGACATTGGGCCGCGCCTCGCTCCACGCGCCGAGATCCGTCCGGCCCGCCTCTCGAAGCTCCGCCTCGAGCACGTCGATCAGATCGATGTCCTCGGCGTGGACGATCGCGATCGCGGGCGCGCCCTGCCGCGCGCAGAAGCGTAGCGAGCGGAACAGCATGCCGCTGTCCGAGGGGCCGCCGAGCCAGGCCAGGCCTTCCGTCGGCCGCGGCTTGTAGGCGTTGAAGAAGTGCTTGAACGAGGTCACGCCGAGCCGATAGACCTCGGGCTGCTCGGCGAAGTGCCTCTCGGTGCTCATGATCGCGTGCAGGAAGAAGTCCACGTGGGACCAGCGGTTGCCCTCACGGATGGTCGTGCGGACGTTGGGCAAGAGCGGCTCGTTGCGCTGGCCCACGAAGTGGGCAAACGTCGTGACGCCGCCGTGAAGCGCGCCCGCGGTCTCGACCGGCATGTTCCGGCGGAGGCCGTCCTCGATCGACGCGTCCTCCTCGCTGGCCATGTGCACGTGGGCGTCGATGAGACCCGGCAGGACGTACTGACCGCGCGCGTCGAGCGTCCGGTGGCCGGCGGGCAGTCGCGCGTCGGCGTCGACCGCCGCGATCGTCTCCCCCGCGATCGCCAGCCCGCCGTGGATCACGCCCGCCGGCGTCACGACGCGGCCATTCCTGATCACGAGATCGGCGGTAATGGGCGCGATTCTATCACCCGGCCAGGAGGCGGTACGCGATGCCGATCGCTCCGCCGCCGAGGACGAGCCACGCCGAGTTCACCCGGTAGCGCACGAGCAGCACGGCGGCGGCGATGGCGAGCACGGCCGTGACGCCGTCGACGATGGCGGCCCGCCCGAGCTCCCACGTGACCGCGAGCATCAAGCCGAGCGCGGCGACGTTGACCCCGTCGAGCAGCGCCGCCGTGACCGCCCGGCCCCGGATCCGGGGGATCAGGGGATGGCTGAGGGCCACGAACACGAACGACGGCAGGAAGATGGCGAGGGTCGCCAGCAGCGCGCCCGGCCAGCTCCCGACGACGTAACCGACGAAGGTTGCGGTCGTGAACACCGGTCCCGGCGTGAACTGCCCCACGGCCACGGCATCGATGAGCTGTCGATCGGTGAGCCAGCCGAGCCGGACGACGAAGTCGTTGCGAAGAAACGCCAGCAGGACGTAGCCGCTGCCGTAGAGCACGGACCCGATCTTGAGAAACGTGAGGAACAGCGTGCCGAGGGTCGCCGTCGCGGCCCCGGCCGCGGCCTGCGCGACCGCCGACGCCGGCGCGCCGAGCAGCAACGCCATGGGAGTCGCGGCCCCCGCGAGCCACCGCTGTCGGCCCACGCGGACGAGCATGTACGCGATTCCGCCGCCGAAGAGCAGCGCGATCTCGTTGGCACCGACGAGGTAGAGCGCGAGCACGCCGAGGCCGAGAGCGGCGGCCAGGGGCCCCTTCACGGCCGCGCGCGCCAGCGACCACACCGCCTGAAGCACGACCGCGATGATCACGGGCTTGATGCCGTAGAGCAGCCAGGCGACCTCGGCCCGCGATCCGTAGCGGACGTACGCCCAGGCAAAGGCGAGGACGGAGACCATCGCGGGCACGATGAAGCAGATGCCGCCGGCGATGAGCCCCGGCCATCCGGCCCGGAGATAGCCGAGGTGGATCGCCATCTCCGTGGAGTTCGGCCCGGGGATGAGGTTCGTCATGCCCAGCAGGTCGAGGAATCGCTCGTCGCTGACCCACCGCCGGCGGCGCACGACCTCGTCGCGCATGAGCGCGATGTGGGCGGCGGGCCCGCCGAAGCCGATCACCCCCAGCTTCGAGAACAGCGCGATCACCTCGCGCAGGCCGCCCGGCACCGTCGTCACGCCGGCCACCTTACCCGCAAAAGCCCGGCTGTGGTAGGCTCCGCGACCATGGCGACACTGACCCTCGGCGAGACGACCATCGCCTCGATCGTCGAGATCGACCGCTCGTCGTTCCCGACCCCGTCGATGCTCCCCGACTCGACGGCCGAGGGCGTGGCGCGGCACTTTCCCTGGCTCAAGCCGCACTTCTTCGACGAGCGGGTCGGCGATCTCGCCTCCCGCATCCAGACGTTCGTCGTCCGCACGCCGGACCACCTGGTGGTCGTCGACACGTGCGTGGGCAACGACAAGCATCGCCAGGAAGCGCCGGCGTGGCACCTCCGGCGGGGCGGCTGGCTCGACGACCTCCGGTCGGCCGGCGTGGCGCCCGAGCAGGTCGATCTCGTGATCTGCACGCACCTGCACGTCGATCACGTCGGCTGGAACACCCGCCTCGTCGACGGCCACTGGGTGCCGACCTTCCCGAACGCGACCTATCTCTTCGCGGGCGAGGAGTGGGAGTACTGGCGGCACGAGAAGGACACGTGCATCGCCGACAGCGTGGTGCCCATCGTCGACGCGGGACGGGCGCGGCTCGTGGCGACCGACCACGTGGTCGATCCCTGGCTCCGCTTCGAGCCGACGCCGGGACACACGCCGGGCCACGTCTGCGTGCGGCTGACGACCAGCGCGGGGGACGCCGTCTTCTCCGGCGACCTCATGCACCGGGTCGTCCAGGTCGCCGAGCCTCAGTGGTCGAGTCGCTTCTGCTACGACGGCAAGCGCGCCGCCGAGACCCGCCGCGAGTTCATCGAGCGTCACGCCGACACGGGCACGCTGATCCTCGCCGCCCACTTCCCTCTCCCGGGCACGATCGTGCGCGCGGGGGGAAGCCACCGCTTCCTCCCGGCGCCGGAGAGCCAATCATGAGTGCCGAGCTGTGCTGGATGAGCGCCGCCGATCTGGCACGGGCCATCGCGAGCAAGAAGGTCTCGCCGCTCGAGGTCGTCGACGCGGTGCTGGCGCGGATCGACAAGCTGTCGACGCTGAACGCCTACGTCACGCTCGACGCCGAGCGAGCCAGGGGCGCGGCGAAGGCGGCGGAGCGGGCGCTCACCAGGCGGTCGGCGCGACTCGGCCCGCTGCACGGCGTGCCGTTCTCGGTGAAGGACCTCGTGCTCACCAAGGGCGTGCGCACGACGTTCGGCACGCCGATCTACCGCGACAACGTTCCGACGACGGACGCGCCCATCGTCGAGCGGCTCAAGGCCGCGGGCGGGATCATGATCGGCAAGACCAACACGCCGACGCTCGGCTGGGTCGGCATCACGGACAATCTCGTCTTCGGCGTCACGCGCAATCCCTGGAACGTCGATCGGACGCCCGGCGGCTCGTCGGGCGGGGCCGGTGCCGCCGTCGCGGCCGGCCTCGCCCCGCTCGCGGTCGGCACCGACGGCGGTGGCTCCATTCGCAAGCCGGCCGCGTTCTGCGGGATCTTCGGCCACAAGCCGACCTACGGACGGATCCCCATTCATCCCCACGGCGCCTCGTGGAGCTTCTCCCATCTGGGGCCGATGACGCGAACGGTTCGCGACGCGGCGCTGATGATGAACGCGTGCGCCGGCCCCGACCCGCGCGACCAGTACTCGCTCCCCGCGGACGGCGTCGACCACGTGAAGGCGCTGCGCGGAAGCCTCGAGGGCCTGCGCGTGGCCTACAGCGACACGCTCGGGTTCGCCCCGGCCGTGGATCCGGAAGTTCGCGCGGCCACCCGGGCCGCGGCCGGTGAGTTTCGCAAGCTCGGCTGCCGGGTGCGGGCCGTCGATCCCGGCTGGCCGTCGCCGTATGCGTGCTGGCGGACCATCTTCCTCGGCGGCATCGCCGCGCGCCTCGCTCCGTATCGCGACCGTCGGCAGGAGATCGACGAGGGGCTACAGCCCATCATCGAGGAAGCCCTGCGGCTGCCGCCCACCGCGTACGTGGAGGCCTGGTTCGAGCGGAATGCCTGGGCCGAGCACACGCGGCGATTCTTCGAGAGCCACGATCTGCTTCTCACGCCGACCGTCGCCACCGCGGCCTTCGAGCTGGGGATCCTCTATCCGGACACGATCGATGGCCAGCCGGTGTCCCGCGAGGCGTCCAGCGCGTTCACGTTCCCGTTCAACATGACCGGCGAGCCCGCGGCCTCCGTGCCCTGCGGTTTCACGCGCGACGGGATGCCCATCGGTCTGCAGATCGTCGGCCGTCGCTTCGAGGATGCGACGGTGCTCCGCGCCTGCGCCGCCTTCGAGGCCGCACGCCCGTGGGCGGACAAGCGCCCGGCGGTCTGAACCTCCGGTCGGGTCAGCGATGGACGTCGGCCACCTCCTGACCCGCGCCGCCCACCGCTGGCCCGATCGCCCCGCCTGGCTCGAGGGCGACGTGGCGGTCCCGTTCCACGAGGCGGAGGCCCGCGTGAATCGGCTCGCGCACGCCCTCATCGCGCTCGGCGCGCGTCGCGGTGACCGGATCGGCATGCTGACGCCGAACTGCCGCCAGGGCCTCGAGACGCTGCTCGCGCCCATGAAGGCCGGTTGCGGCGTGGTCCCCATGAACATCCGCCTGCACCCGAGCGAGCATCGGCACATGCTCGACGACTCGGGCGCGCGCATCCTCGTCTATCACGAGGACTTCCGCGCGCATCTGGCGACCATCCGCGGCAGCCTGAAGGCGGTCGAGCGCTTCATCGTGATCGGTCGCCGGGACGGCGATGACCTCGGCTTCGAGGACGTCCAGGCCGGTCGGCCGGCGACGCCGCCCGCGGTGCCGATCGAGCCGGTCGATCTGGCGTGGCTTTTCTACACGTCCGGCACCACCGGGCGCCCGAAGGCCGCGATGCTCACGCACCGCAGCCTGCTCGCGATGGTCCAGCTCTTTCTCCTCGATCTCAACCCCGCGCGCGAGACCGACGTGCTGCTGCACGCGGCCGCCATCACGCACGGCTCGGGCGTGTCGATCTTCCATCACATCGCGCGCGGCGCGGCCAGCGCGTTTCCGCCGACGCGCTCCTTCGAGCCGCGGCGCATCTTCGAAGCCATCCAGCGTTTCCGGGTGACGACGATGTTCCTGGCGCCCACGATGATCCACATGCTGACCACGAGCGGGGTCCACGCGGAGTACGACCTGTCGAGCCTGCACACCGTCTTCTACGGCGGCGGCCCGATGTACGTCGAGCAGCAGCAGGCGGCCGTGCGGATCTTCGGGCCGATCTTCTGCCAGCTCTTCGGCCAGGGCGAGGCCCCGATGGTCTGCACGACGCTGCCGAAAGAGGAGCACCTGGCGGGGGACGATCCCGTCAAGCTCCGGCGCCTCGGGTCGGCGGGCCGCGAGACGGTGGGCATGCGCGTGCGCGTGGTGGACGACGACGATCGCGACGTGCCGCCGAACACGCCCGGCGAGATCGTCGTCCGCGGCGACATCGTCATGAAGGGCTACTGGAACCAGCCGGACGCCAGCGCCGAGACGCTCCGCAACGGCTGGCTGCACACCGGCGACGTCGGGCATCTCGACGAGGCCGGCTATCTCTACATCACCGACCGCAAGAAGGACATGATCATCTCCGGCGGCGCCAACATCTATCCCCGCGAGGTCGAAGAGGTGATCTGCGCGCACCCGGCGGTTCACGAGGTCGCCGTCATCGGCGTGCCCGACGAGAAGTGGGGCGAGTCCGTCAAGGCCGTGGTGGTGCTACGGGCCGGCGCGCGGACGACGGCGGCGGAGCTCGTCGAGCACTGCCAGCGCAGTCTCGCGTCCTACAAGAAGCCCTCGTCGGTGGATTTCCTGGCCGAGCTCCCGAAGAACGCCTACGGCAAGATCCTCAAGCGCGAGCTCCGCGATCGCTACTGGGCCGGCCGCGCGCGCCAGCTGTAGTGGGGTCAGGCTTTGACTTCTTATTGTTAAGAAGTCAAAGCCTGACCCCACTCGTCCCACATGCGCGCGGCGAACATGATCGACGTCTCGACGTCTTCGTCGAGGAGATAGCGGGCGGTGACGAGGGCTCTGGCGGCGTCGCGGACGCGGGCCAGGTACTCCTCGCGGGAGCGATAGCGCTCGGCGATGGAGGGGCGCGGGTCCCCTGCCCGCTCGCGCTCGGCGCGCGTCGGCGCGAACGGAAGGACGGCGCCGGCGAAGTACAGCAGCTGGTCGGCGCCGCCGATGTCCGGGTGCCGGAGATTCCAGCCGGTGTGAGTGGCCAGGGGAACGGCCAGCTCGGGCAACATCACGCCCGCGCGCTCGTTGCCATCGTCGTCGACCGCGCTCACGCGCGTGCCGTAGGCGGGACCGGGCCTCGGCGGTAACGTGGTGAAGTCCTGACGCTGAGGCCGCGGATGATGCCGCGGATAGCGGACGGAAGGAACGCGGTCGAACGCCTTGCCCAGCTCCGCGGGATCGACCGCGGTGCCCTCGCCCAGACGCGGATGACGGCTCGGCGGCGGCGGCGCGCCCTCCGTCACCCACCGGTCGAGATTCACGAGGCACGCGCGCAGGAGCCGCCCGTAGTTCACGACCCCGCGCAGGTGCTGCGAGCGCTCACGCCAGCCGCGGGGGTCGGCGGCCGGCGGCGCGCTGTCGCTCGGAGGCCACACGCCGAGCCCGTGCTCCGTTCCCGTGAAATGGTAGACGCGGACGTCAGGCCCGGGCTCGACGTCGCGCGTCCCCGAGGCGTCGGTGTGGATCAGCGAGGCGTCGCCGCGGTGGTACTCGAACGAGCTGTTGGTGTAGAAGACCTTGAGGCCGCCGCGGGGCTCGACGTGCTGCGGTTCGAGATGGTCCATCATGGCCGCGCGGTCCTTGGAGTTCTGGCCGAAGCGATCGTTGAACTCGCCCAGCATCCCACCCGCCACGTTGGCGATGATGCCGTCGAGCACGCCCTGCCCCGCCTCGTCGACGTTGAGGCCGAGATGGATCATCGTGCGCAGCACCCGTCCCGTCTGCGAGCGGCCATACGCGTAGGCGTGACGCAGGATCCCGGCGGCGGGGTTGCCGTCGCCGGCTGTGCCGTACCGCAGCCAGGCGACGCAGTCACGCAGCGCGATCATCCCGAGACCGATCACACGCGCGCCGATGGCGGTATAGCCGACTTGATAGAGCCGGCCCTTCGTGAACCCGCCTTCCATGTATATGTGGCGGGGGTCGGGCACGACACGGCCGTGGTCGAGCCGCGCGAAGCGCCACCGGCGGCGGGGAATGACCTCGGGCTCGCCGTCCGGCTGATCGCGCACGACGAGGACGGCGTCGGCCTCGTCGAGGTCGGCCGCCTCGTAGGGCTCGTGCCCGCGGTCGGAGACGAGAAAATCCGGCACGTCGATGGGCGCCTGCAGCTGCACGTAGATGCGCCCGGTGAGCCGACGGCCGTCGGCACCCAGCGCCTCCGGCGCCTCCAGCCGCAACAGCCCGCGGACCTCGGGCGGCAGGTCGCACTGCCAGCCACAGGAGACGACCGTCCAGCCGCGACGCATCAGCCAGCCGTCGCCGGGATCGACGGGCGGATTGGGAGCACTCGTTGGTCCCAGCGTCGGCCGCCCGGCATGATTGAAATTCGGAACGGCCACCGCGTTGCCGCGATTGACCACGTCGAGCAGCACCCGCCCGCTCGCGCGAGCGCGGTCGACGGGGAGGAGGATCGAGACGTCCGCCGCGCACTCCACCCGCCCGCTGGGCGCGCGTGGGGCGAGCGCCAGGTCGGTGACACCACGGTTGACCGGATTGTCCGGATCGACGGCCAGGCGGATCCGGCCGCGCAGTTCCTCGTAGGGCCCCACGTCGCCGAACGCTCTGCTATCAGCCAGCGGCCGTCGCAGCACCAGCTCGAATCGAGTGAGGGGCATGGCTCGGATCCTCCCAGGCCGCACATGGTACGATCCGCCAATGAAAATCGCAAAGAGCGATCCGCAACACGCCGACGGGCTACCGGACGGCGTCCTCGAGGGCATCCGCGTCCTCGACTTCGGACGCTACATCGCGGGGCCGTACTGCGCGGCTCTTCTCGGCGACCTCGGGGCCGACGTGATCCGGGTCGAGCGCCGCAGCGGCGGCGAGGATCGGTGGGTGGCCCCGGTGGGGCCGGACGGCGTCGGCGCCATGTACCTGGTCATGAACCGGAACAAGCGGGCGATGACGCTCGACCCCGCCTGTCCCGAGGGGCGCGAGATCGTCCGCAAGCTCGTGGCGACCGCGGACGTGGTCGTCGCGAACCTGCCGCCCGAGGTACTGCGCTCGCTCGCCCTCGATCTGGAGAGCCTCCGCCGCGTCAAGCCGGACATCATCCTGACGACGGTGACCGCGTTCGGGGCGGGCGGTCCGTGGAGCCACAAGCACGGCTTCGACGGGATCGGCCAGACGATGAGCGGCGGCGCGTATCTCACCGGCACGCCCGAGCAGCCGCTACGCGCCGCGGTGGCCTGGGTGGATTGCGGCACGGCCTCCCTCGCCGCCTTCGGCACGCTGGCGGCGCTCATGGAGCGCAAGAAGACCGGGCGCGGCCAGAAGGTCGAGGGCGCGCTCCTGCGCACCGCGATCGCCTTCAACAATCCGACCCTCGTGGAGCAGCAGGTCATCCAGCCGCACCGGGTGGCCACGCTCAACCGTGGCCAGACGTCGGCGCCCTCGGATCTCTTCCGGACGCGGGACGGCTGGATCATCGCCTACGCGATCGGTGGGCCGATGTTCGAGCGCTGGGCGCGGCTGATGGGCGAGCCCCACTGGCTCACCGACCCGCGCTTCAAGGACGATCTCGCGCGCGGCGACCACGGCGAGGTCATCTCCAAGCGCATGTCGGAGTGGACGGCGGCGCGCACGACGGTCGAGGCGCTGGCCGAGCTGGAAGCGGCGAAGATCCCCGCGGGCCCGCTCTACTCGCCCCAGCAGGCGCTCGAGGACGAGCACATCCGGAAGGCCGGACTGCTGGAGGATACGGACTATCCGGGTCTGCCGCGCCGCGCGCCGCTCGCGCCGACGCCGGTGGATCTCTCGGAATCGCCGGGACGCTTCCGCCGTCGGGCGCCCACGCTCGGTGAGCACACCGAGGAGATCCTCGCGGAGCTGGGCTACAGCGCCTCCGACATCGCGGCGCTGCGCTCCCGCGAAGTGATCTGAATCTCCGCGCATCACACCCGTCGCGGCCATGGGCCCGGCGTGGGCCATACGTGGAAACACGTATTTCAAAGAGCCGAATCCGGCCATAACATCCGGCCCACAGCGACAACGACAAGGAGGGCCGGTCATGAAGCGAGGGCGGACGCGGGCCAGCTGGGGGATCATCGGCATTCTCGTATGCTCATCGGCGATCGCGGCGACATCTCCGGCGTCGGCGCATGTCGCGCCGCCGGCGTCGGCGTGGCACAACGTCGTCAGGTTCACACTCGTCGAGCGATTCGGACCGCGGTCGGGGATATTCGACGTCAATAATTGTGATCCTTCGGCTCCCACGCCATTCGGGTTTGCAACCGAGGGACTCGCGACCGTCAACACGGTGTGCACCGACAATATTCGGACGAACGGAGGCCATGCCGAGGCGTGGCTGGAAGAGCTCATCTCCGCTCCCGCCGCCGTCGCGAACGTCAACGGTGTGCTGGGGCGGGCCGGCCTCCTGGCGTTCAACGCCAAAGGGTTTGCCGTCTTCACGTATGGAGCGACGCTGGTCGACGGCAGCTTTGGCCAGATCTTTCCGTGCTTCAACCCACAGACCAACAACGAGGGGTTCCTCATTCTCTCCATCTACGTCAACCAGACCTTCGATCAGAACCGTCAGCTGTTCTTGAATGGAGAAGTGTTGTATTGCTCGATCCGACCCAACTGGGCGGCTCCCAACGTGTCCCTCGAGTTCTGCAATCCCTACTTCGCGTTCTCCAACGTGACCTTCTGATCGGGACGAACGGCGAAGGAGCGCATCCGGACATGCGGAAAAGCCATACATCGTGGATGCCTTGCGCGACGATGCGTGATCGTGGCATTTCTGACTCTGCACGCGCCGGCGAGCGCAGAACCTCCGGACCGCGATCAATAACGGCCTTTCTCGTCTCACCACGTGCACGATCACCTCCGTGTCGCCCGAGAATGCCATCGCGGGCGTCACCAAGGCCATCGAGGTGACCGCGAGCATCCCGCTCACCGGCGCGTCGACGTCCGGCACGGTCACGGCCACCGTTGCGGGAACTCCGTTGAGCGGGCCGCTCAAGGGGAATGGGACCGTGTGGTCTGGGACCGTCGGCGTGCCCCTCGATCTGAGCCTGAAAGCCGCCAGACACGCGAGTCAGATCACCGTCACGGCCCAATCGGACCTCGGTCTTCTCAGCAACGGCAAATGCCCCGACGGGACCACGCAGAGCGCAGGGTTTCAGTGCCTCATCACCTGTGACCCTGCGCCGACGACAACGATCTTCTGGAGCGACGATCCGCCGAACATCTTCGTGTTCCAGGCCACACCGGATAAAGTGGCGCAGGGCGCGCCCACGCCCGTCGCGCTGGTCTGGGCCGTGAAGGGTGCCACCTCCGCCAGCATCGATCAAGGGGTGGGACAAGTGGGTCTGGTCGGCACGACTCTGGAATTTCCACCGGATCAGACCACGACGTACACGCTGACGGCAACAGATGCCAACGGCCAGAAGGTGCAGAAGACAGCAACCGTCACCGTAGAGAAGGCTCCCCTGGTCACGCTGACGGCCCCCGGAAACAACAGTACGATCCCGGGCACGTCCGTCGGGGTAGCGGGAACGGTCCAGAACGCGCGGCCGGGCGACGTCGTGGAGATGAGAGTCAATGGCGCCTCGAGAGGAACCGTCTCCGTGAGCGGCGGGGCGTTTTCCACCGGCGTGGCCCTGGACAAGACGCTCAGCCTCGGCGACCTCACGTTCTCGAACCCGAACGCCTCCGTCACCTCGAACGGCAGCGTCAATATCC
>WNGF01001016.1_pt1 | contig 41335 bp, 35 predicted proteins | sample 5400641 | NCBI WGS metagenome assembly WNGF01 (sample SAMN13153371, study PRJNA577476) | soil metagenome | isolation source: 80 cm soil or saprolite under grassland replicate 2 | place: USA:California | collected 2016-06-15 | reverse complement strand
GATCGCGGCCCTCTTGTACACCGCTGCGGCAGTCACCACCCTCATAGCGACGCGCTAAGGAATTGGGCCGGCGATCGACGCGGCACTGGAGAAGTTGCGCCATGCTTGGGGGTGCCGCGACCGGAACGCGGGATCACGCTGATCGCCAAAGCAGACTTGGTGTCCGGCTTCCGTCCTAGCCGAGCATCTTGTGCAATCGTGCAACGGCCTCCTGCGTGCCTGGGTTCGAATAAGTGGTTGATGTCGCTCGGCGCGCCACCCACAGCCGGATGAAAATGGGCCGGTCGTCCGGCGACGTCGGGATTGCTTGGTGTTGCGAACCCGAGAGTAAGTGGGACGCGGGAGCCTCGGGCACCCACAACTGTTGCTGCGAGCACGAACCACAGTCTCCATGACATGAGGCTCCTCCGGGCGACGGACGGTGTCGGCCGAGGAAGGGAGGAGCCGTGGACACGGTCATGGAGCGATGCGCCGGCCTCGACGTGCACAAGGACACGGTGGCCGCGTGCGTGCGGTTCCCGGGTCCGTCAGGGGAACGGGCCCAGGAGGTCCACACGTTCGGGACCACCACGACGGAGCTGCTCGCCCTCAGGGACTGGCTCGTGGCCCACGGGGTGACGCTCGCCGGGATGGAGTCCACCGGGATTTACTGGCGGCCCGTGTACTACGTGCTCGAGGACGCCTTCGAGTGCTGGGTGCTGAACGCCCGGCACCTGCGCAACGTCCCGGGACGCAAGACCGACGTCCGCGACGCCGAATGGATCTGCCAGCTCGTGGAGCACGGCTTGGTCCGGCCCTCGTTCGTGCCTCCCCGGGAGATCCGGGAGCTCCGCAACCTCACCCGGTACCGCAAGGCCCAGATCGAGGAGCGGACCAGGGAGGCCCAGCGCCTCGACAAGGTCCTGCAGGACGCCGGGATCAAGCTGTCCTCGGTCGCCACCGACATCCTGGGCGCCTCCGGCCGGGACATGCTTGCCGCCCTGGTGGCGGGGACGCGGGACCCCGAGATCCTCTCCGAGCTCGCCCGGGGGGTCCTTCGCAAGAAGATCCCCCAGCTGAAGCAGGCCTTGGCCGGGCGGTTCGGACCCCATCACGCCCTCATCGTGGGCACGATCCTTTCCCACCTGGAGTTCCTGGACGAGGCCATCGGGAACCTGTCGGCGGAGATCGAGCAGGTGATCGCCCCTTTCGGGCTCGCCGTTGAGATGCTCCGGAGCATTCCCGGGGTCCAGCAGCGCACCGCCGAGCTAATGATCGCGGAGATCGGCGTGGACATGGGGAGGTTCGGATCCTCGGCTCGTCTCGCTTCGTGGGCCGGGATGTGCCCCGGCAACAACGAGTCGGCCGGCAAGCACCGTTCCGGCAAGACCCGCAAGGGATCGAAGTGGCTCCGCTCGGCGCTCACCGAGTCCGCGCGGGCCGCGGCGAGGTCCAAGGGGACGTACCTGTCGGCCCAGTACCACCGGCTGAAGGGGCGACGGGGGGCGAACAAGGCGACCGTCGCCGTCGGGCACTCCATCCTGGTCGCCGCCTTCCACATTCTGGACCGCGGTGAGCCCTACGCCGACCTCGGCGCCGACTACTTCGTCCACCGCCACAACCCCGAACGACACGCGAACAGGCTCGTCCGCCAACTCCGAGCCCTCGGCTACGACGTCACGAGCGAACCCGTGGCGGCCGCGTAGCGGTAGGAGGCATTTTCACCACAGCTCCTGCCAGGGGCACTTTGTCGGGTTTGTGGCTTTGCCAAGCTCTCCCGCGTAATGCTCAGCCGTAACGTCCGTTTCTAGGCAACGCCCTGTTCGGCCGCGTAGATCTCGAGACGATCGGCCAGTTCCCTCGGACGGCTCAGCGCGGGAGTGTGTCCGCCGTCGATCTCGTCCGGGACGATCCCCAATCGCTCCCGGGCAATTCGACGGAGGAAGGAAGCGGGGAACAAGCGGTCGTCCCGGCAGAGCAGGACCCGCGTGGGCACGTCCGGCCATCTCCTGAGGGGTGACGGCTCCCCCATCCGAACTTCCGACTGGGTCCGTGCGTGCTTCAACGCCTCGGATGCCAGTTGCGGCGGAACATCCTGGTAGAAGAGGGCGATCTCGTCGTCGAATCGCTCCCGCACCTCCTCCTCGTACCTCGTGTTCGTCCAGTAGTCCGCTGGCGCCTCTCCCGGCGCAGGAATCATGGGCGCGACAAGGACGAGCGTCTTCACCTGCACCCGTTCGCAGACAAGGGGAGCTGTAAACCCTCCGAGCGACTGGGCAACAACGACAAGATTGGAACGGACGCCGATCGCCTCGACCACCGTGTCCGCGTACTCGGGAAGCCCGGCCGAGTCGTCGTCGCACGGGAGATCGGGCGCAACGGTGTCGTGGCCGTGCTCCCGCAGCTCTGCCTCCACCAGGTGCCAGTACCAGCCGACATCGCCAGCGCCGTGGATCAGGACGACCGTTGCCATCTCGGGCCCCCTTCACGAGACGATCGCCGAGATCGGCGGAACCACCCGTCCAAAACTTCGACACGGGCCAGAGAACGATACGCCTTCGGGTGGCGCTCGAGACGGCCACGGTTTGCGGGATCGGGGGCGAGCCGCTACGCGCCGGGCTTTTGGTACCGGACTTGTGCGGCCCTGCGGAGGGCATCCAGCGTTTCGTCGACCGTTATGAGGACCGTCGTTTCGAACGAGCTCAGCGCACCGCCGCCAGTGATCGCCAGCGCCACCGCCGCCATGGAGACGTTATCGGGCGCCTCCCACAGGTTGTAGCCGTCGTGTGTGCCGAAGGCATACCAGAACCCGTGGAGCTTCCCACCCACCGACTCGATGTACGACTGAGCGGCCTGACGGCGGTCCTCCGGGTTTTCGATCAGCCTGGCCCAGGTTTCAGGCGTGTAGCTGAACCTCGATAGGTAGAGTGGCATCGTTGCTCCTCCTCCTTCGCGGGCGCGTGCGAGTCGCCGGTCGGCGCCCAAGTATGACCCAGGTTCAACGGCGGAGACGCCCATTCGCGTCCGCATGGCCTCTCAGGGCGCGTGCTCGGTCGAGCTCGACGTCCCGCCGTCGGTGACCCAGACGCTCGGGGAGCCCTTGACAGGGCTCACCCCGAGGGGGCAGCGTGCATCGTCCGCTGGTCAACTGAGAGGGGAGACATCGTGCGCACACGTGTTCGTTTCACGGCGACAGGGGCGTTGCTGGCGCTCGCCGTCGTGCTGTTCTCGTCGGTCGGGATGCGGGTCGCGCTCGCGGGAGTGGACGGCGACCTGGTTCTCGGCTCGTTCATCTCGAATGGATCGTGCACGCCCGGCAGCACCAACTGCACGAGTGGGTCGACGGGCGTCACCAGCCAGGGGGGCGGCCTCGTCTGGCGCGCCCAGGACGGTGACGGCCTCGAGGGGTTCTCCAACAGCGGCGATACCGGCGTGATCGGAACATCGCAGGGAGAGGGCGGCATCGGCGTCTCCGGGACGGGACCGAGCATCGGCGTCGACGGCGCGGGGGTCGTGGGTGTGCACGGAAACGGGTCCGGGACCGGTGGCATCGGCGTCTCCGCCGAGGGGACGGACTATGGCGTCTACGCGACCGGAGGTGGGACCGGCGTCTACGGCTTGGGGCTGGGGTCGAACGGCGTGCAGGGGGACGCCGGCACCGGCGCCAGCGGGGTGTACGGCTCGAACTTCGGAACGGGCAACGGCGTGCGCGGGCACTCGGCCAAGGGAACCGGCGTGCTGGCTCAGAGCTCCTCCGGCACCGCGCTGCGCGTCGGGGGCAAGGTGCAGTTCGGTCGCAGCGGCAGCGCGACCGTCGCGGGAACGCCCTCCAACCCGAAGTCCTCCGTCGTCGTGTCGAACGTCGCGGTGAGTCCGAAGAGCCTGGTGCTGGCGACGGCGCAGAAGAACGTCCCGGGCGTCTTCGTCGAGGCGGCGGTCACCAACCCCAGCGCGCACACCATCACGATCTTCCTGAACAAGCCCGTGTCCACCGGCTACCCGGTGGCGTGGATGGTGATCGAGAAGCCATAGCGTGCTGCACCAGCGCGCCACATCCTGCCCTTGAGGACGTAACCCCATTGGGGCGACGGGCTGTTGTCGGCGAACAGGGGCCTACTGCCCGAGGTCGGGGTGGGGATCCTCGTGGTCCGTCGCGCCGGGCGCGCGGTCCCGCACGGTGACGGCCGTCTCCTCGGGCGAGGCGAACTCATCGCGCCCGAGCACCGCCTCCCCCACGAGCTCGTCCTCGTCGTCGAACAGGCCGTCGTCGACCACCGAGAGCGCCGCATCGACGGTTCGCCGGTCGGGGCGCTCCTCCGCGAGGCGGCGGGCGAGGGACCCCCCTCTCAGCGCGTCCTCGGGGGTCGTGCCGACGGACTCCGCTCCGAACGCGTGGTCCGCCCGCATGATGGCGGCCTCGAACGCGTCGCCCTCGTCTCCGTCCCGGGGCTCCAGATCCTCCATGGCTCGTGCTCCTTCCGAGGCGACGACGACCGCAACCGCTCTCATTGAGCCTACCTCGGCCCATCCGGGGGGAGTCGTCTCGGGTGAACGCAACACGGCCGACGGCCGGGCCGGCGCACCTCGCGCGCCGGCCCCGGCCGTCTGCGTCGTTCGATCAGGGCGAGAGCGGCACGCTGATCAGCTGCGCCTCGGCGGGCAGCTTGTTGTCGTGGGTCACCACCATCACGCCGAGGAACGGCGTCAGGGCGCCCTCCGTGGTGTCAATGGTCAGGCTCTCGAGGGCCGTCCCGCCCGGCGCGACCGTGTCGTACATCCCGTTGCTGATCGCGGGGGTGAACGCGTTGTACGACCCGGGGCCGACCGCGTCGTCCTCTGACCCGTCGCGGGAGAACGCCTCCACGCGATAGGTGAGGCGCGGGTTCCCCGCCGACAGGCAGGGCGACCCCGCTTCGCACAGCTGGCTGATGTCGGCCGGCAGCGTCATCGACCGGCCGTCGAAGGTCGCGTCGGTGAAGTAGTGAATGCTCCCGGAGTTCGTCCTCAGGTCCAGGACGGCCGTCGCGGCCTGGCCGTTCGACGACCCGGTCGTCAACCTGCCGTAGTCGGCGGAGAACACGACGTAGTCGTCGATGGTGTCGCCGTTCACGTCGACGTAGATGTCGGGTTCGACGGACGCCGGATTCGACCACCGGCTCCACGTGTCCACCGCGAAGGCGAGGACGCCGGGGGCGGACTGGACCCCGACTGCGCGGATGTCCGCGCCCGCGCCGCCATCGTACTGGGGGTCGGAGATCCCCCACACGTACCAGTCAGCGTTCCCGCTGATGACACCGCCCGCGTTCGTCGTCGTGGCCGAGGCCGATGTCGCGCTGTCGCGGACGATCGACGTGTGGACGTGCGAGGTCGCCTGCTCGACCAGGTAGTACGGGACCGAGAGCGCCACGCCGTTGTTGTCGCCGCCCTGCGGCGTGAACGTGACCAGTCCGGCAACGTCGTGGAACGCGCTCGAGTCCCCGGCCGTCGCGGCCGGGATGTGGAGCTCCACCGGCACGGCCTTGCTGTCGTGCGCCGGCACCGTGACGCTCGGGCCCACCACCACCGAGTGGGGGCTCCCGGCGTCGTGCGCCGTGCCGAGCGTGAATGTCGCGGGGTCGTCGCCCGTGTTCACCACCGTGATCTTCCGGGTGGTGGTGAGGTCATGGGAGAGCTCCCGGAATCCGAAGCTCAGCGCCGCCGTCTGCCGGCGGCCCAGCGCCACCACGTCGGTGGCCACCGCGGGGGGCGCCTGCACGAGGCCGGCGCCGGCCAGCTGCGCCGAATACGGCAGGGACAGGCTCGGATCCGCCGTGTTCTCGATGGCCGCACGCACGTACGACGATCGGTTCCAATCGGGGTGGGCCTGGGCGACGAGCGCCGCGACGCCCGTCGTGTGGGGCGCCGCCATCGAGGTCCCGGACAGAACCGCCGGGCCGTTCCCGGTCCCCATCCCCGCGGAGGCGATGCTCACTCCCGGTGCGGTCACGTCGGGCTTGAGCCAGCTGTCGCCCGACCGTGGCCCGCCCGAGGTGAAGCTGGCCAGCTGGAGGTAGGTGGGGTTCGGGATGAACGTGTCGGCGAACGTGGCGGTCCCGCCGTCCGCCGCCAGGAACGTCGGCCCGTCCGTGCTCGGGACCCCGAGGAACGGGATGGTGACCGTGAACGGCTGGCCCGTGTCGGGATTGCTCGTGATCTTTCCCTCGTACGGAGGGTAGGTCGTCGCGTTGTTCACCATGAGGACGGCGGCGGCGCCGGCCTGCTGGCCGTAGATGGCCCGGGCCACTCGGGCGCAGGTCCCCCGCTTCACCACCACCAGGTCGCCGCTCACGCCGGCGTTGATGTATTCGTTCGGATCGCATCCGAGCGAGATCCCGCCGAACCCGTCGGGCAGCACCTTGACCGGAAGTGTCCCCAGCCCCGCGGTGGAGATCCCGTTGGCCTCGATCGCGGTGACGGTGGGACCGGTGCTGAGGGTGATGTCCGACCCGGGGAAGCTGGCGAGCGGATCGTTCGCCGCCACGCTGAGGGCCCCGTTCGCCGTCGCGGGCGAGCCGGTGATGTACTGCGCGTGGCCCGAGTTGCCGGCGGAGGCCACGACGACCACGCCGTCCGCCGCCGCGTTCGTCGAGGCGGCGGCGCTGGGGTCGTTCTTGTAGCCGTACGACGAGCCGAGCGACATGTTGATGACGTCCATCCCGTGGTCGACGGCCCATTCGATGGCCGCGACGGTCTGTTCGGTCGAACCCGAGCAGCCGAAGACCCTGATGGCGTAGATGTCCGCCTGGGGGGCCACGCCGGGACCGACGTTCCACGTGTTGGACGCGACCGTGTTGGCGTCGTACGGGCCGGTGAAGGTCGACCCGTTGCTGAGGACGCCGGATCCCGCCGCGGTGCCCGCGACGTGCGTGCCGTGCCCCGCGCAGTCGAGGGGGTTGTCGTCGGGGGTCGGTGTATTCGCGCCGTCGTAGTCGTCGCCGACGAGGTCCGCCCCGCCCTTGACCCTGGGAGCGCCGGGCCCGAAGAAGGCCGGGTTGGCCGGCTCGGTGTCGTGGGCCAGCGCGTCGTCGTAGGCCGCTTCCGTGCCGGGCCCCCCGAAGTCGGCGTGGGTGTAGTCGATCCCCGTGTCGATGATGCCGACCTTGATGCCGGTCCCCGTGTATCCGGGGACCCCGCCCCACACCTGGGGACCGCCCACCAGGGGCACGCCGTGGGTGTTGTCGGGCTTCATCGGGTGCATGACCCGGACGGCAGTCGCGCCGGGGATCCGCTTCAGGGCCGGGATCCGGCTGGCCGCCACCCGGACCTGGACGCCGTTGTAGACGAGCTGGAACGTCCCCTCGACGGTGGCGCCGAGCCCGCGGGCGCTCCGCACGACCGGCCGCTGCGCCGTGCGCAGCGAGTCGCGAATGGCGTCCTTCCGGCTCTTCGAAAGCCGCCCGTCGTGTGCCGCATCCACCACCGTGACCGGTGCTCCGCGGAGCTGCAGCATGACCGTGACCGCCTCGTCCCGCAGCCCCTGCGGCAGTGACGCCGGGTTGAAGGAGCCGCTGACGGGTGCACGTGAGAAGCGCGCCTTCGTGCCCACCGCGCTCGCGGACGAGCCGGAGAGGGAGGCGACGACGGCGACGAGCAGCCCGACGACGAACAGACGGGGAACGTTCCTCCCGAACGAGGTGGACGTGGCGGAACGGCCGGAACGAGACATGTGAACCCCCCACACAAGGAAGGCCGCGGGCTGGAGGCCCGTCGGCGGTTGCCAATCCTGAGACGACTCGACCCGAAAAGTCAATAGGGCGCCCCCAGAAGACGCCCCTCGAGCGTGGATCCGGATGACCACTCCGCAGGAACCCTCTCCCCGGGCTCAGCGCGGAAGCGGAGGCGGCGGTGCGGGCCTAGGATCGTTCACGGAACGCACGGATGGAGGAGCCATGACCGAGCCGTCGTACGTCCACGGGCATTCCGATGCCCCCCTGCTCGGCGAGACCATCGGCCGGCGGTTCGACGCGACCGCCACCGCACATCCGGACGCCGAGGCCATCGTCTCCCGTCACCAGGGCCTGCGATACACCTACGGAGAGCTTCGACGGGAGGTCGACGTCGTCGCGCGGGGCCTGATGGCGTTCGGCGTCGAGAAGGGCGACCGGGTCGGCATCTGGTCGCCGAACAACGTCGAGTGGATGGTGGTCCAGTACGCCACGGCGAAGATCGGCGCGATCCTCGTGAACATCAACCCCGCGTACCGGACCCACGAGCTGGAGTACGCGATCCGGCAGTCAGGCGTCTCGGTGCTGATCTCCGCCCGTGGGTTCCGCCAGACCGACTACCTGGGCATGCTCCACGAGGTGGTCCCGGAGCTGGGAGCGGGCCGGTCCGGCCGCGTCGCCTCCCGGGCCCTGCCCGATCTGGAGCGCCTCGTCCTGCTGGGCGAGGGCGGCGGCGACGGCGATACCCGGTCACACGGCGCGGTGAGCTGGGATGAGGTGCGAGCCGGAGCGGAGGAGGTCTCCGACGAACGCCTGGGCGAACGCGAGGCGTCGCTCGACTTCGACGATCCGATCAACATCCAGTACACGAGCGGCACGACCGGGTTCCCGAAGGGGGCCACGCTCAGCCACCACAACATCCTCAACAACGGCTACTTCATCGGCGAGCGCATGCGCCTCGCGTCGGAGGACCGCATCTGCCTGCCCGTCCCCTTCTACCACTGCTTCGGGATGGTGCTCGGCAACCTCGCGGCCATGACCCATGCCAGCGCCATCGTGCTGCCGGGGGAGGCGTTCGACCCCTCGGCATGCCTGGAGGCCGTCGAGGCCGAGCGGTGCACCGCGCTGTACGGAGTTCCGACGATGTTCATCGCGGAGCTCGAGCTCCCCGGCTTCGACCGGTACCGCCTCGACTCCCTGCGCACCGGCATCATGGCCGGCTCTCCGTGCCCCGTGGAGGTGATGCGGAAGGTCATCGACCGCATGCACATGGACGAGGTGACCATCTGCTACGGCATGACCGAGACGTCCCCGGTCAGCTTCCAGTCGAACGTGGACGACGACCTGGAGGTGCGCGTGGCCACCGTGGGCGAGGTCCATCCCCACGTGGAGGTCAAGATCGTCGACACCGAGGGGCACGTCGTGTCTCGGGGCGAGACCGGCGAGCTGTGCACCAGGGGCTACAACGTGATGCTCGGCTACTGGAGCAACGAGGACGCCACGCGGGAGGCGATCGACGCGGCCAGGTGGATGCACACGGGCGACCTCGCGATGATGCGCGAGGACGGCTTCGCGAACATCGTGGGCCGGATCAAGGACATGATCATCCGGGGCGGCGAGAACGTCTATCCGCGAGAGATCGAGGAGTTCCTCTACGGGCATCCGAAGGTCGCCGACGTGCAGGTGATCGGCGTGCCCGACTCGAAGTACGGCGAGGAGATCTGCGCGTGGGTCAAGCTGAAGGAGGCCGAGCTCGCCACCGACGAGGAGATCCGCGACTGGTGTCGGGGCAAGATCGCCACGTTCAAGATCCCCCGGTACGTCCTGTTCGTCGACGAGTTCCCGATGACCGTCACCGGCAAGGTCCAGAAGTTCGTGATGCGCGATCGAACGGTGGAGGAGCTGGGGCTGGGCGAGGCGGCGGCAGTCAGGACCGCCTGAGAGATGTACCGGGGGCTCCCTTTACCGGGGAGCGCCGACTGTGCGAGCATGCGCCGTCAGGCCGGCCAAGCGAGGTCGAGAGCCCCATGTCGTCGCCCCTGTCCGTCACCACCCCCCTCGGTCCCGGTGCGCTCCTCGCGACCGGGCTGAACGCCACCGAACCGATCTCGGGCCTCTTCCTGTGCCACCTGGACCTCGTCACCGAGCACGACAGCATCCCGTTCGAAGGGGTCGTGGGGCAGCCGGTCACGGTGAGGCTGGAGTTGCCGGGGGGCAAGGCCCGCTTCTTCAACGGGATCTGCAGCCGGTTCTCCGAAGGCCGCCGCGGGGGGACGTTCACGAGCTACCGGGCGGAGGTGGTCCCCTGGCTGTGGTTCCTCACGAAGAAGCGGAACAGCCGCATCTTCCAGCAGAAATCCGCGACGGACATCGTCAGGCTGCTGTTCGCGGGACCGAACCAGCCGTTCTCCGTTCGGCTCGAGGGCAGCTACCCGAAGCGGGAGTTCTGCGTGCAGTACCGGGAGTCCGACTTCAACTTCGCCAGCCGGCTGATGGAGGAGGAGGGGATCTACTACTACTTCCGGCACACCGACACCGGGCACACCATGGTGCTGGGCGACACCCCAGCCGGATACTCAACGGTGCCCGGGCCGGGCGTGGTCGTGTTCGGCCGCCCTCCCTCGACGCCGGACACGAAGACGGTGTTCGCGTGGTCGACGGAGCAGGAGCTCCGCTCCGGCAAGGTCACGCTGTTCGACCACAACTTCGAGCTCCCGCACAAGCACCTCCAGGGCGATGCCACGATCCAGCCGTCGGTGCAGGTGGGGACCGTCACCCACCAGATGCTGCTGCCCGCGAACCGGGGGTTCGAGCTGTTCGACTACCCGGGGGAGTACGCGAAACGCTTCGACCAGATCGGCCCGGGCGGCGAGGTCCGGCCCGGCGACATCGAGCCGACGATCCAGGCGGATGCCGACCGGACCGCCGGGATCCGCATGCAGGAGGAGGCCGCGCGGGGCGTGTTCGCCGAGGGCCTGTCGAACTGCCGGCACTTCGTCGCGGGGCACATGTTCACGCTCGACCACCACTTCAACCGGAACGGCAAGTACCTCCTCACCAGCGTGCACCACCGGGCCACGATCTCCGGGGACCCCCGCACCGCGACCGAGGAGGACCTCGAGTACGACAACTCCTTCACCTGCATCCCGATCGCGCTGCCGTTCCGGCCGGCCCGGGCCACCCCACTCCCGTCGATCCGCGGTCCGCAGACCGCGTACGTGGTGGGCCCCGCGGGATCCGAGACGTTCACCGACAAGTACGGCCGGGTGAAGGTGCAGTTCCACTGGGACCGCGGAGGGAAGAACGACGAGAACAGCTCGTGCTGGATCCGGGTGGCTGCCCTCCACGCCGGCCTGGAGAGCGGGTTCCTGGTGATCCCCCGGATCGGCCAGGAGGTCGTGGTGGACTTCCTGGAGGGGGACCCGGACCAGCCCGTCATCGTGGGAAGCGTCTACAACCCGGACCATCTGCCGCCGTCCCGCAACGGGGCCGGCTGAGGAGGGCCCATGGCCGAGAGCACGCGGCGGAACGCCATCAAGCGGGGCCTGCTGGCGATCGGCGGGCTCGTGGGCCTGGGCGCCGCGGCCGGGAAGGCGCTGCCTTCGCCCGGCGGCGCCCTGCCCGGACGTTCGTTCGTGCTCCACGCGCGGAACCTGGATCCCCACTCGGGGGGCCCCCGGACCGATGGCCCGCCGGCCCGCGGTCAGTCGCTGGCCGCCCATGCCGAGCTGCTGGATGGGCCGAACGGACGGCGGGTGGGTGACCTCCACGTGGCCACCATCGCGCTGCGCGGGCCCGGGAGCTCGTCGGACGCCGACCGGTTCGAATGGCACACGTTCCGGCTGGCCGAGGGCACCATCGTCGGAAGCGGGACGGGCGGGGCCGACGGCGGGGTGTTCGCCGTGGTGGGCGGGACCGGCCGCTACGAGGGGGCCCGGGGAACCTACGCCGTCCGCCGCCTCGAGCCCGACGGCTCGGTCGAGTTCGCCATCGACCTGCTGGGCTGAGACGCCCCGGCCATTCAGGCGTGGTGCGTCCATGCGGGACGCTCCATTCGAAGGACGCCGGCTCAGGCGCTCCAGCCGGGAGTGGGAGCGGGTCAGCGCCCCGGTGCCCGGTTCCGGCAGAGGTGCGGTAGAACACGGAGATGGTGAGCTCGCGCGACGTCTACCTGGAGATCGGCTCGAAACGGGCCTTCGCGGCCTCGTTCGACTGGCCCGGGTGGTGCCGGAGCGGACGGGATGGGGAGGCTGCGCTCCGGGCGCTGGTGGAGGCCGGGCCCCGCTACGCGAGGTCGCTGGGCAGGGCCGCCACGGGATTCTCACCGCCCGCGAAGGCCACCGCGCTCCGGGTGTCGGAGCGGGTGAACGGCGGCGCCACCACGGACTTCGGGGCGCCGGAGGCGGAGACCGAACGCGACCTGGCCGACCTGACACCGCGAGAGGCCGACCGGTTGGCCGGGCTGCTCCAGGCGTGCTGGCGGGCGTTCGACCGGGCGGCCCGGAAGGCAGTCGGCGTCGAGCTGCGGAAGGGCCCCCGGGGCGGGGGACGGGACCTCGACGCGATCGTCGACCACGTTCGGAGCGCCGAGGGAGCGTACCTGTCGAAGCTGGGCGCCAGGGCCGACGACGGCTCGATGGAGGCGGTCCGGCGGACGTTCATCGATGTGTTCTCCGACCGGGCCCGGGGGGAGCCCCCGCCGCGGACACCGCGGTCGGGCCGGCTGTGGACCCCGCCCTACGCGGTGCGCCGGTCGGCGTGGCACGCCATCGACCACACCTGGGAGATCGAGGACCGCTCCGCGCCCTGACCGGGGCGGCCGCCCGGCGGCTACGGCTCGGAGCCGCTGTGCTGTTCGGGGAAGAAGTCCTGCTCGGTCTCGTCCCACACGGTGGAGTCGTCCTGGCCCTCCACGTTGAACGCGTAGTCGTACACGAGCGAACCGCCGTAGACGGCGCCGAACGCCACCAGCAGCCCGGCCAGCACCGAGAGGATGGTCACGAGCAACGACGGCTCGTAGTCGCCGTAGCTGGACAGCCGGAGCAGGATGTCCACGATCACGATGGCGGTCACCGTGAGCATCACCGTGGCGTGCCAGTTGATGGTCCGCCACACCTGGGTGTGCTTGGCCTTCCCGATGGGGCCGGTGGAGTGGTCCCGGTCGATGCCCTTCCACCAGTCCCAGAACCCGGTGGCGGCCGTTCCGAGCGAGAGCACGGCCCCGCCCATGATCACGTACGTCGCCGCGATGAACGATTCGACGCCGATCCGCCCGAGGGTCCCGGCGTGCCCGGAGAAGATGTACGAGATCAGGTCGAACGCGCCGGCGAACACGTACGCCGCGACGGGGAAGTCGGTGAGCGGCGGGTGGGATGGCTTCCCGGCCCATCCCCGGACCCCGCGGAAGCGGCGGCCCCGCATCGTGACCCCGGGCTTGATCGAGAACAGTCGAGCCATCCTGACCTCCGTTCGCGAACGTGGCGGGATCCGATCCCCGGACACCCGTAGCGGACCGTAGCAAGTACGGACGGGGGCCGCGTCGGGATCGGGCCCTCATCCGGCCGGCGAGCCGCCCCCGGCCGGGAGGTCGATGCGGACGGTCGTCCCCTCACCCGGACTCGACGTGACGGAGATGGTCCCGCCGTGGGCCTCCACGATGGCCGAGGCGATCGACAGGCCAAGGCCCGTGCCCCCGCTGGCCCGGGAACGGGACGGGTCCCCCCGGTAGAAGCGCTCGAAGGCCCGGGCGGCCGCCTCTTGCGACATCCCCGGCCCCCGGTCGGCCACCTCCACGGTGGCGGTGCGGTTCGCGGACGTGAGCCGCACGGACACCGGCGTCCCGGCTGGCGTGTGGGTCCGGGCGTTGTCCATGAGGTTCGCCATGACCTGGCGGAGGCGGAGGTCGTCGCCGGGGACCACCACGCCGCCGCCGACGGAGGCCTCCACCGGGCGGTCGGGGTCCGCGGCCCGCGCGTCGTGCACCGCGTCGCCCACGATGCGGGACAGGTCCACCGGCTCGCGCTCCAGCGGGCGGCCCTGGTCCAGGCGGGCCAGCAGGAGCAGGTCGTCCACCAGGACGCCCATCCGGGCACCCTCGTCCTCGATCCGGCGCATGGCCCGCTCGAGGTCCTCGGGCCGGTCCGCGGCGCCGTGGCGGAACAGCTCCGCGTACCCCCGGATCGAGGTCAGGGGAGTGCGCAGCTCGTGCGAGGCGTCGGCCACGAAGCGGCGCAGCCGGGCCTCGCTCCGGCGCTGCTCGTCGAACGAGGTCTCGATCTGGCCGAGCATCGTGTTGAGGGCGAGCCCCAGCCGGCCGACCTCCGTCCGGTCGTCCTCCGGCTCCACCCGCTTCGACAGATCCCCGCCGGCGATCGCTCCCGCCGTCACGGCCATCCTGTCGAGCGGTCGGAGCCCCAGCCGAACGAGCCACCACGACAGCAGCCCCACCGCCAGCAGGACCCCGATCGCGACCGCGGCCTCGACCCACAGGAGGCGATGGAGCGTGGAGTTGAGCTCGGTCAGGGGGATGGCCACGACCACCGTGCCCCGCACGTCGCTCGGGGAGACCCCGAGCGCGGAGGCGATGACCCGGTAGGACGGACCGGAGGAGACGGCGCCCGTGGAGAAGATGCGGTCGCCGACCGACGAACCGGCCTCCGTGGAACCGGGGAGGCCCTCCGGGAGATCCGGTTGGGCGGTCGATTCCGACGATCCGTACTCGTACGTCCTGTGGACGAGGACCTCGCCGGATCGGTCGAGGACGGCGGCATAGGTGCCCAGCGGGACCGCGTTGCCCGCCCCCAGCCCGGGGCCGGGCGGGCCCGGCCCCTCGTCGAGGAGATCGTGGAGCACCGGGAACCGGGCGGTCCGCAGCTGGTCGTCCACGCGGTCGATGAGGGACTTACGCAGGAACGTGTACGTGGCCACCCCCGCGACGGAGAGCCCCACCGCCACCAGCACCAGGGTGGCCGCGAGGACCCGCGTGCGGAGGGACGACCTCATGAGGACGGCAGCCGGAGCACGTAGCCCACGCCGCGGACGGTGTGGATGAGGTGGGGTTCGACGGCGTCGAGCTTCTTGCGCAGGTAGCTGATGTAGGTCTCCACGACGTTCGACTCGCCACCGAAGTCGTAGTGCCACACGTGGTCGAGGATCTGCTGCTTCGACAGCACCCGCTTCGGGTTCAGCAGGAGGTACCGGAGGAGGTTGTACTCGGTGGGCCGGAGCTCGATCACCGTGGAGCCCCTGCGGACCTCGTGCGAGTCCTCGTCCATCTCGAGGTCGGCGAACCGGAGCCGGGACGCCTCCTCCTGCCGCTGGCCGCCGGTCCTGCGGAGCACGGCCCGGATCCGGGCCACCAGCTCCTCCAGGCTGAAGGGCTTCGTCACGTAGTCGTCGCCGCCGAGGGTGAGTCCGCGGACCTTGTCCTCCGTGGCGTCGCGCGCGGTGAGGAAGATCACCGGGACGTCGAGCCCTCGGTCGCGGAGGCCCCGGTGGATCTCGAAGCCGTCGTGGTCCGGAAGCATGATGTCGAGGACCACGAGGTCCGGCTCGAACGCGCCCGCCTTGCGCAGCGCGTCCCAGCCGGTGGCGGCCACGTCGACCTCGAATCCCTCGTAGCGCAGCACCGTGGCCACCAGGTCCGTGATGCTCGGCTCGTCGTCGACCACCAGCACCCGCGTGCCGCCCGCCGTCCCGTCCCGCCGTTCGGTGGTGTCCGTCATCAGGCTCATCGTCTCCCCTCTCCGACCCGTCGTCTGCACCCCGAAGCTACGCCGCGTTCCTTGGAGGAACCTGAGAGGTTCCTGTTCGCCCGGCAAGTCGGCCTGCCGGGAACCGCGGCCCGCGCGGTGCACCAGCCCTTTCGGGTGTTCGTTCCGCAGGTTGGGGGGCGGCCGTGGGCGCGCGATGAGATCCGGGTGTGAATCCCCTGGGAGGGCGGGACCCTTCGGAAACGTTCAGGTTCCTCTCGGCGGGCGTTGAGGTTCGGCTCCGAGGATGTGACCCGGGCCGGACGCATCCCGTCCGACCCGACGCCGGATGCGGCACACTGGACGAGGAGGCGAGCGATGCCGGAGACCGAACACCCCGACGACGAACGACCGCGGAGCGAGGCCGGCCCGAGCGGCCCCGCCGAGCCCGAGGCCCCGCAGGGCGAGCCAGAGACGCAGGGCGCGCCGGAGGCCCAGGGCGCTCCCAACGCCGAACCGGCTCCGGAGCAGGGCCCGCCTGGCTGGGGCTGGCACCCGCCCCATTGGGGACCGCCGCCGGCCGGGGGATGGGATCCAGCGGGGACACCCCCCGTGTGGGCGTGGCCCGGTCCTCCCGCCGCGCCGCCCCGGCGCAAGGGACGGGCGGTGGTGGCGCTGGCGATGGCCGCGCTGGTGCTGGTGGCCTCCGGGATCGGGATCGGTTGGGGCCTGACCAGTGGCCGGGCTCACGACGCGAGCCGGCAGCCCGTGCCGGTCCCGAGTGGGGCCGTCCCCGTCCGGCCGGGCGAGGAGCCCGGCGACGGTTCGCAACCGGCGCCGGCCGTCTCCGGCATCGACGTCCAGGCCGTGATCGGCGAGGTCGATCCCGCCGTGGTGAACATCGACACCGTGATCGGCACCGGCATCCCCGGGGCCTCGAGCTCGTTCGGCGAGGGACGGGCCGCCGGGACGGGCATGATCCTGACCTCGAGCGGGCTCGTCCTGACGAACAACCACGTGATCCGGGGCGCCACCTCCATCGAGGTCACGATCCAGGGACGCTCCGGCGCCGCCACCGCCAACGTGGTGGGCGTCGCGCCGGACTCCGACGTTGCCCTCCTCCAGATCCAGGGCGTCTCCGGCCTCCCCACCATCACCTCGGCCGACACCTCGAACCTGCGTGCGGGACAGCCCGTGGTGGCCATCGGCAACGCGTACGGCGAGGGCGGCGAACCGGCCGCCGCCGCCGGCACCATCACCGCACTGGAGCAGTCCATCACCGCCAGGGACGCGGGCAGCGAACCCGAGCGACTGAGCGGCCTCATCGAGGCGAACACGCCGATCGCCCCCGGCGAGTCCGGCGGGGCCCTGGCCGACGCCCACGGCGACGTGGTGGGCATGATCACCGCGGCGTCCCGGTTCGCGCCGTACCGCCAGCCGTCCAACGACGCCTACGCGATCTCGATCGAGGATGCGCTGGGCATCGTGGACAAGATCCGGTCGGGCGACGCCACCGCCGACATCATCATCGGCCCCACCGGCTTCCTGGGGGTCCAGATCCGGGACCTCACGGCGGGCGCGACCGAGCGCCTGGGCCTGGACGTGACCTCCGGCGTGCTGGTGGCGAACGCCCTGGACGGCGGCCCGGCGGCCGGCGCCGGGATGAAGGCGGGCTCGGCCATCACCAGGATCGACACCACGGACATCGACTCCGTCGAGACGCTCGGAACGGTGCTCCACGCCACGAAACCGGGGCAGAGCGTCTCGGTGACCTGGGAGGACCGGTCCGGCACCCACACCGCGACGATCCGCCTCATCACCGCCCCGGCGGTGTGAGCCGCGGGTCAGCCCCGGCGGTGCGAGCCGCGGGTCAGCCCCGGCGGCGGACGCCCATGAGCTTCGCGGCGAGCCGGGCCGCCCCGTGACGGGGGGGGCCGGGGAGCCGGGGCGCCGCGAACCTCCGCCACGGCCCCGGCCACCAGCCGAACGCCAGCTCGTACCCGGCCTCGGCCGCCGCCCGCTCCTCCCGTTCGCCGAACAGTCCGAACGGGTAGGCCAGGGTCCGGCAGGGCCGGCCGGTGAGCTCCTCCACGCCGGCCTTCGACGAGGCCAGGTCGTCGCGGAGCGCCTCGTCGTCGAGCTCCCGGAGGTCGGCGTGCGCCATCGCGTGCGAGCCGAGCTCCATCCCAGCCCCGACCAGCGCCCGGGCGTCGTCCGCGTCGAGGAGCCGGCCCTCCTCCCCCGCCACCTCGGGATGGTGCCCCCCCAGCCATCCCGGGCAGACGTAGAACGTGGCCCGGATCCCGAGGCGCTGGAGCAGCGGAAGGGCGTCGGTGAGCCAGCTCCGGAAGCCGTCGTCGAACGTCAGGACCGCCGTTCGATCCGGCGGCGCGTCGCCTCCGCTCCCCGCGAGCACCTGCTCGGCGGTGGCGAACCGGTATCCCAGCCGGCGGAGGAGCCGGACCTGGGACTCGAGATGCCGGGGCGAGGTGATCAGGCGCGTGGGGTCGGTGTCGTCGGCCGCCCGACCCACCCCGTGGTACGCCAGGACGATCGGGCCCCTCATGGCCGTCGGTCCGTCCGGGGGCGCCTCATGTCCGTGGGGTAGTTTCCGATACACGGAGGTGGGTTGCAGAAGCAGGCGAAGGAGTCCCATCGCGTCACCGCGGTCATCCTCACGATGGGCGACCGCCCGGACATGCTGCGCACCGTCCTCGACCACTTGGCCGGCGAGCCCGTCGACGAGGTCGTCGTGGTGGACAACGGCGCGGACGGGCAGGCGGCGGACCAGGTGGCCGGCTCCGCGAACGTACGGGTCCTGCGGCCCGGGGGCAACACCGGGATCGGCGGGCGGAACGTCGGCGCGCGGGTGGCGTCCGGCGACCTGCTGCTGATGCTCGACGACGACTCCTATCCGCTCCCCGGCGCCGTGGCCCGCCTGGCGGGCGCCTTCGACGCGGCGCCCCGCCTCGGCGCGGCCGGGGGCCTGGTGCGCGACGTCGACGCCGACAGTCGTGTCACCCAGTCGGAGGAGCCGGGGACGTTCGACTGGCTGGTCCGGGCGGGCCGCGACGGCGAGGTCCCCGAGCGCGGGCTGGTGGCCGACTTCTTCGCCGAAGGAGGGGTCATGCTCCGCCGCGAGGCGTACCTCGCGGTCGGCGGGTTCTTCGAGCCCTACTTCTTCACGTGCTCCGAGATGGACCTCTCCACCCGCCTGCTCGCCGCGGGATGGGACGTGCGGTACTTCCCCGACGCGGAGTTCGACCACATGAAGCCCGAGGGCCACCGGGCCGGCTCCCGCCTGGCCCTGCAGTACCGGATCCGGAACAACGCGTGGTACTTCTGGCTGCGATTCCCCCCGGCCGTGGCGGCCCGGCGCATCCCCGCGTATCTGGCGTTCGACCTCGTCGAGAGCGTGTACCGGGGCATGCCGGGGGCCTGGGTGAAGGGCGTCCGCGAGGCCTGGACCCGGCGCGACACCGTCCGTCGGTACCGCGATCCCGTCCCGAAGGCCCTCATCCCCCGCGTCGAGATCGAACGGGGCCGCCTCCATCTCCAGATCCTGGCTCGGGCCCTCCGCCGCAAGCTCACCGGCCGGTCGGCGACGGGCTGACCGGCTCCCCGGGGTCCCGGTCGCCTCGGCCCGGCAGGAACGACCTGATCAGGCCCAGCTGCTCGGGGGTCCACCAGCGGCCCAGGGGGTACCAGGCGGCGACGTACACCATCACGCCGAGGGGGACCTCCACGGCCAGGCCGGCCCTGACCACCAGCAGGACGGCGGCCATGGCCGCCGAGGCAACCGTCGCGGGAGCCAGTCCCCGGACCAGGCGGGGCCAGCCGGTGTCGGGAACGATGAGCGCGAACGCCACGACGGCCTCCACGAGGTACGACAGCGTGGTGGCCGCGGCGGCGCCGGTGCTGGAGTACGCCGGGATCAGCACCAGGTTGAGCCCCACGTTCACCGCGAGCGCCACCAGGGACACCGTGACCACCTGCCACCGGCGCTCCCGGGAAAGCAGCGCGTAGGCCCCCAGGTACGCCGCCGCGAACAGCAGCGGGGCCATCGCCAGCCACCGCACGGACAGCGCGCCGGCCACCGCGAAGTGGTTCCCGTACAGCAGCCGGAGGACCGGTTCGGCCTCGATCAGCAACCCCACCCCGAACGGGACGTACAGCAGGCCCACCGCGGCCAGCCCCTGCTCCACGCCGCGCCGGAGGCGCCACGACTCCGTGGACGCGCTCATCACCGGGAACACCGCCTTGGCCACGGCCCACGACACGAACAGGACCGTCTCCAGCAGCCGGTAGGCCGCGGCGTACACCCCCACCGCGGCGTCGCCCTTCAGCGCGCCCAGCATGACCTGGTCGATCCGGAACAGGGCCAGCGAGATCACCGTGTCGATCCCGATGGCGATCGACATCCGCGCCGTGTCCCACATCCCCCGGCGGTTCACCGAACGGAAGTCGAGCGACACCCCCAGACGGCGAACGGACAGGGCCACCCCCGCCGCTCCCACCACCGAGCCCGCCAGGTACGCCACGGCCAGCCCGGCCAGGTCGAACCCCAGGGCCAGCGACCCCACCGCCAGCGCCGCGGTGACGAACCGCTGGACCACCAGCGACACGCTGGTCCAGGTCTGGTTCTGCAGCGCCGCCGCGGCGGCGTGGCCGGCGTCCGCGTAGACCTCGATCGCGATGGCCACGAGGATCAGGACGAACGTCACGGCCGACTCCGCGTCGGGGCGGAGGGCCACGCTGGCGATGGCCGCGGCGCCGAACACCGGCACGGCGATGGCCGTTCGCCACACCAGCGTCTCGGACAGCAGGCGCGGGATGTCCCGGGGGTCCCGGCTCCCCCGCTGGGTCAGCAGTGGGTCGAACCCCCACGACGGCAGCGTGGCCACCAACAGCGCGAACGACAGCGCGTACGCGAACGTCCCGAAGTCGTGTGCGCCGAGGACCCTGGCGGCGGCCACCGTGTACGCCAGGGTGGCCACCTTCCCGGCCACCTGGGCCGCGGAGACCGCGATCGCGTTGCGGGCGGCCCGACGGGTGACGGGCCCGGGCGCGACGTCGGCGACCGGCTCGCCCGCCTCAGTTCCCACGCGCCGTCACCCCCCTCCGTCCCGGGCTCATGGACCCGGTATCGGCGCGGCGGCCGGGACGCTCGAGCATGGGCCCATTCTCCCCCGCCGCCGAGTCGTTCCCCGCCCTCCAGCCCGCTGAATACACGGGCTGACGGGCACGGATCGTGGCCCGGTCGGCCTTCAGCGGGCGTCCGTTTCGGCCGATGCTCCGCTACGTGCGGTGGCTCCGTCTCCAAACGCTGGACAAGGTCTCGCCCCGGCGATACGTGCTGATCGGGGGCGCGATCGTCGCGGTCGTCGCCGGCCTGGGAGCGCTCGACACGTTCGGCGTGATCAGCGTCAAGGCGCTCGACCTCGACGGGGAGAAGAACGTCCCCGCGTTCACCTCCGGGTTCCTCCTGCTGGGGGCCGCGTTCGCCGCCGGAGCGTTCTGGCTGGCCACCGGCATCGACGGGCGTTCCCGGTGGGAGCGCGGGGCCGCCCTCGTGATGGCCGCGCTGTTCCTGTACATGTCGGCCGACGAGGTCGGCCAGCTCCACGAGAAGGCCGAGCGCATCACGGGGATCGACTGGCAGACGCTGTTCCTCCCGGTGTTCGCGGTGGCCGCGGTTGCGACGGTGCTCGTCCTCCGGTCCTGGCGCGGCCAGCCCGTGGCCCGGGCCCTGTTGATCGCGGGCGCCGTGGCCTGGGTCATGGCCCAGATCGGCGAGCACCTCGAGTACGACTCCCACGACGTCGAGGTGGCCGGCTTTCAGTACCTGGTCCTGTTCGAGGAGACGTTCGAGATGGTCGGGACCCTGCTGCTCACCGCGGCCTTCATCCAGGCCGGGCAGCGGACCCTCCACCGTGTGGCCGACCGGCGGACCACGCTCAGGGTGACCTCGGCCGGGTCCCGGCTCCGCGCGCAGTAGCACCGCACTCGCGGGCCGGCCCCTCGGGAATCCATACACTGCGTCGCCATGCGACCGCTCCGCGTGGGCATCCAGCTGCCGGAGGTCGAACGCGGCGTGCGGTGGCCCGAGTACGAGGCCATGGCGCGAACCGCCGAGGACGCCGGGTTCGATTCGATCTGGGTGGGCGACCACCTGCTGTACCGGGGCGACGGCCGGCCGGAGCGCGGGCCGTGGGACGCGTGGACCCTCCTCGCGGCGCTCGCCGCGGTGACCTCCCGGGTCCGGCTCGGCCCCCTGGTCGCGTGCACCGCCTTCCGACCGCCCGGGATGCTGGCCCGCGCGGTGGCCGCCGTGCAGGAGGTGAGCGGCGGCCGGCTGGTCCTGGGATTGGGCGCCGGATGGAACGAGACCGAGTTTCGCGCGTTCGGGGTCCCGTTCGACCACCGGGCCGCGCGGTTCGAGGAAGCGTTCGAGGTCGTCCGCCGGCTCCTCGACGGCGAACGGGTGACCTTCCGGGGACGGTTCGTCCAGACGGACGACGCGGTGGTCCTTCCGAGGCCGCGGGAGCGCCCCGAGCTCATGGTGGGGAGCGTCGGCCCCCGGGTCCTCCGGGCCACGCTTCCGTTCGTGGACTCGTGGAACTGCTGGTACCTGGACTACGGCAACACGGCGGAGGGGTTCGCCCGCCTGAACGCGAGGATCGACGCCGCCGTCGCCGGCGCGGGGCGCGCTCCGGGCGAGGTCCGGCGGAGCGCCTGCGTGCTGGTGGGGATGGAACCGGCTCGCCGGGAGCGGCCCACGGACCCGTCGGCGACGGCGGTCGACGGATCACCGAGTCGGATCGCCGAGGCGCTCCGCGACCTCGCCGCCGCCGGCGCCGACGAGGCAATCTGCGTGTGCGATCCGATCACCGAGGCCACCATCCGATCGGTGGGCCGGGCGCTGGAGCTGCTGGACGCCTGAGCCCCGGCGCCTACGCGTCGACGATCGGTTCGGGAACGCCGGCCTCGACGGTCGTCGGCTCTGCGACGCGGGCCCGGCCGGGACGGATGGAGGGGACGACCAGCGCGGCCAGGGCCCCTGCCCCCGCGATCACGGCTCCCACCGCGAAGGCACGGGAGTATCCCGCTGTCTGCGCCCTGAGGAACAGCTCATGGGACGGGGACACGCCCTGGATCGCGAGAGCCCGGTCCGTGGACAGGGTGGCCAGGACGGCCAGTCCCACCGACCCGCCGATCTGCCGGGTGGTGTTGAGGACACCCGAGGCCAGGCCGGCGTCACGGGGCGGCACCCCGGCGGTCGCGGCGAACGCCACCGGCGTGAACGCGAGGCCCAGACCGAGCGTGACCAGCAGCCCCGGGCCGAGAAGATCGCCCACGTACGAGCCGTGCGGGGCGATCCCGGACATCCAGGCCAGCCCGGCGGCGGCCGCGACCCCGCCGATCACCAGCAGGGGCCGCGGCCCCACCACCGGCACCAGCCGGGCCGCCACCTGGGCCCCCACCACGATGGCCGCCGTCATCGGGACGAACGCGAACCCCGCCTTGAGCGGACTCCATCCCAGCACGTTCTGCATGTAGAGCGAGAGGAAGTACCACATCGCGAAGAACGCGCCCCCGGTCAAGAGGATCACGAGGTTCGCCCCCGACACCGACCGGGACCGGAACAGGCCGAGGGGCATCAGCGGCGACGGCGCCAGCCGGGCCTCGATCAGCACGAACGTGGCCAGCAGCACCGCCGCCAGGGCCACCGGCACCAGCGTATTCCACGAGGTCCACCCGTGCTGCTCGGTGCCCACGATCCCGTAGACCAGCGAGACCAGCCCGGCCGTCACGGTGAGGGCGCCGGCCACGTCCAGGCCCCGACGCTCCCGCGGTTCGGCCTTCGACTCGCCCAGGACGGCGCGGGCGGCGATCACGGCGCCCACCCCGATCGGGACGTTGATGTAGAGGATCCACCGCCAGGACAGCGCGTCGGTGAGGAACCCGCCGAGGATGGCGCCGGACGCTCCGCCGGCGGCGGCCATGGCGCTCCACACACCCAGGGCCCGGGCCCGTTCCTTCTTCTCCGTGAAGCTGATCGTGAGGATGGTGAGCGTGGCGGGGGCGAGGATGGCGCCGCCCAGGCCCTGGATGGCCCGGGCCGCCACCAGCATCGTGCTGTTCTGGGCCAGGCCGCCCACCAGGCTGGCCCCGGCGAACACGCCCAGGCCCACGATGAACATCCTTCGCCGGCCGAACAGGTCGCCGGCCCGCCCACCGAGCAGAAGGAATCCGGCGAACGCCAGCGTGTAGGCGTTCACCACCCACTGGAGGCCCGACTGGCTGAACCCGAGGTCGCGCTGGATCGACGGAAGGGCCACGTTCACGACGGAGATGTCGAGCACCACCATGAACTGGCCCAGGCACACCAGCGTGAGCACCGCCCACGCCGGCACGACCCTCCGTCCCTGGACGATGCCCGATCCGTTGCCCTCGCTCACCGGCCCACCCCTCGGATGCCACCAAAGGACGGGGGCCGTCCCCGCCCGATGCATTCTGGCAACGAACGAGGGGGGCCGACTAGTCCGGGGTGACGGCGCCGGTGTTCCGCAGGGTTCAGACCGCGGCGCGCAGGGGCTGCCACCCGCGGTGCGCCGCGATGGACTCGTGCACCACGGGGCAGATCTGCGTCCGGGTCACACCGTCCACCGAGTGCATCGCGTTGACGATCCGTCCGAGGTCCCGCGGGGAGTCCGCGCGGATCCGGGCCAGCACGTCGTAGCAGCCGGTGACGACGTCGGCGTGGAGCACCTCGTCCATCTCCCGGACATCGTGCGCGATCTCCTCCGCCTTCCCGATCTGGGAATCGATCAGCACGTAGGCCTCGAACATCTCGTCCACCTCCTCCCCATCGATGCGGGGAACCTGCCGCGAGTGTCGTCCCGCGAGGCGTTCCGGAAGAGGGCCGGTCGGCCCCGCCTCGGTGGGCCGATCGGGCACACCGTGGCCACGCTCATGCCTCCGCGTCCTCGAGCGGGCGGAACCGGGCCTGGAAGAACCGGAGGTACTTCGGCTCCCAGGTCATCTCGAGCCCGGCCGTGTCCTCGGCCCGATCGGCCACGTCCCGAACCGAGCCCGCCACCATGTCGAGCTGCCGCGCCGTGTACACGCGCCGGGGCACGGTGAGTCGGACCAGCTCCAGGCCGGGATGGCGGTGCTCGCCCGTCTCCGGGTCGCGACCCGCCGACACGATCCCCCGCTCCATGGACCGGGTGCCGGAGTCGAGGTACAGCTCGGCCGCCAGGCGCTGGGCGGGGAACTCCTCCTGCGGCAGGTGCGGGTAGATCCGGGCGGCGTCGAGGAACACGGCGTGGCCGCCGATGGGCAGGACCACGGGGACCCCCTCCGCCACCAGGGCCTCCCCGAACTCCCGGACCTGCATGATGCGCGCCCGCATGTGGTCGTCGTCCACCGACTCGGCGATGCCCCGGGCCATGGCCTCCAGGTCCCGGCCGGCCAGCCCGCCGTACGTGTGGAGCCCCTCGTACACCACGCACAGGTTCCGGGCCTCGGCGGCCAGGTCGTCGTCGTTGAGGGCCAGCCACCCGCCGATGTTCACCAGCGCGTCCTTCTTGCCCGACATCGTGCAGCCGTCGGTCTGCGCGCACATCTCGAACAGGATGTCCCGGACCGGCCATTCGGCGAACCCCGGCTCCCGCTCCTTGATGAACCACGCGTTCTCCACGGCCCGCGTGGCGTCGAGGATCACCCGGATGCCATGGGTCCGGCACAGCCGGCGGACGTCCCGGAGGTTCGCCATGGAGATGGGCTGGCCCCCGGCCATGTTCACGGTCCCGGCCAGGCAGACGTAGGGGATGTGGGCGGCGCCCACGCGCTCGATCAGGGCCGAGAGCTTGTCCAGGTCCACGTTCCCCTTGAACGGGTGCAGGCTGGTGGGGTCGTGGGCCTCGGCGACGATGACATCCGCGAACTCCCCGCCGGCCAGCTCCTGGTGCAGCCGCGTGGTGGTGAAGTACATGTTCCCCGGCACCACGTCGCCCGGGGAGATCAGCATCCGCGACAGGATGTGCTCGGCCCCCCGGCCCTGATGGGTCGGGATCACGTGGCGGTACCCGTAGTGCTCCCGGACGGCCTCCTCCAGGTGGTAGTAGTTGCGGCTCCCCGCGTACGCCTCGTCGCCCACCATCAGCCCGGCCCACTGCTGGTCGCTCATGGCGTTCGTGCCGGAGTCCGTGAGGAGATCGATCGTGACCTGGTCGGAGCGGAGGAGGAACGTGTTCCAGCCGGCCTCGTCGAGGGCCTTGCGGCGCTCCTCGGCGGTGGTGACCGGGATCCGCTCCACGACCTTGATGCGATAGGGCTCGAACCATCCGGTGCTCATGGCGACCTCACGTCCTCCCTCTCGAATGCGGCGGTGAAGTGGGGGAGCTCGGCCGGGGCGTACAGCAGCCGGAGCCCCGGGATCTCGTCTCGCTTGGCCCACAGCCGGCGGACCGCGTCGGCCACGTAGGCCACGTGGTTGTCCGTGTACGCGCGGCGGGGCACGGCCAGGCGCAGGTACTCGAACGGCGCGGGGCTGAGCTCGCCGGTGGCCGGGTCGCGTTCGCCGAACGCCAGGCCTCCCAGGGCGGCGCCGCGCACGCCGGCCTCCTCGTACAGGGCGGCGGCCAGCGCCTCGGCGGGGAACCCCGATTGCGGCACGTGGGGGAGGAACCGGGCGGCGTCGATCACCACGGAATGGCCGCCGGGCGGCCGGACCAGGGGGACGCCCTCGTCGGAGAGCAGCCCGTGGAGGAGGCGGACCTGGCGGATCCGGGCCGACAGATAGGTCTCGTCCATCCCCTCCATCAGGCCCCGGGCCACGGCCTCCAGGTCCCGGCCCGACATCCCTCCGTACGTCGTGAACCCCTCGTACAGGACCGCCCACGGCTGGCAGGCGCGGTGGTCGGCCCGGTTCCGGAGGGCCAGGAACCCACCGATGTTCACCAGGGCGTCCTTCTTCGCGCTCATCGCCGCCCCGTCGGCCAGCGAGAACAGCTCGGCCGCGATGTCGTGGACGGTCCGGTGCCCCTGCCCGGTCTCGCGCTCCTTCACCAGGAACGCGTTCTCGGCGAATCGGGCCGCGTCGATCATCAGGCGGATGCCGTGGCGCCGGCAGAACTCCGAGACGGCGTGGGCGTTCGCCAGCGAGACCGGCTGTCCCCCGTTCGTGTTCGACGTCACGGTGAGCACGAACAGCTTCACCCGCCCGGGGTGCTCGGCCACCACGCGCTCGGCGGCGGCGAGATCCGCATTGCCCTTGAACGGCGAGAGGTCGTCCGGGTCCATGCCCTCCGGGACGATCACGTCCACGGCGTGGGCTCCGCGGTTGCGGATGTGGGCGCGGGTGGTGTCGAAGTGGAGGTTGCCGAGCACCACGTCCCCCGGCTCCACGAACGCCCGGGTGTACACGGTCTCGGCGCCCCGCCCCTGGTGGGTGGGGATCACGTACGGCAGGCCGGTGACCTCCTGGACCGCGCGCTCCAGGTGGGCCCAGTTCCGTGCTCCGGCGTAGGCCTCGTCCCCACCCATGATCCCGGCCCACTGCGAGGCGCTCATGGCGGCGGTCCCGGAGTCGGTGAGGAGGTCGACGAACACGTCCTGGGAGTCGATCCGGAACATGTTGCAGCGCGCGCGGTCCAGCGCACGCCGGCGACGCTCCCTCGAGATGAGGGTGATCGGCTCGACCGACTTCACCCGCCACGGCTCGGCGAAGACCCGTTCGCTCTCCATGTCATGTGCTCCTGTGGGCGCCCTGTGGGGCCAGCATGGGGTGACGCCGGGGCCGGACCACGGGCCGGACAACCCGTCGCCGGGGGGACCTTCGCCCCCCGGACGCGCTGTCGAACGGTCCCGGTCTCAGGCTCCGTTCAGGAACGAGGCGCACACTGACGGGGTGGGAGCGCGGGTCCTGGTGGTGGACGACGAGCCGGCGGTCCGGCAGTCGCTCGACCGCGCCCTCCGGCTGGAGGGGTACGAGGTCGTCCAGGCGGCCGACGGCGCCGAGGCGCTGCGGGCCATGGGCGAACGGGAACCCGACGCCGTGGTCCTCGATGTGATGATGCCCGGGCTCGACGGCCTCGAGGTGGCCCGGATGGTCAGGGCCGGAGGCCTTCGGGCCCCCATCCTCATGCTGACGGCGCGGGACCAGGTGTCCGACCGGGTGGCGGGCCTCGACGCCGGGGCCGACGACTACCTGGTGAAGCCGTTCGCCCTCGAGGAGCTGTTCGCACGGCTCCGGGCGCTGCTCCGGCGGACCGCGCCGGAGGACGGCGAGGTCCTCCGGTATCTGGATCTCGAGCTCGACCCGGCGGCCCACGAGGCCCGCCGGGCGGACCGGGAGCTCGAGCTGACCCGGACAGAGTTCCTGCTGCTGGAGCTGTTCCTGCGCAACCCCCGCCGGGTCCTGACCCGCGATGTCATCTTCGACCGGGTGTGGGGGTACGACTTCGGCCCGACCTCGAACTCGCTCGAGGTGTACGTGGGCTATCTCCGGCGCAAGACCGAGGCGGCCGGCGAACGCCGCCTCATCCACACTGTCCGCGGCATCGGCTACGTGCTGAAGGAGCTCACCGGCCCCGATCCTTCCGAAAGCCGGCCATGACGTTCCGCCGGCGGCTCACCGTGGGGTCGGCGGCGGCGGTGGCCGTCGCGGTCGCCCTGGCATCGGTGGTGGTGTACGTGATCGTCCGGTCGGAGCTCCGGGGCCAGGTGGACGACGCCCTCCGGGACCGGCTCGAGCAGCTCCTCACCCCGAGGTCGGTGACGTTCCAGGCGACCCCCGGCGGGATCCGGGTCCTCGTCCCACCACCGGACGTGGCCGGGGAGTCGCCGGGCTACGTGCAGCTCGTGGCGTCCGACGGCACCGTCCTGCGGCCGTCCGACGAGTCGGGGGACATCATCCGTCCGTCGGCCGCCGCGCTGGCGGTCGCCGCCGGCACCCACGACGACTACCTGGCGGACCAGACCCTGGACGGCGAGCACTACCGGGTGATCACCGCGCGGGTCCCGAACCTGCTGTCGCTGCCCGATCCGGTGCCCCAGCCGCTCGCGATCCAGATCGCCCGCCCGCTGGCGGAGGTCGACGCGACCCTCGCCCGGCTGGCCGTCGTGCTCGCCGGAATCTCCCTGGCCGGCGTGGGCCTGGCCGCGATCCTGGGGTTCCTGGTGACCCGGACGGCGGCCCGGCCGGTCCGGCGGCTCACCGAGACCGCCGAGCACGTCACGGCCACCGGCGACCTCGCCGCCCGGATCGAGAGCACAGGGGACGACGAGGTCGGACGGCTGGCGGCGTCGTTCAACCGGATGCTCGAGGCGCTGGAACGGTCGGTGACGGCACAGCGGCAGCTGGTGGCCGACGCCTCGCACGAGCTCCGGACCCCCCTGACGTCACTGCGCACGAACATCGAGGTCCTGGGGCGGGGTGCGGAGCTGTCCCCCGGGGACCGGGAGAGCCTCCGCCGGGACGTGCTGGCCCAGCTCGACGAGATGACCGCGCTGATCACCGACCTGGTGGACCTGGCCCGCGACGGGCAGGCCCCGCCCGCCCGGGTGGACGAGGTCCGCCTGGACCATGTCGTCCTGGCCGCGGTGGAGCGGACCCGGCGCCGGGCGCCGGCGGTGCGATTCTCGACGGACCTCGATCCCTCCGTCGTGTCGGGGGCCACGGACCGGCTGGACCGGGCCGTGGGCAACCTCCTCGACAACGCCGTGAAGTGGAGCCCGCCGGGCGGCACCGTGGAGGTCGCCGTCCGAGGAGGAACCGTCACCGTGCGCGACCACGGCCCCGGGATCGACCCCGAGGACCTCCCGTTCGTGTTCGACCGCTTCTACCGCTCCCGGGCGGCGCGCGGGCTGCCGGGCTCGGGACTCGGCCTGGCCATCGTTCGCCAGGTGGCCCAGGCCCACGGTGGCTCGGCCACCGCCTCGAACGCCCCCGACGGCGGAGCGGTCATGCGGCTCACCCTGCCTGCGGTCCCCGCCATCCCCGCGCCACCGGCGCCGGTTCGCTGACACCCGCTCGTCGGCCGGCCTTCATCCGCGGCCAAGCGATGTCGTACGCTCGCGATCGTGGTCGGACCTAGACGTCGTCCCCGCCCGAGAGCATCTGGCGCAGGACCATCTGCAGGATCCCGCCGTGACGGTGGTAGTCGACCTCGGCGGGACCGTCGATTCGCACCGTGACCTCGAACTCCACGTTCGAGCCGTCCTCGCGCGTGGCCTCCACCGTGGCGGTCTGCTTCGGCTCGATCCCGCCGGCCAGGCCCCGGATCGCGTAGGTCTCCTCGCCGGTCAGGCCCAGGGACTCCGCGGAGTCACCCTCGGCGAACTGCAGCGGCAGGACACCCATGCCCACCAGGTTCGACCGGTGGATCCGTTCGAACGACTCGGCGATGGCCGCCTTCACCCCGAGCAGGGCCGGCCCCTTGGCCGCCCAGTCCCGCGACGAGCCGCTGCCGTACTCCTTGCCCGCGATCACCAGCAGCGGCACGCCCTCCTCCGCGTACCGGAGCGACGCGTCGTAGATCGTCGTCTGCTCGCCGTCCGGGAGGTGGCGGGTCCACGGGCCCTCGGTGTCCGGGGCCAGCTCGTTGCGGAGGCGGACGTTGGCGAACGTCCCCCGCATCATCACCTCGTGGTTCCCCCGGCGTGAGCCGTACGAGTTGAACTCGCCGGGCTGCACCCCGCGGTCGATCAGGTACTGCCCCGCCGGCGAGTCCTTCTTGATCGAACCGGCCGGGGAGATGTGGTCGGTGGTGATGGAGTCCCCCACCTTCACCAGGACCCGGGCGCCCTCGATGTCGCCGGGCTCCCCGGCCTCCGGCGGGAGATCGGTGAAGAACGGCGGCTCCCGGACGTACGTGGAATCGGGGTCCCATTCGTACACGGTGCCGGTGGGCGAGCTCAGCTCGGCCCAGTGCTCGTCGCCGTCCCAGATCCGTTCGTACTGATCCTCGAACTGCCCGGCGTCGATGGCCCGGGCGATGGCCTCCTGGACCTCGTCGGCGCTCGGCCACAGGTCCTTCAGGTACACGTCCTCCCCCTCCGGGGTCCGCCCGAGGGGCTCCGAGGTCAGGTCGACGTCGACCCGGCCGGCCAGCGCGTACGCCACGCACAGCGGCGGCGAGGCCAGGTACGACGCCCGGACCTGGGGGTGGATCCGGCCCTCGAAGTTGCGGTTCCCGGACAGCACCGCCACCACGGCCAGGTCGCGGCTGTCGACCTCCTTCGCCACCTCGTCGGGGAGCGGCCCGGAGTTCCCGATGCAGGTCGTGCACCCGTAGCCCACCAGCACGAACCCCAGCTTGTCCAGATACGGCTGGAGCCCTGCGCGGTCGAGGTAGTCGGTGACCACGCGGGAGCCCGGCGCCAGCGAGGTCTTCACCCACGGCCTGGACTGGAGCCCGGCCTCCACGGCCTTCTTGGCCAGCAGGCCGGCGGCGAGCATGACACTCGGGTTCGACGTGTTCGTGCACGACGTGATCGCCGCGATCACCACCGAGCCGTCCCGGACCTGCTTCGCCGCCTCCGGGCTCACGATCCCGGCCTCCCGCTCGCTCTCCAGCCGCGTCTCCGTGGCCATGTTCGAGAACCCCTCGTCGAGGTCGTGGTTCCGGACGCCGTTGTCCGCGATCCGCTCCCGGAACGCCTCCACGAACGAGTCCCACACCTTCGGCAGGGCCACGCGATCCTGAGGCCGCCGGGGGCCCGACAGCGACGGCTCCACCGAGGACAGGTCCAGGTCCAGCTGCTCGGTGAACCCGGGATGGGGGTCGCCGTCGCTCCGCCACAGGGACTGCTCCTTGCAGTACCGCTCCACCAGATCCGTCACGTCGCCCCGGCCGGTGTTCGTGAGGTACCTCAGGGTCTGGTGGTCCACCGGGAAGTACGCCGCGGTCGCGCCGTACTCCGGGCACATGTTCGACAGGGTGGCCCGGTCCTCCACCGTGAGGGAGGACAGCCCGTCGCCGTAGAACTCGACGAACTTCCCCACCACGCCGTGCTGCCGGAGCATCTGCGTCAGGGTCAGCACGAGGTCGGTGGCGGTGGTCCCGGCGGGGAGCGCCCCGCTCATCCGCACCCCGACCACGATGGGCCACGGCAGGAACATCGGCTGGCCCAGCATGGCCGCTTCGGCCTCGATGCCCCCGACGCCCCACCCCAGCACCCCGAGCCCGTTGATCATCGTGGTGTGGGAGTCCGTTCCCACCAGCGTGTCCGGCATGGCCACGCCGTCGCGGACCAGCACGACGCGTCCCAGGTGCTCCAGGTTCACCTGGTGGCAGATCCCCATGCCGGGCGGGACCACCCGGAATCCCTCGAAGCCCTGCTGGGCCCACCGCAGGAACGAGTACCGCTCGCCGTTGCGCCGGTACTCCCACTCCACGTTGGCCCGGTACGCGTCGGCCGAGGCGAACATGTCCACCTGGACGGAGTGGTCGATGATGAGGTCCACCGGGACCAGCGGGTTCACCTTCGCCGGGTCGCCGCCGGCCCGGTCCACCGCGGAGCGGATCGCCGCGATGTCCACCGCCGCCGGGACCCCGGTGAAATCCTGCATCAGCACACGGGCAGGCATGAAGGCCAGGGCGGTGTCGGGGGGCGGCTCGGCGGGCCACCGGGCCAGGGCGGACACGTCCTCGGACGACACGTCGCGGCTCCCCGCTCGCCGCAGGAGGTTCTCCAGCAGGATCTTCACCGTGTGGGGGAGGCGGGCCAGGTCGGCCCCGTCCACCGAGTCCAGCCGGTGGATGTCCAGCGGGTCCCCACCGGCCTCCAGCGTCGCTCGAGCTCCGCCCTCCTCAGCCATCGCCGTCACCTCGCCGCCTCGTCGTCCGCCATTCGTGCCGTTCGTGGTTCGCGTTCGAGCCTGCACGACCAGCGTAGCCCTTCGACGAGTGAGCGATCCGGACGGCCGCGGGGCCGGCCCGGGAAGGGAAGGGGGGAGGCTCCCCGTGGAGCCTCCCCCAGAGGGCGGGGCACCGGACACCGCCGGCACGGACCGGCCGGAGAGGTGGAGAGCGAACCCGTGTCCGGCGTCCGGAGCGTGGGGTCCACGCTCCGGGGACGCGTCAGGCCGCGACCGCCGCCCCCTCCACCTCGATCCCGATCTCCGGAGAGAGCCGGATCGAGTTGTGCACCGTGCAGTGCTCGACCACCCGCTGCAACGCCTCCCGTTGGGACGGCGACAGCGCCGCGCCGACCGAGACCGCCAGCGTGATGGACCGGACCCTGGCGGGACGGTCCTCCGCCATGTCGAACCGGCAGGCCACTCGGAGCCCGTCCGGCGACAGCCCGTGTCGCCGCAGGAACCGGCCGGCGTAGAAGCCGGCGCACGAGGCCAGGCTGGCGACGAACAGCTCCGTCGGCGTCGGCCCGAGATCCCCGCCCCCATCTCCCACCGGCTGGTCGACCCACAGCTCATGGCCCCGGATGTCGATCACGAACCGGTCCCCGAACTCGTGCCACACGTCCACGTCGGGTCGGTCCGAGGACCGCGATGAGTCGTTCATCGCAAGCATCTCCTTCCTCCCGAGAAGGCCCCGAGGACGGCGCCCTCCCGGACCCGAGCGTCCCATCGCGGCCCCGCTGCGGGGAGGGCCGGGAGTCCCCCTCCGCCCGGGTATCCCGGTCCTCCCGGACAGGCCGTTGGGGGGCGGGGTGGGCCCATCGACCCAGGTCACCGGGGGTTTTGGGTTGACACGGGGCTCATGCTCTGCCTCGTCGGCCGGCCAGGTGGCCGGACCCGAGGGGGGAGGATCCCATGGGCGAGAAGGGCAATCCGCTGGCCACGATGTCCGACATCCCGGACTACATCGCCAGCCTGTCGGCGGCCTACACGGTCTACAAGGACACGCAGGCCCGCAAGGAGGACAGGGCCGAGCGCGAGGCCGAGCGCGCCCAGATCGCCGAGATGGAGGCCGAGCACACCGAGCACGACGAGACCTCGGCCCCGGCCGTCTCGCCCACCGTGGAGGCGCCGCCGGCGCCGCTGCCGCAGCCCGGCCCCGGGCCGGCGGCCCCGCCGCCTCCACCCGCGCCGTAGCCGGGCCGGATACCGTCTTCGGGGGGAGGGGCCAGGTGACCGATCGCCCCGGGGCGACGCTCGACCGGCTCGACGCCGAGTTCCGGCTGATGCTCGGGCAGCCGCCGCGTCCGGCTCCGGCGGCGCTCGTCGGCGTGGAGCAGGAGTTCTCCCTCCGCATGTCCGGGGAGCCCGTGGACTTCCGGCGCATCATCCACGACCTCCCGGTGGACGGCCGCCGGCTCGACCCCGGCGACCCCAACGCCTACCGCCTGGCCTGGGGAGGATCGCTCACCTCCGACGGACGCGAGGCCGAGGTGGCCACCCCACCTGTGCCACGCCGGGCCGGGTTCGCCACGACGCTCGACGGACTCTCCCGGCGAGGCCGCGACGAGCTGGAGGGGCTCCTCGACACGCTCCCCGAACCCATCCTGGCGGACGGCTACTCCACCCACGTGAGCGTGGCCATGCCGGACGAGCTCAACGAACGCGTCTGCCGCCTGTACGCGTCCACGTTCGCGCCCGCGCTCATGCTGCTGATGGACCGGGCCGAGTCCCCCGGGCTCATCGTTCGACCCCGCCCCGGGCGGGCCGAGCTGTGCGGCGAGTTCGTGGCCGGCCGCCACCTCCGGGCCGTGTCGGCCTTCGCCGCGGGGAGCGCTCGGGCCTGCGCCGCCGGCCTGTCCGGCCTGCGGGCCTCCCGCCGCCGGCTCCCCCCGCGCCTGCGGGTGGCGGTGGCCCCCGCCACCATCCGGTACGGGTGGTTCGTGGACCGGCGGGCATTCGGCCCCGACCTGTACGATCGGGGCCGTCAGGCCGTCCTCCGGCGGCGCTGGGGCGGGACGATCACCGCCCAGGATCAGCTGGAGCTGGCGTGGGAGGCCGCGCGCGAGGCCCTCGGCGACGACGTCGACCCCTCGGACCTCGAGGCCGCCGACGCCCTGGTGGCCGGGACCCTGGCGCTGCCGGTCGAGGGGGGCCGGGACGACGCCCGGGACCACCGGATGGCGGCGGAGGCCGCCGACGACATCCCGTTCCGGGAGCTCATCACCGTGCGGGACCGCCCGGCGTTCGCCGTGCGGCCCGCGGTGGCCACGTGGGACTTCACGGTCTTCGAGGTCGCCGCTACGGACGGCGCGGGAGCGGCCGGGGTCGTGACGGCCGAGGGCCGCACCGGGGTCGTCACGGTCCCCCGCGACGCGATGCCCGCGTTCGTGCGGGGCCTGGACGGCGGGCGGTTCGACCCCGTGATCGCGGCGTACCTGGTCGAGCCGCCGGCCGGCCGGCTCCTGGCGCAGCAGTCGCAGACGGGGGCTCCCGGGCTGTACGACGGCATCGGGGTCGCCGCCGACCTCCTGCCGGTCGAACAGACGCCCGGCGCGGGCTCCGCGGCGGCGTCGGGCGCGATCCGCGCCGGCAAGCACCACGGGAACGGCGACGGCCAGCAGCAACAGCAGCCCGGCCCCCGGGAGCCCCGCCGGTTCGGACGCTTCTCCGCCCGGGCGGTCATCGCGGCCGGGGTGGCGGCCGCGGCGGTGGCGGCCGCCGTGGTGGTGGCGCTCGCATCCGGGGGCAAGTCGAAGCAGGCGGTCCTGCCGACCACCCCCGCCGCGACGGCGTCGCCGGCCCAGTCGGCGTCGTCCGTCCCTTCGCCGTCTCAATCCCCGTCGCCATCCCCGTCGCCATCCCCGTCGCCATCCCCGTCGCCATCCCCGTCGCCGACGGTGCCCCACACCATCACGAACGCCGCTCCGTTCGGGCCGTTCAAGGTGACCATCACGGTCCTGTCGAGCGACCACATCAACAGCCTGCCCTCGGGCACGACCTTCGCCGAGACGTGGACCTTCACGCCGGCCTGCGACACGGGGCCGTGCGGAGGGAGGCTCGTCCGCAAGGGAGACGACCTGAACTCGGGGAACGGGAAGATCACGTACCAGGGCAACGGCCACTACGCCGGGACGGACTTCCGCCTGCTGACCTGCACCGAGGAGCCGTCGGGGCAGGACTTCCCGAAGGCCGGGAAGGACCACATCTCGTTCTCGTTCCACGTGGTGAAGGGCAAGGTCGTGGACGGCGTGTGGCAGGCCACGCGCATCGAGGGGACCATGCACGCCGACGTCACCCCCAACGCCGTGGGCAAGGCGCACGACTGCCCCGTGGCGTTCGCGAACGAGTCGATCGCCGGGGCCCTGGGCGCCTGACGCACCTCCGGTAGGGGCCTCCCGCCGAACGCGGCTATGGTTGAAGGGACGCCCCGCCCGCCATGGACTGGGATCACCGGAGGTCGCGCGCATGAAGGTCGGGATCGGACTGCCGAACACCACGCCCGGGGCCACGGGGAAGCTCATCGTGGACTGGGCCCGGAGGGCCGAGGAGCGGGGGTTCTCCGCGCTGGCCACGATCGACCGGGTGGCCTACCCCTCGTTCGACTCGCTCGTCACGCTGAGCGCCGCCGGCGCGGTGACCGAGCGCATCGGGCTGCTCACGAACATCCTCCTCGGACCCACGCGGAGCACGGCGCTCCTGGCCAAGGAAGCGGCGAGCGTCGACCAGATCTCCGGGGGCCGGCTCGTGCTGGGCCTCGGCGCGGGAGCCCGGGAGGACGACTTCGTGGTGATCGGGAAGGGCTTCCACGACCGGGGGAAGCGGTTCGACCAGCAGGTCGCCGATCTCCAGGACGCGTTCGCGGGCAAGCCGATCGAGGGCTCGGACAAGCCGGTGGCCCCCCTCCCGGCTCGCGAAGATGGCGTGCCGATCGTGATCGGAGGGCATTCGGATGCGGCGGTCCGCCGGGCCGCGCGGTTCGGCATCGGGTGGACGGCCGGCGGGGCTCCGCCGGACCAGGTCGTGCCGATCATCGCGCGGGTCCGGGAGGCCTGGGGGCAAGCCGGCCGGGAGGGCCGGCCGTACATCTATGCGCTGCAGTACTTCTCCCTCGGCGATGAGCACATCGAGACCTCCAAGCATTCGATCCTCGACTACTACGCCTACTTCGGCGGGACCGAGCGGGGCTTCGCGGAGTACATCCCCCGATCTGCGGAACGCCTCCGGGAGACCCAGCAGGCGTTCGCGGACGGGGGCGTGGACGAGCTCCTGTGGGATCCGACCGTGCCCGACCTCGACCAGGTGGACCTGCTGGCCGACGCGGCCCTGTCGTAGGCGGGCCCGCCGCCGGGATCCCGTGAGAGGCTGACGCCATGAGGCAACGGATCCTGGTGGTGGAGGACGAGACCGCAATCGCCGAGCCGCTGGCGGAGAGCCTCGAGCGGGAGGGATTCGAGCCCGAGCTCGCCCATACGGTGGAGGCGGCGGAGGCCGCGTTCGCCGCTCGCGAACCGGACCTCGTCTTGCTCGACGTGATGCTCCCCGACGGCGACGGGCGCGACCTGTGCCGGGACCTCCGGGCGCGCTCGGACGTCCCGATCATCATGCTCACGGCCCGGGGCGAGGAGGTGGACCGTGTCGTGGGGCTGGAGCTCGGGGCCGACGACTACGTGGTGAAGCCGTTCTCGGCCCGCGAGCTGGCCGCCCGGATCCGGGCCATCCTCCGCCGGGGGCGCCCGGCATCCCGGCGGGAGGTCCTCCAGGTCGGCGACCTCCGGATGGACCCGGCCTCTCGGACCGTGACGAAGGGCGGCCGGCCGGTGGAGCTCGCCGCCAAGGAGTTCGACCTCCTGCACATGCTGATGCGCAACGGCGGCGAGGTGGTCCGGCGCGAGGACATCATGGATCAGGTGTGGGACGAGCACTGGTTCGGTTCGACCAAGACGCTCGACGTCCACGTGTCGTGGCTGCGCAAGAAGATCGAGGACGACCCGGCGAACCCACGCTTCATCACCACGATCCGCGGCGTGGGCTTCCGGTTCGCCGCTCCCGAGGACCTCGCCGAACCGGAGCGGTAGCCTTCGCACCGCCGGGTGGATGAGTGAGGAGGCCGACCACGAGGGTTCGCACGCGGCTGGTCCTGGCGTTCGGCTACATCCTGGTGGTGGTCATCGTGGCCCTCGAGGTGCCGCTCGCGCTGAACCTGCAGAAGCGGGTGCTGGCCGAGCAGCTGAGCGGCGAGCAGACCCTGGCCCAGACCACCGCGGCGGGGGCCCTCGCGCTGTTCCGCCCCCGGCCCCACCGGCGCCAGCTCCAGCAGTGGGTGGTGGCCCAGACCGAGCACAATCAGGTCCGGGTGATCGCGGTGGACCGGCAGGGCGTCCTCGTGGCCGACTCGTCGGGCACCGGGCCCATCGGGCGGCCGTACGCGAGGTCCGGCCGGCCCGAGATCGCGGAGGCCCTGCGAACGGGGAGACCGGCCGCCCGGCGGGCGTTCAGCCAGACCCTCGGCGAGGAGATCCAGGCGGTGGCCGTCCCGGTCTTGGCGAACGGCGAGGTCGTGGGCGCCATCCGCGTGTCGCAGGGTACCGATCGGGTCCAGGCCAGCGTCCGGCGGACCGTGCTCGGGCTGGTGGCCATCGGCATCGGCGGGCTGGCGGCGGGGCTGCTCATCGCGTTCGCCCTGGCCGGATCGCTGTCGCGGCCGCTCCGGCGGCTGGCCGCCGTGACACGCCGGCTGGGCGAGGGTGACCTCTCGGCCCGGACCGGAGGGGTCCGGGGACCGCGGGAGGTGGAGGAGGTGGCGCACTCGTTCGACGACATGGCGGAGCGGCTGGAGGCCACGGTCCGAGCCCAGCGGGAGTTCACCGCGAACGCATCCCACCAGCTGCGGACCCCGCTCACCGGGCTGAAGCTCCGGCTGGAATCCGCCATGGCCGAGGCTCCCGAGGAGGCCGGGGACCTCCGCCGGCAGCTGGCCGCGGCCGACGAGGAGGCCGACCGCCTGGCCGGGATCGTGGATCGCCTGCTGGTCCTGGCCAGGCGGGTGGAGGAGGGGGTGCCGCCCCGGGAGGTGGACCTGGCGGAGGCGGCCCGCCGGGCGGCCGTCCGGTTCCGGGAGAAGGCCGCGCTGGCCGGCTCGACGGTGGACGTCGCGGCCGCGAACGGCCGGGCCCTGGCCGAGCCGGCCGACGTCGACCAGATCCTCGACGCCCTGGTGGACAACGCCCTGGTCCACGCCCCCGGTCCCGTTCGCATCGAGTCCGGGCAATCGAACGGCCGGGCGTTCCTGGCCGTCGAGGACCGGGGGCCCGGGATCCCTCCCGAGGAGGCGCCCAGGGTCACCGAGCGCTTCTACCGGGGCCGGGACGCAACGCCGGGCGGCACGGGCCTCGGGCTCGCCATCGTCCGCGAGCTGGCAGAACGCTCCGGCGGCGAGCTGACGATCGCGCCGGGGCGTCGGGGCGGCACGCGGGTGGAGGTCCGCCTGCCTCCCGCTCGGTCGACCCGGGGCGGCTGAGGGCTCCTTTACCTGCTCTTATCCGGCGGGGTCGTACCCTCGGGGCCGTGAACCGGTTCCTCGCTCGCGCCGGGTACATGGCCGGCGGTGCGGTCGTCGCGGTGGTCCTCACGGTCGGCGCGTACGCGCTGGCCGGACGGACCCTGGCCCGGCCGTTCACGCCGTCCGCCCCGGTGCACTTCGTGCAGGCCTCACCCGCCTCGGAGAGCGAGACCGAGGAGGCCTCGCCGGAGCCGTCCCCGGAGCCGAGCGAGACCCGCGGAGGGGACGACGGTCGTCGGGGCGAGGAGGGCTCCGGTGACGGCTCGGGCGACGGAAGCGGGAGCGGCTCCGGTTCCGGCGACGGGGGGTCGGGCTCGGGCGATACCGGGTCGGGCGACGGCGGCTCCGGGGACGGTGGGTCGAACGAGGGGTCCGGCTCGGGGGGCGGAGACCAGCCGGCGGCGAGCCCCGAGCCCACCGAGACCTCGAATGACTCGGGATCGGGTGGCTCGGGCGATGGCGGCTCCGGGGACACCGGGAGTGGTGGGTCCGGCGACGGCGGGAGCGGCTCCGGCGGTGGCGACGACGGCCGGGGCGGCGGCTCGGGCGACGACTAGGCCCGATTCGCGCCCGCTTCCAATCTTTCCGTCCTCTTGGCCCCTCCGTGGTCTCTCCTTCACCGGCCCCCTCCTAGCGTGGGTGGCGGACATTCGTAGTCGACCCCACGAGGGAGGGATGGCATGGCAACAGGGAGATGGTTCCGGAGGGTGACGGTCGCGGCAGCACTGGTCCTCGGAGCCGCGTTCGCCACCGGCGCGGCGTTCGCCGGAGGAACTCGGGGGACCTCTGACGGCACGTCGGGCCGGTCGCCGCTCCGCGCGAGCGAGCACACGATCGCCGGGAAGGGCGCGACCGAGGTGGCCGCACAGGCGTTGGTGCGGACGGCCGAGGTCCAGCCGCCCGGCCTGGCCAACGCCGTGGCCCGAAGCGCGCATTCGTCCTCCGGCGGGTCCGAATCCCCCGGCGACGACCCGGCCGAGAACGAGGACGAGGCCGACGACCAGAACGAGGACCAGAATGAGGCGGACGACCAGGACGAGAACGAAGCCGAGGCGGACGACCAGGACGAGAACGAAGCCGAGGACGAGGCCAACGACCAGGACCAGAACGAGGGCCCCGGCGACCAGGGTGACGACCAGCAGGGCGAGGACAACGAGGGGCCCGGGGACGAATCCGGCCCCGGAGGCGACGACCAGGGCGAGGACGACGGAGGCTCCGGCGACGACTCCGGCTCCGGCGGCGGAGACGAAAGCGCAGGTCACAGTGGGTCCGGAGGCGGCGACAGCGGGAATTCCTGAGAGCCGCTAGACTCGGTTACCTACAGCGACGTCCGCGGCACCCCCCTCGCCGCGGGCGTCGCTTCTTGTTCCCGGGCCCCCCCGGGTGCCCCAGGAGACTTCCGGACGGTGCATTAGGCTCGGACCATGGGCGAGGTGCTGGTCGGGATCTGCGGGTGGACCGAGCCGACCCTCATCAAGGAGGGGACCTTCTACCCCAAGGAGGCGAAGACGCCCGAGGACCGCCTCCGCTTCTACGCCGAGCAGTTCCCCCTCGTCGAGGTCGACTCCACGTACTACTCCCCTCCCGTCGAGCGCAACGCCATCCTGTGGATCGAACGGACCCCGAAGCACTTCACGTTCAACGTGAAGGCGTACTCCCTGCTGACGAACCACCCCACCCGCCCGGACCGGATGCCCAGGGACCTCCGCGAGCAGCTCCCGCCGGACCAGGCCGACAAGCGCAACGTGTACCGCGACAAGCTCCCGGCCGAGCTGGTGGACGAGGTGTGGAAGCGGTTCGCCGACGCGCTGATGCCGCTGCACTCCGCCGGCAAGCTCGGCGCGGTGCTGTTCCAGTTCCCCCAGTGGTTCGTGATCTCCGGCGCGAACAAGCAGTACCTGGTGGAGTGCGCCGAACGCCTGAAGGACTACCGCGTGGCCGTGGAGTTCCGCCACAAGTCGTGGATGGAGCCGCGCAACCAGGACGAGACGCTGGCCTGGCTCGAGGACCACAAGCTGCCGTTCGTGTGCGTGGACATGCCCCAGGGACTCGACTCCTCGATCCCACCGGTGGCCGCCGCCACCGCCACCGACCTCGCCCTGGTCCGCTTCCACACCCGCGACACGAAGCAGTTCACGAAGAAGGGCGTCACCGCCGCGGAACGATTCGCCTACCTGTACAAGGACAAGGAACTGGAGGAGTGGGTCCCGAGGATCCAGGACCTATCGAAGTCCACCCGCGAGACCCACGTCCTCATGAACAACTGCTACCGCGACTACGCCGTCCGCAACGCGCAGCAGCTCGCCGGCCTGCTCGATCTCGACGAGTAGCCTGACTCAGACCACCGCAACCGCGGTGTTTCAGGCCATGAAGAGTCGGCGCTCGAGGTGCTCCGCCGGTGGCGCCGGTCCGGCCCGGTGTCGCCTCCCGTCGGGGCGGTACCAGCGCACGGTCCCGTCCGGGCGCCGTGTCAGGCTCCACCGGTACTCGTGGACGAGCTTGGTGGTGCCAGTGGCACACCAGGACGAGG
>WNGF01001015.1_pt1 | contig 41375 bp, 38 predicted proteins | sample 5400641 | NCBI WGS metagenome assembly WNGF01 (sample SAMN13153371, study PRJNA577476) | soil metagenome | isolation source: 80 cm soil or saprolite under grassland replicate 2 | place: USA:California | collected 2016-06-15 | reverse complement strand
GGACCCCGGGGCCGCTGCGTACGATGCCCAACACCGCCAACGCGTCATTCGCCGCTTGCGTCAGCGCGCCGCCCAACTCGGCTTCGCCCTCATCAATCGCACCACCGGCCAGGTGCTTGAAGGGGCAGTTTCTTAGGAGGCGAGGCCCGAGGGAGGCGTGCCAGCCCGAGGCCGGTGTACGTTGAGGGTTGCTGCCGACCGAGAACGTGGCAGTTCGAGCTGAGCGGCCTCGCCGCGAGGCGAGGGCTGAGTAGATCTGGCGACGCAAATTGGCCCAGCACCGAATTCCGGCCGGAGGAAGAGCGGCCGCGCTGTAATATTCCTCCCGAGAGCGTGATGTGAGCCCACTAGGCGCCACCATCCTCCGGATCATGCTGGGCGCCATCTACATCGCCCACGCCTACTACGTGTATTTCGACGTGACTCCGGACAGCATGGCCGCGTCGATCAATGCCAAGTTGGGCATGCCGGTCGGCGACGGCTTCGTGTTCTACCTGATCACCGCGCACTTGCTGGGCGGCATCATGATGGTCCTCGGGCTCTTCACGCGGTGGGCGGCCTTCGTCAACGTCCCGGTCATGCTGGCGGCGGTGCTGCTGTTCCATCTGGGCGACGGCTTCTTCCTGCGAGCGGTCGTCACCGACGCCGCGCGAGGGACGACGACCGTGGTGGGCTACGAGTACGCGCTCCTGGTGCTCGTTGCCACCATCGCGCAATTCTTCCTGGGCGGCGGGACGCTCGCCTTGACGAAAGACGCCTGAAGGCTCTCGACCCTCAGGTGATGGGGCGGCGTGCACCCGGCTCGATCGAGTCGCCCCACGGCTCGGAGGACGATCGGCAGGTGTGACCTCATCGCGTTTCCTCCGACCAGAGACCGAGGGCCCGGAGCGCCGGCTCGTCGTTCAGGTGAAAGAGACAGGCCGGAGCCGATGACGAGAGGTTCGTGTGCCGGACCCAGTGCCAGGGCGGTGTCACCACGCAGTCGCCCTGCTCCCAGGCGAAGGTCTCGTCGCCGATGCGGCTCTCCCCGCGGCCTTCGATCACGTGGAAGAGGCCGCTGGCCGTCCGACGCTCGGCGCCGGTGAGCTCGCCGGGGCGCAGCCACTGAGCCTCGCAGCCCATGGTGCGGAGCGGGAAAGTCCCGGTGTGCGGATTGACGTAGCGGAGGACGACGGGCTGGCCGGCGGACGCAGCGGCCGCCATGGCCTCGAGCGCGGGGCGCACGGCGGTCCAGGGCCAGCGCACCTGCGGGTAGCCCGTGTCCTCGTAGCGAGAGGCGCGCGGGACGACGCCCGCGGCGGTGAGCTCGTCCTGCGAGGAGTCGATAGCCGTCGCGGGGGCGGCCGCCGGGCGCATCTTGGATGCCCAGCTCGCCTCGAAGCTCCGCACCAGCGGGATGTCGAGCCCGTCGAGCCAGATCACGGGCTCCGTCCCCTCGTGGCCGTGGTCGTGCCAGCGCATCGGCGGCGTGATGATGAGATCGCCCGGCTCCATCGCGCACCTGACGCCGTCCACCGTCGTGAAGGCGCCCCGCCCCTCCACGACGAGACGCAGCGCGGCGGGGGTGTGGTGGTGACTCGGGGCCGTCTCTCCCGGCAGGATGATCTGGAGCCCGGCGAACAGCGTCGCCGTCACCGCATAGGCGCCTCCCAGGCCCGGGTTCCGCAGCACGAGGACGCGACGCTCGGCCTGCTCGAGCGGCACGAGGCGGGCGGCCTCGAGCAGGGGCCCGCGCATCTCGGACCAGCGCCAGCGATGGGGCACCGCCTGCGTCACGCGCTCCTGCGGCAGCAGGACGTGCAGCGCCGTCCACAGCGGGGCCAGGGAGAGCCGGTCCAGTCCCGCCGAGTACTCGGCCGGCAGGCTCGGATCGCGTGTCGTCATCACGGCACGATCCACGGTGACCTCCCTGCCTCGCCCTCCGAGCCCCTGGGTCTCAGCGTGTCGCGCGCGTCGGCCGCGCGCTCGGCGGCGGCCTGGACTTCCCCGAGCCGGGTCGGGCTGTGCTGGAAGCGCGGGTCGGACACATAGCCCGACCAGGTCTTCATGTAGTCGGGGCGCGAGATCCCCAGCGCAAAATCGGAGATCTGCGCCGGGTTCGCGAAGTCGGCCATGATTCCCACTTCCTCGAAGCGCTCCGGGCGCTTGCCGTCGAGCAAGGCCTTGAGGGCGGTGGGATGCGGACCATGAGGCAACCCCACCGGGTGGACGGAGATCATGCCTTCAGTGAAGACGCCGCCCCGGCTGAAGAATTGACCCGAGTGATAGCCGAGCGTTTCACAGTAGTCCAGGTTCTTGTGGAAGAAGGGCACCCACAGCCCTTCTTTCTCGGCGGAACGCACGGTGAAGACACAGAGGTAGCAACCCGGCAGGATGAACACGGTATGCCCCGAGGGCGGTACGTGCGAGCGGTCCGCCACCAGGGGACGAACGTCTTCCACCGCGAAGCGATAGGGCAGGTACGTACCGCGCCAGCCGACCACATCGAAGGGATGCGTCGGGTGCACGCGCCGCGTGTAGCTCCCGCCCGCCTTGGACACGATCTCGAAGCGGCCCGCCTCATTGCGCGTCTCGAGCGAGCGCGGAAACTTGTAGTCGCTCCGGCTATGCGTCAGGAATTGCCCCGTGGTGACGGCTTCGGCCTTCTCCGGATCGCCCGTGAAGCTCTCGTAGACCCAGTAGTAATGCGGTCCAGGGCCCAGCTCGAAGCGGTGCGTCAGCCCCTTCGGCACGATCAGGAAATCCCCGCGACGATAGGCAATGGGGCCCAGCAGAGTTTCCAGTGTCCCCGAGCCCTGGTGGATAAAGAAGACGAGGGTGGCACCATGATGCTCGAAGAAGTAATCCATGGAGGCCCCGGGCGCCGTCACGTTCATCGCCACCGTGGCATTGGCGATCAGCCTCGCCATGCCGCGATAGACGTCGCCCGTGGCCGCCGGCTCGATGGTGTCGAGCGCGTGATGCGTACCACCAACGTCTCGGAGCGGCGAATCCCAGTGGGGCGCCCAGGCGCCGCCGTCGAGCGTCGTGGTCTCGTCAGGCAGCCAGTTATTGGGCGGGTAGAGGTGATAGGTGTGCGTCACCTTGCCTGCGAAGCCGCCGCGGCCCAGCTCCTGCTCGTAGACGTGGCGGAGCAGCGGGCCGGCATGCGGAGCGCGGGGCACGATCCCGACTTCGGGAATGCCGCTGAAGTACTCGAATTTCTCCACCGCTGTGTCCTCCCTGGAGGAAGCCTACACGCCCACCGGGAACTGCGCCAGCCCACGAAATCTGGCGCGCCCTCCCACGCACCACGGGCCCCGCCGACCGAATCTTCGGGAAGCGCCGCACCAGCCGCCCGATGGCGACCTGGCCCTCCATGCGCGCCAGCCACATCCCCGCGCAGGCATGGATGCCCGTCGGCACGAGGGAGCAGATCGAAGGCGAGGGCTGCCTGCCGCTCTGTCTTGTCGTCACCCGGGATCATGGGCTGCGCCATGGCTCGCACCCTCGCGAGGGATCATCTCATAGAAGAGCGCACGCGTCGTGAAGCGCCCGCTCGCCTTCCTCCGGTTCGTGATCTACGATGGTGAGAGCGGCCGTGAGAGCGGCGACGTCCTGAGGAGAGACGATGTCCAGCGAGCGTTCCTACGAGGTCATCCATCCCGAGGGCGGCGTCCCGATCAAGGCCTGGACACGCGGCGTGCCCATCGAGGACGTTGCCGCAAAGCAGCTCGCCAACGTGGCGCGCATGCCGTTCATTCATCAGTGGATCGCGGTCATGCCTGATGTTCACTGGGGTATCGGTGCGACCGTCGGCAGCGTCATCCCCACGATCGGCGCCATCATTCCGGCGGCCGTGGGTGTCGATATCGGCTGCGGCATGATGGCGACCGAGACGACATTGACGGCCCGCGACCTCCCGGATGACCTCCGGGCGCTGCGCTCCGCCATCGAGGCCGCAGTGCCCCACGGTCGCACGCCCGGCCGGCGGGACAAGGGCTCGTGGGGCACTCCGCCTCCGGCCGCCGTGAAAGCCTGGGGCGAGCTACAGCCCGGCTTTGATTCGATCGTGGCAAAGCATCCGGCGATCGCGCACTCGAACCACCAGACCCACCTCGGTACGCTCGGCACGGGGAACCACTTCATCGAGGTCTGCCTCGATGAAGGTGATCGCGTGTGGTTTCTGCTCCATAGCGGCTCCCGCGGGGTCGGAAACAGGATCGGCAGCTACTTCATCGAGCTGGCCAAGAAGGACATGCGCAAGGTGATCGCCAACCTGCCGGACGAGGACCTGGCCTACCTGTCAGAAGGGACCGATCATTTCACGGAATATGTCGAGGCGGTCGAGTGGGCGCAGACTTTTGCCCTCAGCAACCGCCGTCTCATGATGAATGCGATCATCGCCGCGGTAGGCTCGGTGCCGGGACTTCTGCCCTTTGCGGCGGGGATCGAGGTTGTCAACTGCCACCATAACTACGTCGCCCGCGAGCACCACTACGGCAAGAACGTGCTGCTGACGCGGAAGGGAGCCGTCAGGGCCAAGCTGGGCGATCTCGGCATCATCCCGGGCAGCATGGGGACGCGCTCATACATCGTGCGAGGCAAGGGAAACGCGGAGAGCTTTCACAGCTGCAGTCACGGGGCGGGGCGAGCGATGTCGAGGTCCGAGGCCAAGCGGCGCTTCTCGGTCGCAGACCACGCGACAGCGACGGCCGGCATCGAGTGCCGCAAGGATCATGGGGTCCTCGACGAGACTCCCGGCGCCTACAAATCCATTGATGCGGTGATGCAGGCGCAGAGGGACCTGGTCGAGATCGTTCACACGCTCCGTCAGGTCGTCTGCGTGAAAGGGTAGCGATCAGAGTCACACCGTGGCGAAGAAGCGCGCCGGGGCGCCCTCGGTGCCCGCGATCTTGTAGAAGGGCGCGGCGAAGTCCACGCGGCGCCGTGGCAGCGCGCCCAGGTTGGTCAGCCCTTCCATGATGACGACGCCCGCCCCGAGGATCACCCGGTGCATCGCGAAGTCCTCCGACCCGAACTCGGGCAGCCGCGCGCAGTACTCCTCGAAGAAGTCGAAGCCGATATTCTTGGGGCCGCGGTCCACCAGCCACTGCGCGGACTCCGGCGGAAAGTAGGGCGACTGCGTGAAGTAGTCGGGCCAGGTGCCGTACATCTTGTCGGTCCAGTCGGTGCGCAGCAACACGATATCCCGGCGCTTGACGTCGCCGGCGCCGCCCTTCGTGAGGTCGTCGATCGTGATCGGGTGGTTGGGACCGACCCAGGACAGATCCACCACCAGCGCGTCGCCGATCACCTGGTCGAGCGAGATCTCCGCGGTGGTGATGCCGGCCTTGAACACGTGGAGGGGCGAGTCGATGTGCGCCCCGGTGTGCAGGCTCTGGTGCACGCTCGAGACCTGCCAGAAGCCGGGACCACGGCGGTGCGGCGTGATGTCGAGCCGCATGTTGGTCGAGGGTGGGCTCATGGTGCTCGAGTCCACGGTGACGGAGAGATCGACGATGCGGCCCATAGTCCTCCCTACGGCCTGCGCGCGATGGCGCGCGCGGCTCCCGTGAGCTCCACGATGTGCAGCCCCGTGTTCGCGCGGTCGACAAGATAGACGAGCCCGCGGTCGTCCACCTCGACGTTATTGGTCTGGATCGCCACCTTGCAGCGGTCGGCGCCGTCCACCGTGACGCAGCGCTTGTCGGTATTGGCCGTCGTGGCCGGGATGAAATGCGCGACCTCGCGAGGATGGAAAGGATCGCGGATGTCCACCGCCCGCACCCCCGCGTTGAAGTAGGCGATGAACACCAGCCGGCCGTAGTAGAGGGGCGTGAACGACTCATGGCTCGAGTGCGGACCGAAGCGTCCGCCGCGCCCGCAGAAGTCGCCCGGGTTGGCGGGCACCTCGAATGTCGAGACGGAGAAAGGGCGCGACTCCGTGGTGATGTCCACCAGGAAGGAGAGCTGGCGAACCTCCTGACACTCGTTGCGGAGCGACTCGGACACGAGCAGCACGAAGTCCCGCACCTGCCCCTTGGCATTCGCCGTCCAGTCCGGAACAGGAACACCCAGGATGGGAAAGCTCGTGTGCCCGCCCCAGGCCGGCGACATGTCGAGGCGCCCCACCTGCGGGTAGAGGAGATTCTCCCGCGTGGGCGCGAAGCGGTCGGCAGCGCCCGGGTCGCCGGCCAGCAGCTTGTCGCGGTCCACGATCTGCAACACTCCGGCCGCGCCCGTGCCATAGGCGAAGTACACGCGGTTGCGGTAGGCGATGGGCCCGTGCACGCCTTCCGGCGCCGGCCCGGTCGAGCCCGCCTCCTGACCCACGAGCCCGAAGTCACGGATGAAGCGCGGCTGGGCCGGATCGGCGAGGTCGTAGACCTTGGTCATGCGATTGGTCCGCCAGCCGGCAGGCCGCCCGTCCGAGACCAGGTAGGCGATGCCCGTGTCGCACTCCCACCAGTTCTTGTGCGTGTGGGCGAGGCCGGAGACCACCGTCGTGAGCAACGCCGGGCGGGCGGGGTCGCTGACGTCCCAGATCTCGTGGGCGACATTGCCGAGGGTACGCAGGAGATAGGTCCGCCCGCGCGTGCCGCGCGGCAGCGCCGCGCCCTCGCACACTCGCACCATGGAGGCGCCGCCGGCCTCGGCCTCTCCGGGAGCGCCCGGGACGTGATGCAGGTAGCGTGGGCGGCGCGGGTCGCTGACGTCCACGATGGAGGTGCCGTTCAGCTCGACCTGCCGGTTGAGGGGATTCGGCCGTCTGCCGCCGTGATGGCCGACATAGGCGATCCAGCGGTTGCCCTGGTGATGGATGACGGGCTGGTAGGCCGAGCGACCCTGCAGGTCGTCGTGGGCGAGGAGCCGCATGTCGTGCTGCTCCGCTCCGCGCGCGGGCGGCTGCTGGGGCGCGGCCTTGGAAGCCAGGACGGCCCCGAGCGCCAGGACGAAGACCGCGCCCGACCACCTGCCCCACGCATGCGGAGACTTCGTCACTCTCGCCATGTCGTCGCCTCCCTGAGCTGGCGCCCAAGACTAGCATCGGCGCCCCGGGTATGCTATCGGTGGCTGGTTGCTTGCGGTGGTCGGGGGGCTGTGCTAGTTGTCTCGGGGCATCCATGATCCGGCTCGATCCAGGGACGACGGCGGCGGTCGCGATCGACATGCATCGCGGGCATCTCGACCCGTCCGTGGCCACGCTGCCCTTGCCCGCGGAGCGCTGCGACCCGCTGATCAAGCGCGCCGCCGCGCTGCTGGCAGCCCTCCGCGAGCGTGGCATCCCAGTCGTCCACGTCGTCACCGAGTACCGCGATCCCGGCGAGATCGCGGCCAACCCGTTCTGGAAGGCCGCGCACCACGATCCTGCCAAGGCTCGGCGCGGCATCCTCGGCCATAACCTCGCGGGCAGTCCCGGCACCGAGATCATCCCCGAGCTCCTGAACCCGCGCGATCTCGTCGTGCGAGGCAAGAAGCGCTACAGCGCCTTCCGTGGGACCGACCTCGAGTTCCTCTTGCGGCGGCTCGGCGTGGATACCCTGATCCTGGCGGGCGTCAACACCACGACCTGCGTGCTCTGCGCCGGCTTCGAGGCCACGAACCTCGATTTCCGGGTGGTGATCGCCGCCGACGCGGTCGATTCGATGGATGGCGAGGAGATGCACTGCTTCGCGCTCCAGCTCATGGCTGCCGCCATCGGGTGGCCGCTCGCCAACGAGGAGATCCTCCGGGCGCTCGGCGACTAGACGCTCGCCCGGACAAGGAGACGCTCATGCGCAAGGCACTGTCGATCGCTCTCGTCCTCGGCGCCGCACTCCTCGTCGCCGTGCCGACTGTCGGCTGGGCGCAGAAGGGGCCGATCAAGATCGGCCTTCTCTTGCCGGAGACGGGCCCACTGGCCGCCAATGGCAAGGACATGGCCAACGGCATGCAGCTCTTCTTCGAGGAGCAAGGCTGGCGCCTGGCCGGCCGCGAGGTCAAGCTGATCACCGAGGATGACGAGGGGAAGCCCCCCACGGGCCTCGCCAAGGCGCGCAGCCTCGTCGAGAGCCAGGGCGTCCACCTGCTGATCGGCCCGCTCTCCGCCGCGGTCGGCTATGCTGTCGCGCCGTACGCGGACGGCAAGAAGGTGCCGACCATCTTCCCCATCGTCTCCGCGGAAGACATCACCCAGCGCAAGCGCAGCCCGTACATCGTTCGCGTCGGCTGGAGCAGCGCGCAGCCCTCCCATCCCTTCGGCAAGTGGGTCTATGACAATCTCGGCTATCGAAAGGTCGCGATCATCGGCTATGACTTCGCCTTCGGCTGGGAAGTGGCGGCGGGCTTCCACCGCACGTTCGAGGAGTCGGGCGGTCAGGTGGTCCAGAAGCTCTGGCCGCCGCTCAACACCGCGGACTTCTCGCCCTACCTCGCCCAGCTCCGACGGGACGTGGACGCGATCTATGCCGTCTTTTCCGGCGCCGACGCCCTGCGCTTCGCCAAGCAGTACTCGGACGCGGGCCTCAAGGGCAAGCTGCCCCTGATCGGCGGCGGCACCCTCACCGACGAGCACGTGCTCCGCACCATGGGCGACGAGGTCCTGGGCGTCGTCACGGCGCTCCACTACTCGGCGGCCCTCGCCACCCCTGCCAACCGCAAGTTCTCCCAGGCCTACGAGGCCAAGTTCAAGCAGATCCCCTCGTATTACTCGGAAGGGCCGTACGTCGCGGGCATCGCGCTCAAGGCCGCGCTCGAGGCGACAGGTGGCGATATCGAGAACGCGGAGAAGTTCCTGGCCGCCCTTCGCAAGGTGGACTTCTCCGATGCGCCGCGCGGCCCCATGCGCTTCGACGACTTCGGCAACCCGGTCCAGAACATCTACGTCCGCAAGGTCGAGCGCGTGGGCGGCAAGCTCCAGAACACCGTGATCCAGACCTTTTCGAACGTGTCCCAGTTCTGGACCTACAAGCCCGAGGACTTCCTGAAGAACCCCGTCTACTCGCGCGACTACCCGCCATGCAAGCACTGCTGATCGCCTGATGGCCACCGTGGGCCTCGTCGGTCTCGGTCTGCTCGGCTCCGCCGTCGCCGCGCGCCTGATCAAGGCCGGTCACGCAGTGGTCGGCTTCGACGTCCTCCCCGAGCGCGTCGCGGCCCTCACCGCCACGGGCGGCAAGGCGGCGCCCTCGGCTTCCGCCGTCGCGCAATCGTCCGAGGCCATCTGCACCCTTCTGCCGTCGCTCGCCGCGGCTGAAGCGGCGATCCTGGGCCCGGACGGCATTCTCGCCGGCGCGCGAGCGGGTCTCACCGTCATGCAGATGAGCACCATCTCGCCAATGCTCACCGAGCGGCTCGCGCGCGAGGTGGGCGCGCGGAGCCTGGGCTTTCTCGACTGCCCAGTCAGCGGCACCAGCGCCATGGTCGAGCGCGGTGACGGCATCTTCCTCGTGGGAGGTGACCGCGCGCTCTACGAGCGCTGGAAGCCCGTGCTCGAGTCCGTCCTGCCGCGCGCCGTCCTGGTCGGCCGGGTCGGCCAGGCCATGCTGCTCAAGCTCGTCGCCAACCTTCTGGTCGCGCTCCACAGCGCCGCCGCCGCCGAGGCCCTCACCCTCGCGCGCAAGGGCGGCCTCGATCTCGACCTCGCCCTCGAGGTGCTCAATGCCAGCGCCGCGGCGTCCGGGATGCTCAAGGTGCGCGGCCCCATGATCGTCCGGGGCGAGTTCCCCGCCCAGATGAAGCTCGAGCTCTTCATGAAGGATCTCCACCTCATGCAGGAGGCCGCCGCCGCCGTGGGCGCGCCCCTGCCCTTCACTGACCTGGCCGAGCGCCTCTACGGCGCCGCCCGGGCCGCTGGCCACGGCGGCGAGGACCTCGCGGTGGTGGTAAGTGCACTGGAGACCTTCGGTGGGCGCGGAGCGATGTCGTCGTAGCGATGGCCGGGTGGGGCCTGGAAGAAGTAGAACGTGCCGAACTTCATCCGATGACCTCCCTCAGGTGACTCCAAGGTAGCGCGATTTCACGTCCTCGTTGGCCAGGAGCTCCGCCGGCCGCGACGAGTGGACGATCTGGCCGCGGCTCAGGATGAGCGCGCGGTCCGCCACCGAGAGCGCCAGCGGCAGGTTCTGCTCCACCAGCAGGATCGAAAGCCCCTCGCGCTTGAGCTCGCCGATGACCCTGCCCACCTCGCGCACCAGGAGCGGGGCCAGCCCCTCGGTCGGCTCGTCGAGCAGAAGCAGGTCGGGATTCGTCATGAGTGCGCGGCCGATGGCGAGCATCTGCTGCTCGCCGCCCGAGAGCTTGTTCGCCCGATTGCCCGCGCGCTCGGCCAGCCGCGGGAACAGCGCGTGGACGCGCGCGAGGGTCCAGCGGCCGTTGCCGCCCCGCGCCACTTCCAGGTTTTCCTGCACCGTCAGCGAGGGGAAGACGCGGCGGCCCTGGGGCACCAGCGCCATGCCAGCCTCGACCATCCGGTACGGCGGCCAGTGCGTGATCTCCCGGCCCTTGAACCGGACGCGACCGCGTCGTGGCGGCGTGAAGCCGATGACCGAACGGACGAGCGTTGTCTTGCCCGCGCCGTTGCGGCCCAGAATGGTCAGCACCTCGCCCCCCGCCACCGCGAGCGAGATGCCCTGGAGTACGTGGCTCTCGCCGTAATATGTGTGCACGTCCTCGACCTCCAGCACTGCCGTGGACGTGGAACGGGCCTCAGGCACCGAGGTAGATCTCCCGCACCTGCGGGTCGGCCCGGATCTCCTCGCGGGAGCCGTCGGCGATGACTCGCCCGTAGTGGAGCACGGTCACGCGTGGCGACAGCTCGAGGGCGATGTCCATGTCGTGCTCGATCATGAGGACGGTGATGGCGGGATCGAGGCGGCCCAGCAGGCCGGCCATCAGCCGCGACTCCGCGGGCGAGAGCCCGGCCGTGGGCTCGTCGAGCAGAAGGACCCGGGGCCGGCCGGCCAGGGCGAGCGCGATCTCGAGCTGGCGCTGCTCGCCGTGGGAGAGATTGCGGACGGGCACGTCCCTGACGGCGTCGAGGGCGACCGCCTCGAGCGTGGCGCGGGCCCGGCCACGCAGCTCGGCGAAGGAGCCGACCGGGCGCAGCATGGCAAAGCGCGTCGGCGTCAGCGCCTGCACGGCGAGCACGCAATTGTCCAGCACCGTGAGATCGGGAAAGAGGTTGGTGATCTGAAACGTCCGGGCCAGGCCCTGGGCGGCGCGGCGATGGGTTGAAGCGCCGGTCACGTCGCGCCCGAAGAGCGTGATGGTGCCGGCGCTGACGGGCAGAGAGCCGGAGATGAGATTGAACAGCGTGGTCTTCCCGGCTCCGTTCGGGCCGATGAGCGCGCGCCGCTCACCCGGGAGGACCGCGAGGGACACTCCGCTGACCGCCTGCAGGCCGCCGAAGAACTTGGACACGCCCTCGAGCTGGAGCGCGAACTCGTCGCTCAGCGTGATACCTCCGCTAGCAGTACTTGCACGGCGGATAGTCACGCGTGTAGAGCGGCATCTTGAGGAACTCGTCGGGGTTGTACTTCCAGAACTGGCTCACCGCCGGATAGGTGAAGACCACCGAGTTCTGCAGCTGGCCGCCAACCCGCTCCACCTTGCGGATGTAGATGTTCTGGATGGGATTGCCCCACTTGTCGATGACGACCGGCCCGCGCGGAAAATCCTTCAGCTCCACCTTCCGGAGCGCGGCCAGAAAGGCCTCGCGGTCCTCCACCTTGCCGTTGATCGCCTTGATGGCCTCCACCATCCAGCGGGCGTTGGTGTAGCACGTCTCGGCATAGTACGAGGGCACCTTGCCGGCCTTGGCCTCGAAGGCCTTGGCGTATTTCTGGTTGGCGGGATTGTCGAGGGCCGCCGAATAGTGAAGCGCGGTGTAGACGCCGAGCGCCTCGTCGCCCATCTGCGGCAGCACCGACTCGTCCGTGACGGTACCATTGCCCAGGAGCGGTATCTTCGCCTTCAAGCCCGAGTCGGCGTACTGCTTGACGAACTGGAGCGAGCCACGCCCGAAGAAGACGGCGAAGACGGCATCGGCGTCGCGCTTGATCTGGGCGATGAAAGGCGAGAAGTCCGTCGTGTTCAGCGGCGTCCAGATCTTCTGGACGATCTGGCCGCCCTGCTCCTCGAAGGTGCGCTGGAAGCCGCCCACCGTCTCCCAGCCGAAGGCGTAGTCGAACCCCACGGTCGCGATCTTCTTGTGCTTGAGGTTCTTGGCCACCCACTCGCCGAAGGGCTGCATGGACTGGCTGCTGTTCCAGCCCGTTCGCACCACCCACTTGGCGGGCTTGCGCTGGGTCAGGTCATCGGAGGACATGACCGGGTACGTGGTCGGGATCTTCGCCGCGTCCACGAAGGGGTGAAGCGCGTAGCCCGTCGAGGCCAGGAGGCCGCCGGTGAGGATGGCGACATGGTCCTGGTCCACGAGCTTCCGCGCCTTGGTGAGCGCCGTCGCCGTGACACCCTCCGTGTCCTCCACGATCAGCTCGATCTTCCGGCCTGCCACCTGGCGGCCGATCTCGTCGAGGTAGAGCTCGGTGCCGGCGAGCATGTCCTTGCCGAGGGCCGAGGCGGCGCCGCTGAGCGGCACCAGCAATCCGATCTTGATGGGACCACCCTGGGCGCCGGCCGACCGCGGGGGCGCGCCCACCAGGGCCACGGCCAGGAGAGCGAGGAGCGCGATGAGACGAATGCGCATGAGAGGCCTCCTTTGATCAGCGCCGGTGGCGGCGGAGCGCGCCGACGACGCCGTGCGGGGCGAAGAGAATGACGCCGATGTAGACGGCCCCCAGGATGAGGAGCCAGCGTTTCGTGTACACGCTCACGAAGTTCTTGAGAAACACGATGAGCCCCGCGCCGAGCGCGGGCCCGACCAGGGTGCCGGGGCCGCCGAGGGCCACCATGAGCAGGGCCTCGACCGAGGTGAGGAGCTGCACGTCGGTGGGGCCGACGAAGCCGTTGTAGTAGGCCCAGAGGACGCCGGCCGCGCCGCCGAAGGCCCCGGCGAGCACGAAGGCCACGTACTTGTGGAGCCACACGTTGTAGCCCAGGGCCTCCATGCGCGACTCGCTGCCGCGTATGCCCTTGAGCCCGAGCCCGAAGGGCGAGACGACCAGGAGCCCGAGCAGCGTCCAGGCCGTCGCCGCCGACAGCAGCGCGAAGTAGAAGAAGGGCAGCGGAGCGCTCAGGCTCACGCCCGCGAGCGCGGGCCGCAGCACGCCCGACACGCCATTGTCTCCCTTGGTGAGCGACACCCAGCGGAACGCGAGCCCCCAGACGACCATGCCCAGGGCCAGGGTGATCATGAGGAAGTAGGTGCCTCGGGCGCGAATGGCGATCACGCCGAAGACGGCGGCCGTGACGATCGCCAGGCCGATGCCAGCCGCGGCGCAGCCGACGAGACCCACCTGCCGCTCGGTGGAGAGCAGCGCCACGGCATAGGCGGCGACGCCGAAGTACGCGGCCTGGCCGAGGGAGGGCAATCCCGTATAGCCCAGCAGCACATCCAGGCTCATCGCGAGGATGCCGAGGATGAGCGCCTGGGTGATCAGCGTCAGCGGATAGGCAGGGAGCACCGGGCCCAGGGCGGCCAGCGCCGCGATAGCGCCCGCGGCGATCAGCGCGCGGCGACGTATCACGCGACCGCGCTCGTCGAACCCATCACGCGCGACCGAAGAGCCCGGTGGGTCTCAGCGCGAGGATCACGGCCATAGGAGCGAACAGCGTGAAGTACGCCAGCTCGGGAAAGAGCGCCTTCCCGAAGTTGTCGAGGAGCCCCACGATGAGGCTGCCCGCCATCGCGCCCGGGAGGCTCCCGAGGCCGCCGACGATCACCACCACGAAGGCATACGGCAAGACCTCGGAGTCGGCGCCCGGGTAGATGCCGAGGAAGCCTGCGCCAATGACGCCGCCGAGCGCGGCCAGCGCCGCGCCCAGGCCGAAGACCGCGAGCGAGATGCGCGGCACATTGATGCCCACGCCCTGCGCCATCTCGCCGTCGTCCACCGCCGCCCGGATCATGGCGCCCGCCCGCGTCCGGTCGAGCAGGAGCCAGAGGCCCACGCCCACGGCGACGGCCACGCCCACGATGAAGATCCGGTACACGGGAAACACGACCTCGTGGAAGCGCAGCGAGCCCCCGAGGGCGGCCGGCACGGGCAGGTTGTAGGGATCGCCGCCCCATATCAGGAGCGCCAGGTCCTGGAAGATCAGCGCGAAACCGACAGTCATCAGCACCTGGCCGAGCTCCTGGCCGCGCAGCCGGCGGAGAAAGAGCCGCTCCATCCCCATCCCGACCAGCCCGATGGCCAGGGTGCCGGCCAGGATCGCCATGCCAAAGCTCCGCGTGCGAAGCGCCACGGTGAGCCCGATGTAGCCGCCGAGCATGAAGTAGGAGCCGTGCGCCATGTTGACGACGCGCATGACGCCGAAGATCAGCGACAGGCCGCTCGCCAGGAGGAAGAGGAGCGCGCCGTACGAGAGGCCGTTGAACGTCTGGATGATCCAGAAGTCCGGCCGCATGCCGCGCCTAGCCCAGGCGCAGCAGCCGCGCGCCGGTGCCGCGCACGACGCGGTCCTGGTCCTTCCGGCTGAGTCCGGTCGCCTTGGCCTGGATGATCGCCAGCGGCCGCTCGTAGCCCATGTCGAAGCAGAAGTCGGTGCCGACGGCCACGCGGTCCGCCCCGACCGTGGCGACGAGATACCGGAGCGCCCCCGCGTCGTGGCTGATGGTGTCGTAGGTGAAGCGGCGGAGATAGGCGCTGAAGGGCTTCTTCGCGCGCTCCTGCGCCTCGGGGCGAACCTTCTGGCCGTGACGGAGCCGGCCGTGAAGATACGGCAGCGCCCCGCCCGCGTGGGGCAGGCAGACCTCGAGCGTCGGGAGCCGGTCGAGCACGCCACCGAAGACCAGATGCGCCGCGGCGATGGCGGTGTCGAATGGATTGCCGAGGAGATTGCCCAGGTAGAAGGGCGCGAGCCGCTCGGCGCCGATCACGCGGAGCGGATGGAGCAGCACGGGCAGACGGAGCGCGGCGGCGCGCTCGAAGACAGGGAAGAAGGCCGGATCGGAGAGCTCCCGCCCGCCGACATTGGTGCCCATGTAGACGCCGCGGATGCCGGGCAATCGCGCGGCGCGATCGAGCTCGGTGAGCGCCCGCACCTGGTCCTGCATCGGCAGCATGGCGCAGCCCACGAAGCGGTCGGGGTGGGCCACGTGCGCCGCGCTCGCGGCGTCGTTGAAGGCGGCGGAGAGACGTCCACCGGTCGCGCCGTCCGCCCAGTACACCATCGGAACGGTGAGCGAGAGGGCCTGAACGCCCACGCCCTGGCGGTTCATCGAGCGGATGCGCAGGTCCAAGTCCCAGTAGCGCGCCTCGAGCGGTGGGGTGCGCGAGGCGCCGAAGACGATGACGGGGCCCCGGGGGTTCGAGCGATCCACGCCGGCGCCGAACGGCGCGCCGGCTTCCTCGATCAACCGGATGAAGCCCTCCGGAAAGAAGTGCGCGTGGACGTCGATGCCGAGGGGTCGAGCCACGGATCGGGATTCTACTCTGAATGCACGGGCGATGGTAGTCTCAAGGCCGGCGGGACGGCCGGCCGGCTGCCTCCGTCCCGCGAGCCATCCCCCTCAAGGAGGACGCCGTGAAGCTGCCCCGCGAGCGCTTCGACTACTCGCCGATCGTGAGCCGCCGCCCCTGGAAGCTCCCCAAGGGCGCGCGCATCGCCGTGTGGACCATCGTCAACATCGAGGAGTGGGACATCGAGAAGGCCATGGCGCGCCAGTACCTGACGGCGCCGCAGGGGGTCAGCACCGTTCCCGACGTGCCGAACTGGGCCTGGCACGACTACGGCATGCGCGTGGGTTTCTGGCGCCTGCTGGACGCGCTCGCCAGGCGCAAGATCCGCGCGACCACGGCCATCAATGCCCACGTGGTCGAGTCCTACGAGCCCGTCGCGCGGGCGATGCTGGAGGCGGGCTGGGAGTTCATGGCCCACGGCGTGGTGCAGGGCGCCATGCATCTGCTGCCCGACCAGCGCGCGGCCATCCGCCAGTCCGTCGAGATGCTCACGAAGTTCACCGGCAAGAAGCCCAAGGGCTGGCTCGGGCCCGGCCTCACCGAGACCTGGGAGACGCTCGACCATCTGGCACGCGAAGGGATCGAGTACGTCTCCGACTGGGTGAATGACGACCAGCCCTACGAGATCCGCACGACCGTGGGCCCGCTCGTCTCCGTGCCGTACACGATCGAGCTCAACGACATCCCGATGATGGTGATCCAGCACCACACCTCGTCGGAGTGGCTGCAGCGGGCCAGGGACCAGTTCGACCGGCTCTACGCCGAGGGGGCGAAGAACCCGCGCGTGATGGCCCTGGCCGTGCATCCGTACATCTCGGGCGTGCCGCACCGGATCAAGTACTTCGAGGCCGTGTACGACTACATGCGGAAGAAGAAGGGCGTCTGGTTCACCACCGGTGAGGACATCTGCGAGTGGTACAAGGCCCAGCGATGACACGCCGCGGAAAGGTCATCCGGTTTCCCAAGTCACCCCGGCCGCCGAACCCGGAGCCGGGCTTCAGCGAAGTCTGCCGGTGCGTCAACCAGTTCGAGGCCATGGTCGTCCGCGGGCTCCTCGACAGCGCGGGCATCCAGGTGGTTCTGCGCAGCAATCTGGCGCAGTCGGTCCATCCGTTCAGCGTGGGCGACCAGGGCGAGGTCGTCGTCCTGGTGCCCGCCGACGAGGCGGAGCCGGCGCGCCGCATCCTCGCCCGCCGCTAGGAGCCTGTCGGGGTAAAGCGAAGCGGAGCGTTGACAATCATCGATCTCGCTCCCTCAAGGAACGCGGGTTGGCGTGACGGTGAGGGCGTCGGCGATGTTCGCTCTTGCGGAAGTCCATCAAAGGTCGCATCAAGAAGCTCGAGAAAGAGGTTCAGACCTTCCGAGACAACATCGACAAGATGCGAAGGGGTGAACAGTGACGGTCTCACCGGAACCTATCAACAAGAATGAGACAGCGGGTTCATGAGATGAGTATGGGAGCGCCTCCTCGGATCCCAGCCCCCGAGTGCCACCCGCATCCGATAAGGGCCTTTCTGCTACGCGCTCGATATTTTCTATCGTACAAATGCTACACGCTTTCGTCAGTCGGCCGGGGGGCTGCGCTGCCCGGCAGTCCCGCTTCCCTCGGAGTATTCTCGTCGATCCACGCCTTCGCCATCCGGATGCCGTGGCTCTCGGCATCCGCCTGGTTGTCAAAGCGCTCGTGAGAAACGGGCAGGTCGGTGCTCCGCTGGGCGGTGCCCGTCAATTGCGTGATGGTTGCCACCACCGCCCACTTGCCGTCGCTCATCTGCTCGGTCGAAACCACGATGTTGCAGTTCCCGTACGCCGGGACAGTCTTGCGCTGAATCATGGTGTCACCTCGCCACGAATCGGTTTGCGAACTACCATCTCAGTTTTGCCTCGGATTCGCCGGGAGTCAAGGGCGCGACCAGTGAGCGGGAGCGAGGGGCGCGCCCCCGCCGGTCATGCGAGCGGAAAGGTCGCGGGGAAGCGACCGGCCGACTCGACCTGCTCGACCACGCGCTCGATCACCGCGGCGACGAGCTCCTCCGCCGTGACCCTCGCGCCGATGTCGAGACGCTGCGACGCCGGCACCTCGTCGGGCAGCTCGAAGCGCGCGCGCCTGCTTGAACACGACCACATCGGCGAGTGAGGAGCCGGCCCGGTGCGCCGCGGACACCGCCCGGCCGCGCGAGTCGCCCTACTGGGCCTGGGCAGCGCTGATGCGGCGGGCCTTCGACATCGACGTGCTGGCTTGCCCGCGCTGTGGCGGCCGGCTGCGCCCCATCCTGGAGGACCCGGCTGTCCTGGCCAAGATCCTCGCGCATCTGGACCGGCCACAGTCGGCGGACCATCCAGGGCCCGCCCCAGCGCCGGCCGAGAGTGGCGCCGAGTAACTGACCGTCCTCTTCCTGGCTCGGCCTCCGCACGCGTGCGCGGGTATTGACGGCCTCGTGCTGACCGGGCAAGATCGCAGCCGATGGCCTGGCGGCTCAGCGGCTCTGTGGTGCAACGAGAACGCTCATACGTGGCGCCGCCAAGGGCCTGGCCGTCCCCGACCGCGGCCCCTGAGTGCCCGACCGCGGTCCCTGAGTGCCAGCCGCGTCCGATAAGGCCCTTTCTGTCGCCTACGCGCCCACTAGACTCCTTGCACCTGACGAGGTGTCGGCAGCGAGAGGAGGTTCGAAGCTCGCTGGTAAGGTGACATGAAGGCCCCAGCTTGGTCGGTACGTGGATGGATGCCACGAAGATTTATCGGTTCGGCTAGGGGGAAGCCCTGAAGGTCATCGCTGAGAAAGAATTGGGGGAAGCAGACTACTTGGGGCTGACGACCATCCCTCTGGACAGAGACGGATGATGCGCTTCGAGGTCCTGTCCCTCGCGATGACCCTCGGCTTCCTGCTTCTAGCCACCTGGCGCGCGTGGAGGCAGCGGAGGCGGCCCGGAGTGGACGTTGTCCTGGCCCTCATAGACGGCACTAAGCTTGGGCGTCGCCCGATGCTCGTGGGTTTCGCTTTCTGGACGTGTTTCGCGGTCCTCAGCGAGGTCGTGGTCGCGTGGGAGACCGAGGGGCGATACCTCTCCACGCGCGACGGTGTCTTGGCGCTGGTCACGTTCGCCGTGCTCGTTCCCATCGATGTCGGCGCCTATTTCTGGCTTCGAACAGCAGCAGCGCGATTCTTCAGTCTCAGTATGCTCTCCGAGCTTGGGCTAACGCTGAGGCGGGCTTGGGTGATGGAAAGCCGTTCCCGGGCCCTCTTCTGGCTTCACCAGGCGTCGATCATCCTGGCCGCTCTCATGATCCAAACCTTTGCCATGCAGAGCGAGATCTGTGCAGGCCCAACCTACAGCCCGTGGGTGGCGCGAACGGCGACTCCGCCGAGCGCGATCGAACTCCCGTGGTTTGTGACGTGCCCGAACGCGCGCGCATCGTCGACAGAAACACCTGTAGTGCATGCCGAGTTGCGACAGCTCACGGTGAGAGGCGCAATTCACTACGCGATCCGCGGCATCGGAGCATATCTGGCGGTCAACTTCGTTGTCGTAATCTTCGCTGTCTTCTGGCTGCTATGCGTCCAAGTTACCGCGCCACATCCAGAGCGAGCCTTTACGCGCTGGCACAGGCCTCAACCGCTCATCGGCGACCTCGGCCTATCCCTGCTCGTCGCGGTGCTCTTCGGGGTTCTGGCGACGACGTTCGAGGGCATCACGCTGTTCCTGATCTTGTGGAAACCAATCAGTGGGACGTCGGGCAATTGGTTTCAGGCAGCACAGGCTGCATGGGCTCAGAACAGGACCCTTGTCGACGTCGCCCAACGATCAACGTGGCTGTTCTGGTTCGCGATGTCGATCCTGGTGACTGGGCTGACCATCGCCACCATTCGACGCTTCCAGTCGTTACTGGAACGCGGGAAGGAGGTAATCGTCACGTCGGCGCTAGAGGAGTTGGAATACTACGGACGTGGCCGCTCACTCGCAGAGTGCGAGACCTACTGGACGACCCGCGCTGCCATTGTCGCTGCCGCCGACAAGATCGAGACCACGCCGGTGCGAGCGCTGAAGGGACTCCTCGGCTCAGCGATCATCTTGCAGATCCTCGCCCTGCTACCGAAGGCCCTCACGCTGCTCTCGCGCTGAACCCGCGTAGTAGCCGAAGAAGATCCCGACCCCGGCCGAGAACCAGAATCCGCCGATGATGGCGACGGGCGAGAGCAGCGTGGACCATTCGGCGACGTGCGAAACGAGCTGAGAGATGCCGATGCCAACGAAAATGCCCGCCGCGCCGCCGGCGGCCGAGCGAGAGCGAGCCCGCAAGCCCGAGCACGGAGGACGCATCACGCAACCGAAGACGCGCTCTCCGCCTGCTTGCCCCGGACTCGCTCCTCCGTATACCCTTGCGCGGTGTCGCCGTCAGCATCGACTCTCGAACAGGAGGCCAGAATGCCGAATGTCAGGTTCCTCTCCAAGCTTGTGCTCGCCGTCGTCCTTGTCGTCACGGTCCCCGTCTCGGCGAGCGCGCAGATCGTGCTCCGATTCGCGCATACCATCGCCACCGAGGACGCGATGCACCTTGCCACGGTGGAATTCGCGAAAAAGGTCGCGCAGCGGACGGGCAACGCCGTGCAGATCGAGGTGTTCTCGGGGGGCCAACTCGGCAACGACACGAAGATACTGGAAGCGGTGAAGCTGGGCGCCATCGACCTCGTCATGACGGGCAATCCCTTCTTCTCCTCCTTCGCGCCGGAGATGAACGTCCTCGACCTCCCCTATCTGTTCCGCGACTACGAGCATGCCTACAAGGTGGTGGACGGGCCCATCGGAGCCGAGCTGCTCCGGGCCGTCGAGCGGAACGGCATGAAAGGGATCGGCTCGCTGGAGATCGGCTTCCGCAACGTCACCAACAGCAAGCGCCCGGTGCGCGTGCCCGATGACATGAAGGGGCTGAAGATCCGCACCACGCCCAACCCGGCGCACTTGCTGGCCTTCCGCCTGCTGGGCGCCAATCCCGTCCCCATGGCCTTCACCGAGGTGTACCTCGCGCTGAAGACGGGGACCGTTGACGGCCAGGAGAACCCCATCACGCTCATCCAGGCGATGAAGTTCTACGAGGTGCAGAAGTACCTCTCCCTGACCCAGCACGCCTACACAGTGGCCAACGTGGTGATGAACGCGAAGCGGTACGCCGGGCTGACGCCGGACTAGCAGAAGGCGCTCCACGAGGCGCTCCACGAGGCGGTAGTGGGGCAGCGCAAGCTCAATCGCGAGCGCGAAGGTGCTGCGCTGGTCCAGATGCGCGCGGCGGGCATGCAGATCGAGGAGCACCCGGAGCGCGAGGCGTTCCGCAAGGTCGTGGCGGAGCCAGCTACCGAGGAGTACGTGAAGAAGTTCGGTCGCGCGACGATCGACCGCATCGTCGAGACTCGCTGAGCGTGCGCGCTTTCCGAGGCGTCCTCGAGGGTACGGGCGCGCTCCTGCTCGCCGTCCTCGTGCTCGTCGCGCTGCTGCAGGTGTTCGCGCGCTATACGAACGTCGTCTTCGTCCCGTGGACGGAGGAGATGGCTCGTCTGCTGTTCGTCTGGGTCATCTGGCTCGGCGCCGCCGCCGCGCTGCTCCGCGGCACCCACATCCGCTTCGAGTTGTTCGTCCAGCGCCTGCCGCCCTCCCTCCGGCGCCGCCTCGCGCGGGCGGTCGATGCCGCCGTCGCGGTTGCCCTCGTCGTGCTCGCCGTGTACGCGTGGCAGGTCGCACGGTCGCAGGCGGACACGACGTTTCTCACCGTCCCGCTATCCGTGCAGTGGACGTATCTGGCCGCCGTCGTAGGCGCCGTGGTAATGCTGATCGCCCTCGCACTCCGGCTCCTCGGCGGCCGCCGTCCCGGAGACGCGCCGTGAGTCTCGCCTTCCTCTTCGCGGTCTTCTTCGTCCTGCTGATCGTCGGCGTCCCCGTCGTGTTCGCGATGGTGCTGGCGTCCGTGGCGTTCCTGGTGGGCTTCGGCGGCGGGTTGCCGCTCGCCATCGTGCCCCACCAGATGGTGGCGGGTATGGACAACTTCCCCTTGCTCGCGGTGCCGTTCTTCTTCCTCGCCGGCGAGATCATGAACGCGGGCGGCATCACGCAGCGGCTGGTGGACTTTGCCGCCGCCCTCGTCGGCCACATCCGCGGCGGGCTTGGCTACGTCGCCATCGTGGTCAATATGATTATGGCCGGCTTCTCCGGCTCCGCCGTCGCCGACGCCTCGGCCACGGGCGCCGTTCTCATCCCCGCCATGAAGCGCGAGGGGTATCCGGCCGACTTCGCCGCCGCGGTGACGGCTTCCGCAGCGACCATCGGGCCGATCATCCCGCCCTCCATCCCGATGATCGTCTTCGCGGTGGTGGCGGAGGTGTCGGTCGGCTCGCTCTTCATGGCCGGCATCGTGCCGGGTCTCCTCATGGGGCTCTACCTCTTCGTCGTCGTCTACCTGCTGTGTCGCCATCGCGGCCACGGCATGCGCGCCCGGAGCACGTGGCCCGAGCTTGTCCGGGCGACCCGGCGCGCGGTGTGGGCGCTGCTCGCCCCCGTCATCATCCTGGGCGGGATCGTGGGCGGCGTCGTGACAGCCACCGAGGCCGCGGCGCTCGCCGTGCTCTACAGCCTCGTGATCGCGACCTTGGTCCACCGCGAGCTGCGCCTCGCCGACCTGCCGCGGATCTTCCGCGAGACCGCCGTCGCCACCGGCTTGATCATGATCATCGTCGGCGCCAGCGGGATCATGGGCTGGCTGGTGGCGAATCTCCGCATCGGCGAGGCGGTCGTGCACTGGGTAACCCGGATGACGGAAAGTCCCTGGCTCGTGCTCCTGCTCCTCAACCTCTTCTTCCTGGTCGTCGGCTGTCTCATGGACCCACTGGCCGGGATGCTGATCTTCGTCCCGGTCTTCCTGCCGCTCGTCAAGCACCTCCACATCGACGCCGTCCACTTCGGCGTCATCGTCGTCCTCAACCTCATGATCGGGCTGCTGACGCCGCCCGTCGGCTACCTGCTCTACCTCTCTGCGGGCATCGCCGGCATCGAGATCGATCGCGTGGTGCGCGCGGTCATCCCCTTCCTGGTGGCACTGCTGGCCGTGCTCGTGGTCGTCACGTACTGGCCGAGGCTCATCCTGGCCATCCCCAACCTGCTCCAGCCGCCGCGCTGAGAGCGAGAGGCGACCCATGCGCATGATCGATCTGTCGTTTCCCATCCGACCACACTTCCGCTGGAAGGTCGCTCGCGAGGTCCGCACGTCGCATTCTCGCGGCGACCTCTTCGAGTCGTCGGTCATGACCGTCGCCTGTCACGCCTATACCCACGTGGACGCTCCGCGGCACTTTCTGGCCGGTGGCCGCCATATCGCGGAAATGCCGCTCGACCAGTGGATCGGCGAGGCGGCAGTGGTCGATCTCACCCACCTCGGCGCCGACGCGGAAGTGACGGCGGCCGATCTCGAGAGGCGGGCGGGCCACGTCCGAGAGGGAGACATCGCGCTGCTTCGTACGGACTGGCCGCGCCGGGTTTCCGTCGACGACGAACGCTTCTGGCGCGAGGCGCCGTGGACGGGGGAGTCGGCGTGCGAGTGGCTGATCGGCCGGCGCGTGAAGGTGGTGGGCTACGACTACCCGCCCGACCACGTGATCCGGCGCATGATCTTCGAGCCGCAACGGCCCGTGACCGCTGCGGAATGCACGACCCACCACCGGTTCTTCCCGGCGGGCGTCGCGGTCGTCGAGTACCTGACGAACCTCCACGCGATCGGCGCGCCGCGCTGCCGCTTTCTCGCGCTGCCCCTCAAGCTGGCCGACGCCGATGGCTCGCCCGTCCGCGCCGTTGCGCTCGTGGACGACTGACGCCTCCGCGCGAATCGTCAGCGGCGGCCCCGCTGTCCCGTCTCCTCAGTGGCGCCGGCTAACTGACCGTCCTCTTCCTAGCTCGACCTCCGCCCGCGTGCGCGGGTATTGACGGCCTCGTGCTGACCGGGCAGGATCGCAGCCGATAGCCTGGCAGCTCAGCGGCTCTGTGGTGCAACGACAAGGCTCATACGCAGCACCGCCAAGGGCCTGGCCGGCCCCGACCGCGGCCCCTGAGTGCCGGCCGCGCCCGATAAGGGCCTTTCTGTCGCCTACGCGCGACCGCGCTAGATCACGGGAAGGCGGAAGAGCCGGGCGGCGTTGCGCGTGGTCGCCTCGCCGAGCCGCTCGGGATCCATCCCGCGCAGCTCGGCTATCGTCGCCGCCGTGAGCGCGACGTAGGCCGGCTCGTTGCGCTTGCCCCGATGGGGCGTGGGCGGCAGGTAGGGGCAGTCCGTCTCGACCACGAGGCAATCCTCGGGGACGAAGCGGGCGACAGCAGGGAGAGCCCGCGCGTTCTTGTACGTCACGGGGCCGGCCAGCGAGATCAGGAGCCCCAGGTCCAGGCAGCGGCGCGCGATCTCCACGTCTCCGGAGAAGCAGTGCATGACGCCGCCCGTCTCCCCCGCCTTCTCGCCAGCCAGGACGGCGAGGGTCTCGGCGTGGGCATCGCGGCAGTGGACCACGACGGGCTTGCCGACGGCGCGCGCCAGGGCAAGCTGGCGGCGGAATACCGTTTCCTGCACATCGCGCGGCGAGATGTCGCGGAAGAAGTCGAGTCCCATCTCGCCGAAGCCGACGACTTTCGCCTCGGAGCGCGCGAGTCTCTCCACCTCCTCGAAGTTGGCCTCGCTGGCCTCGGCGGCGTCGTGGGGATGTATCCCGACGGTCGCCCAGACGTCGGGCAGCCGCTTCGCCAGCTCCACGACGGCGCGGTTGGTGTCGCGATCGGTGCCGATCGTCACCATGCCCCGCACGCCGGCGGCCCGGGCGCGCTCGACCACCGCGTCGAGATCCTCGGCGAACTCGGGGAAATGCAGGTGCGCGTGCGTGTCGAAGAGCATCATCAAGGAGCCAATCATACCCCGTGATCCCCCTCACCCTACCCTCTCCCCCGAGGGGGAGAGGGAAACGGGTCCCCTCACCCGCCCTCTCGGCCCGAGGGGGAAAGGGGATCGGAGAAATGACCTTTCTCTCCCTCTCCCCTCTGGGGAGAGGGTAGGGTGAGGGGTCTGAGCTTAGGGTGCGATCGTGAAGCGCAGCCGCCCGATGAGCTGCCCCGACGCGGTCACCACATCCACGTGGTAATGGCCCTCGTAGGGCGCCTTGAGGTCGATCCTTCTGGAGTAGGTGCGGAAGCCTTCCTTCCGACCGCCCCGCACAGGCGACAGCGGCATCCGCCCCAGCAGCCTGCCGTCCTTCCGCCACTCGTGCGCGATGGCCTGCTCGAGCCCGGCCGGCGCGTAGACCGCGGTATATGCGGTCAGGCCGCCCCATTCAGCCACGGTGGCAGCCGGGATGGGACTCTTGATGGGCTCGACAGGCTCGAGGTCGGTGACACCGCGCGCGATCGTGGCGCGCGCGACGAAGAGCGGCGCCGGCGGCACCATCGCGCGCCCGAGCCACACCGCGACCGCGGCGAGAAGCGCCAGCGCCACCGCCTTGGCGTGCGCCCGGCGCCAGCTGAGCGCGCCGCCCTCGCGAAAGACCGACGTCAGCGCGAGGCCGGAGAGCACCGCCGCGCCCTCGAGCGCGAAGATGGGGCGGACGCGCACCAGGGGCAGCGCGACGTTGAGCGCGGCGAAGATCGAGAAGCCGAACAGCAGATGGTTGAGCCAGGGCCGCGGATGGACGATGGCCGCGTACCAGGGATCGATGGCCGTGATCAGCGCGGCGGCCGCGACGCCGGCGAGGAAGACGACATTGATGGAGTCGAGCGTCACGCTCGCCCAGTAGGCCGGCAGGACGAAGAGGAGGAGGCCGTGGTAGAGCGTCTGCACCGCGTAGTCCGCGGCCCCCACGACGAGGCGACGGCGCTTGTGCTCGAGGGACGCGCGGAGCTCCGTGACGACGGCGAAGAGCAGCCAGAGCAGCAGCAGGTACCCGACGATCCAGCCGACATGCGGGAGGCCCCGGCGGAAGACGAAGAGCGTGGTCACGCCGAGGCCGAGCGAGCAGACCGAGATACCCCAGCGGCGCAGCCAGTGCAGCCAGGGCCAGCGCGCCGTCGCCCAGTCCCACAGCCGCCTGCCGCGCTCGGCGAACACCGTCCTGCTCAGGTGGCGCGCTCGGTGGGGGTCGCGACGGGAGCCCCGTGCGCCTCCCAGTAGAAGAGGAACATGGCGATGGTGAGCATGGTCTGCGTCACCGCGATCACGCAGTCGACGAGGACCTGGACCACGAAGTGCTCAAGGAGACCGGCCAGGGCGGAGAGCATGGCCGCGACCGAAAAGACGGTGACGAAGAGGGCGCCGCCCGTCCAGAAGATGGCCCGGCGCCGTCCGACCGTCAGGGCATTGCTCACGCGCAGGGCCTGCCCGAGCGGCACCTGGTCGAGCACCACGAGCGCGTCCACGAAAGCCAGGCGCACCAGCAGCACGACGCCGGGCACGACGAGGGCGATGAGGCCCGCCAGCACGATCACGCTGACCACGACGCGCGCCATGAAGAGCCGGGGCCAGAGGATGAATGCCCACCGCATGGCCGCGCCGTACGTCGCGGGCTCGCCACGCTTGATCCGCACGAGCGCGGCGAGCGTGGCGGCGACCACGAGCGGGCCGAAGACGCCCTCCACCAGGAGCGCCACGCGGAAGCCGTGGGCCGCCGCGACCGGCGTGCCCTTGGAGGGCGCGAAGAAGTCGATGTAGTTGATCACCAGGTGGCCGGGGAGCCACACGGTGAGCACGATCATGGTGAAGAGGTCGAAGTGTCGGACGAGGAGACGCACGGTCTCCTCCAGGATGTCCCGGCGCACCTACTTGACCTTGGAGCCGGAGGGCAGGTCCTTGTCGAGCGTGACGAGCGAGAGGTGGCCTTCGTGGGAAGCGGCCAGCACCATGCCGTCGGACTCGACGCCCATGAGGGTGGCGGGCTGGAGATTGGCGACGATCACCACCTTGCGGCCGATCAGCGTCGCAGGCTCGTAGTGCTCCGCCACGCCTGCGACGAGCGTCCGCGTCTCGTCGCCGACCTTGACGGTGAGCTTGAGGAGCTTCTTCGACTTCGCGACCCGCTCGGCCTCGAGCACCTCGGCCACGCGCAAGTCCACCTTCGCGAAGTCGTCGAGCGGGATCTTCGCGGGCGCGCTGCCCGCGACGGCCGGGGGCTTGCTCTCGTCGCTCACCTTGACTTCGATTCTCGGGAAGAGGGTCGCGGCCTTCTGGACCGCCGTGCCGGCCTGGAGGCGGCCCCAGGCAATGTCGCCGAGGCGCGGCGGCGCGCTGCCAATGCCCGCGCGGATCTTGCCCGCCGCCTCCGGCAGGAAGGGATCGAGCAGGATCCCGAGGCAGCGCAGCGACTCGCCGAGCGTCCAGAGCACCGTGTCGAGTCGCCCGCGCCTGGCCGGGTCCTTGGCAAGGGTCCACGGCGCCGTCGTGTCGACGTACCGGTTGGCGGCGCCGAGGAACTCCCACACCGCCGCGAGCGCGCGCTGGAAGGCAAAGTCCTCCATGGCGGCGTCGACCTCCCCGACGGCCCGCTCGAGCGCCGCCTGCACCGCGCGGTCCTCGTCCATCACCGGGCCGGGCTCGGGGATGCGCCCGCCGCCGAAGTTCACGATCATGGTCGTCGCGCGCGAGACCAGGTTGCCCAGATCGTTCGCGAGGTCGGCGTTGAGGCGGCCGATGAATGCCTCCTCGCTGAAGTTCGCGTCGAGGCCGAACGTCATCTCGCGCAGGAGGAAGTAGCGGAAAGCATCGTGGCCGTACTTGTCCGTGAGCTGGAAGGCCTCGACGACGTTGCCGATGGACTTCGACATCTTCCCGCCCCCGATGGTCCAGTAGCCGTGGACGTTGAGGCGCTGGTAGAGCGGGATGCCGGCGGCCTTGAGCATGGTCGGCCAGTACACGCCGTGGGGCTTGAGGATGTCCTTGCCGATCAGATGCTCGGCGTGAGGCCAGAATTCCTCGTACAGGGCGCCGTCCGGATAGCCGAGGGCCGAGACGTAGTTGATCAGCGCGTCGAACCAGACGTACGTCACGTACTGGTCGTCGAAGGGCAGCGGGATGCCCCACTGCAGGCGCGCCTTGGGCCGGCTGATCGAGAGGTCCTGGAGCGGCTCGCGCAGGAAGCCCAGCACCTCGTTCCGGTAGCGCTCCGGCTGGATGAAGCCGGGGTGGGCCTCGAGGTGCTTGATCAGCCACTCCTGGTACTTCGACATCTTGAAGAAGTAGTTCTTCTCCTTGATGAATGACAGCGGGGTCTGGTGGTCCGGACACTTGCCGTCCACGATCTCCTTCTCGGTGTAGAAGCGCTCGCACCCGTAGCAATACCAGCCGCCGTACTCGCCGAAGTAGATCTCGCCCGCGTCGTAGAGCTTCTGGAGGATGGCCTGCACGACCTGCCTGTGCCGCGGCTCCGTGGTGCGGATAAAGTCGTCGTTGGTGATCCCGAGCCGCCGCCAGGTGTCCTGGAACATCGTGGCGTAGGTGTCGGCGTGGGCCTGGGGCGTCACGCCGGCCGCGGCCGCCGCCTGGGCTATCTTGTCGCCGTGCTCGTCGGTGCCGGTGAGGAAGTAGACGCGGTCGCCCCGCAGGCGGCGGTACCGGCACATGGCGTCCGCCATGATGGTGGCGCCGGCGTGCCCGAGATGCGGGCGCGAGTTGACATAGTAGATCGGCGTCGTCAGGTAGAAGGTGCGCTCGGCCATCGAAGCCCTACTTGGCGATCCAGGTATTCCAGAAGTAGAGGTAGGGCCCCGGCTTGAAGCCCCGCACTTCCTTGCGCGTCACGTCCAGCGTGAAGTAGTCGCCGAACTTGATGCGCCCCACGTCCTCGTAGAAGATCGCCTGGATCTTCTCGATGGTCGCCCGGCGCTTCCTGGGGTCGCTCTCGCGCGCCAGCTCGGCGAGCAGCTTTTCCTTCTCCTCGTGGCACCACCAGCCGGGCCAGTTGCACTGGATGCTGGTGGCAATGGCGGGGTCGGGATTGAGCGTGAAGCCCGTCGAGAAGATGTCGAAGAGCTCGGGCTTGCCGCGGCGCTGGACCAGGGTCGCCCAGTCCAGCACCTGGAGGTCCACCTTGAACCCCGCGTCCTCCAGCTGCTGCGAGGCCACGAGCGCGCTGTTGTACATCCACTCGTACTCCTTGGTCGTGATCCAGCGCACGGGCTGGCCCGTGTAGCCGGCCTCCTTGAGGAGCTGGCGCGCCTTGGCCTTGTTCCTCTGGTTGTAGCCCGTCACGCCGGCCTGCGAGTGGAACAGCCCCTGCTCGGGGTAGAAGAGGGCGCCGTCGAGCCGGTAGAAGGCCTTGTTGCCGATGGCGGCCGCCATGATCGGCTCGGGCTCGAGCGCCGCCAGGAAGGCCTGCCGCACCTTGCGGTTGGCCATCAGGCCTTCCTTGTGGTTGGGCACCGCGGTGATCCAACCATAGGGCTTGGCGATCTGCGCCTCGAGGGCGGGCTGGCCCTTGATGCGCTCGAGCTGGTCCTGCCGCAGCTGCTGGGAGAAGTTGTACTCGCCGGTCTCCGCGCCGGCCAGACGCACGGAGGCCTCGGGCACCGGGATGAAATAGATCTCGTCGAGGTACGCCGTGCGCTTGCCGCCGTAGCCGTTCGGCGCCTCGGCACGCGCCGCGTACTCCTTGAATCGCGCGAGGCGGACGTGCCGGTCGGGCTTGTGCTCGACGAAGCGGTAGGGACCCGTGCCGATGTATTCCTTGACCGGACCTTCGCCGGCGACGGTCAGGACTTCCTTCGGGTAGATGGCCCCGCCATTGTTGGGCGAGCCGAGCGCGAAGAGGAGCGAGCCCGAGGGCTCCTTGAGGTAGATGACGACGATGTATGGGTCCTTGGCCTCGATCGCCTCGACGTTCTTCCAGACGGCCTTGCCGGTGGTCGAGAGCTTGCCCCAGTGCTGGAGCGAGGGCACGACATCGGCCGAGGTCATCTCCTTGCCGTTGTGGAAGCGCACGCCCTTGCGCAGCGTGATGGTGTAGCGCCGGCCGGCGTCGGCTACCACGTGTCCCTCGGCCAGCATCGGGATCGGGTTCAGGTTCTTGTCGTACGTGTAGAGCGTCTCGTACATGTGCCAGGTGATCTGCTGCGTGATCACGGCCGTCGTCGCGTGGAGGTCGAGCGTCGGCGCCTCGCCGATGAGACCCGCCTTGAGGACGCCGCCGGCGCGCGGCTGCTCCTGCGCGGTCGCGCCGGGCGCGACGGTCAGGAGCACGAGGCTCGCCACGGCGAGGAATCGGGTCGTCTTGGGGCACTTCATTGGGGGCACTTCATTGGGAGCACCTCATGGGGAACACCTCTCTCAGAGCGGCTTGATGTGCGGGCGGCCTTCCCACGTCAGCGCCTCGAGCGGCACCTCCGCTTCGGTGCCGTCCTGGAAGCCCACCACCACGGTCTGCTTGAGCACGCGGAGCGACCGGACCTTGCCAGTCATGCAGCCCTGCCCCCCGCAGTCGGCCTGGCAGGCCGTGCCGACCTTGGGCAGGTGCTTGCGCAGCTGGTCATAGGTCGAGAACTCGTAGAGCAGGCAGCACTTGAGGCGGCCGCAGTTGCCCAGCAGGCGGCTGTCCGTGAGCGGCATGTCCTGCCCCTTGGCCATCTTCACGGAGATCGGGTCGAACTTCTTGAGATAGGACGAGCAGCAGAGCTGGCGCCCGCACGGGCCTATGCCGTCCATCAGCTTGGTCGTGTCGCGCGCGCCGATCTGCCGCATCTCGATCCGCGAGTGGAACTCGTGGGCGAGATCGCGCACGAGGTCGCGGAAGTCCACCCGCTCCTCGGAATTGAAGAGGACGGTGACCCGCCGGTGGCGGGGGTCGATCTCGACGTCCACCACCTTGAGCGTGAGCCCGCGGCCGCGCGCGCGCCGCCGGCAGGTCTCGGCGTGCTCGATCTCGCGCGCCCGGCGGTCGCGCCACTCGCGCTCCTCGAGCAGGCTGGCGCGCCTGAGCACGTGCCGGTAGAGGCGGTCGCGCTTGAACTCCGGCAGCGGACGCTTCGGCCGGCGCACCTCGCCGATGGCGGGGCCCTGGCCGGTTTCGACCACCACGAACTCGCCGACCCGGAGCTCGAGGTCGCTCGTGAGATAGTCCTCCGGCTGGAGCGGCTCGCGGAGGCGCACGCCAATCAGATACTGCGGGCCGGACTCCGGCTCCGCCGCCGGCTGGACTTCGGTCTCGGGGCTCTCGCTCATGGCCTCAGGCGACCTTCCCTGCGAGGCGGCTCAAGAGCACCTCGACCGTGAGCCGCGGGGAGACATTGCCCTGGATGGCCTGCCAGGCCTCGCGACAGGCTCGAAGGCCGGCCACCACGTCGTCAAGCGTGGGGCGTGCGCCCTCGGGATTTTGGATTTCGCTCGCCTCGGACGGTGGGGCCCCAGCCCCACGACGTCCTGCAGCTCGCAATGCGCCAAAGAGGCTCAGGCGCTGATCGGCCCCGCCCTTCGCACAGAGGAGATCGCGGTACCAGAGCCAGTAGGTCTCCACTGCGGTCTCCGCGGCCTCGCGGTCGCGCCCGATAGCCTCGCCGACCTGCACGATGGCCTCGGGACCACGGCTCTGCGCCATCGCCAGCCACTCGAGCGCCTGCTCGCGGTCCGGGGCCGCGGCGTCGGGCAAGAGCGCGAGCGCGCCCTCGGGCACCACGGGGCGAAAGCGAACGATCTGGCAGCGAGACAGCACGGTCGCGGGCAATGCTCGCAGCTGGGTCAGGATCAGGATGATCACGGTGCGCGCCGGCGGCTCCTCGAGGGTCTTGAGGAAGGCCTGGGGCGCCGCGCCGGTCATGCTCTCGGCCTCGTCCACGATGAAGACCTTCCATGGCGCCTCGGCCGGCCGGAGAGCCGCCAGCCGCCCGATCTCGCGGATGTTCTCCACGCGTATCGCCGGGCTGCCCTTGGGATTGCTCTCGGGCGGCGTCGGCTGGATGAGGTGCACGTCGGGATGGAGCCCGCGCGCGATCCGCTGCGCCGCGCCAGAGCCCACGAGCGCCTCCGCGAAGGCGAGCGCCGTGACCTTCCGCCCCACGCCGTCCGGCCCGATGAAGGCATAGGCATGGGCGACGCGGCCGCTCTCGATGGCGCGCCGCAGGAGCGCCACGGCCTCGTCCTGGCCGCGGATCGCCTCAAGCGCCACGGTGCGCCTCCAGCCGGTCGAGCAGCTCTTCGACGGCGCGGACGATCTCACCGTGGAGCGCGGCCTTCGGCTGCGCGGCGCCCACCACCACGACGCGGCTCTTCTCCGCGTGGGCGATCTCGAGGTAGCCATCGCGCACGCGACGGTGGAAGGCCAGGTCCATCTTCTCGAACGCGTCGAGCTCGCGGTTGCTGATCCGCTTGATGCCCTCGGCAGGGTCGAGATCGAGCAGGAGCGTCAGGTCCGGCATGACGCCCCCCGTGGCCAGCGCATTGAGATCACGGATGGTCTCGAGATCCATGCCGCCACCGAATCCCTGGTAGGCGAGCGTCGCGTCAGCAAAGCGGTCGGAGATCACCACGGCCCCTCGCTCGAGCGCCGGGCGGATGACCGCGGCCACGTGCTGCTGGCGCGCCGCCATGAAGAGAAAGGTCTGGGCGAGCGGCGTCGGAGGCACGCCGTCGCTCTCGAAAAGGCCACGGACGGCCGATCCCAGCGGAGTGCCGTCGGGCTCGCTGGTCAGCACCACCTCGAGCCCGCGCGGACGCAGCCACTCGCCCACGAGTTGGCAGTGGGTGGTCTTTCCGGAGCCTTCCACGCCCTCGACGGTGATGAGGACGCCACGCATGGGATAACTCTAACACATTGAAAACGCGAGAGTCCGGGGAGATCATGGGGCCTGAGCCCGTCGACTTTGCGCGAGGTCTGTGGTACGACTGACACGCCGTCACCGAGATCGGAGGACGTCATGGAGCTCGAGGCACTGCTGCAGCGCCGCGTCGCCCGCTTCAACGATCGCGTGGCGGACTGGGACGCCTTCGCGGATGCGCGGGTGGAAGGCTTCCGCCGCGCCCAGCACCGCTTCATCGGCGTCGGCGCCTCCGGCAAGGGCGACCCCAGGGCCATTCCTGCCGATCACTTCACGCTGTCGATCATGTACGTGCCGCCCGGCCAGGCCAACGCGGCCCACACGCATCCCGTCGACGAGGCATTCTTCATCCTCGAGGGCAAGGTCAAGGTCTTCCTCGAGGACGGCCAGGGCGGCCGCGCCGAGACGGTGCTGGGCAAATGGGACTGCATCTCCTGCCCCGCGAATGTCCTGCACGGCTTCGAGAACGTGGGGCTCGAGGGCGCCTACCTTCAAGTCATGCTGGGCGCCGCGCAGCCGGGACTCATGGAGTACGCGGATCCCGAGCTCGCGAAGAACCGCGACGCGCATCTGAAGCCCACCCGCGTCTGAGCGCACCTCTGGGCAGCCGCCAGAAGCTCGTCGGCACCTCCGTCCGGCGCAAGGAAGACGCCCGCCTCCTGCGGGGCGCCGGGCGCTATACCGACGACATCGCCCTGCCCCGCATGCTCTGGCTCGCCGTCGTGCGCAGCCCCCACGCGCACGCCCGCATCACTCGCATCGACGGTCGCGCCGCCGCCCGCCTCCCCGGCGTCGTGGCGGTGCTCACGCGCGCTGACCTGCCCGAGCTGACCGGCTCGGTGCCGCCGCTCGTGCCGGCGCCGGCCTTCCACGCGTATCACCATCCCGTGCTGGCGGCGGACAAGGTCCGGCACGTGGGCGACGGCGTGGCCGTGGTGGTCGCCGAATCGGCCTATATCGCGGCGGATGCCCTCGAGAGCGTGGCGGTCGAGTACGAGCCGCTAGCGGCCGCGACCTCGCCCGAGGCCGCTCTCGCCCCCGTCGCGCCGCGGGTCCACGATGACTGGCCCGGCAATCTGGCGGGCGTCTCCGAGGCGCGGACGGGCGACACCGTCGTGGGCTTCGCCACGGCCGATGTCGTCGTCGACATGCGCCTGTACTACCCGCGCGTGGCCGGCATGCCCATCGAGCCGCGCGGCGTGCTGGCATCTCACGATGCCGCGACGGGCCTGCTCACGGTGTGGCTCTCGACCCAGGTGCCCTTCGCCGTGCGGAGCGCCATCGCCGCCGCGCTCGGCATGGCCGAGGAGCACGTGCGCGTCATCGCCCCCGAGGTCGGCGGGGGCTTCGGCGTCAAGGGCCACGTGTATCCCGAGGACATCCTGGTGCCGGCCGTCGCGATGCGGCTCGGCCGGCCGGTCAAGTGGATAGAGACGCGGCGCGAGCACTTCCTCACGGCCGCGGCCGACCGGGACCAGGACCACCAGGCCCGCCTCGGGGTCACCAAGGACGGCGCCATCGTGGCGCTCGAGACCGAGTTCACGCGCGACCACGGCGCCCACACGACGCTCGGCGAAGCCATCACTCACAACACCATGAACCACCTGGTCGGCCCCTACCGCGTGCCGAACTTCCGCGGCCGGGGCATGAACGTGGTCACGCACAAGCCCTTCAGCGCCGCCTATCGCGGCGCGGGGCGCCCGGAGGCGAACTTCGTCCTCGACCGCCTGCTGGATCGAGCCGCGCGGGCGGTCGGCATGGATCCGGCGGATCTGCGCAGAAAGAACTTCGTGCGCCTCGAGGAGATGCCGTGGCGGACGGGGCTCGTGTATCGCGACGGCGTGCCGATCGCCTACGACCCCGCGGACTACGTGAAGATGTTCGACCTGGCGCTGGAGCGGCTCGACTACACGGGCTGGCGAAACCTCCAGGCGCAGCGGCGCGGCTCGTCGCGACCGATAGGGCTCGGCGTCTCCGCGTACGTCGAGGGCACCGGCATCGGCCCCTTCGAGGGCGCCAACGTGCGCGTGGATCCGAGCGGCACCGTCTTCGTCGACATCGGCGTCTCCTCGCAAGGCCAGGCCCACGAGACGACGCTGGCGCAGATCTGCGCCGACGCGCTCTCCGTGCCTCTCGAGCAAGTGGTGATCCGCGGCGGCGACACGCAGCTGCTGGGCTACGGGCTCGGCACGATCGCGAGCCGCGTCGCGGCCGTCGCCGGGCCCGCCGTCTCGCGCGCGGCGACGGAGACCGCGCGCAAGGCCCGGCTCGTCGCGGCGAGCCTCTTCGAGTGCGCCCCCGAAGACGTGGTGCTGGACGGGGGCCGCGTGCTGGTGGCGGGAGTGCCGAGCAAGAGCCTGGCGCTGGGTGAGGTGGCAAAGGCCGCGGTGCGGAGCCGCGCGCTCGCCGAGGCCGGCGGGCCCGGGCTCAACGCCTGCGCCTTCCACTACCCGGGCACCGTGGCCTGGGCCTTTGGCGTCCATGCCGTCGCCCTCGAGGTGGATGTCGAGACCTGCGCGCTCACGCTCCTCAAGTACGTGGCCGCGCACGATTGCGGCCGGCCGATCAACCCCATGATCGTCGAGGGGCAGATCCACGGCGGCCTGGCGCAGGGCATCGGGACCGCGCTGGGGGAAGAGCTGATCTACGACGAAGCCGGGCAGCTGCTGACGGGCACCTTCATGGACTATCCGATGCCCCGGGCGGTCGACATGCCGCCACTCGAGATCCACCACCTCGACTTCCCCTCGCCCATCAATGAGCTCGGCATCAAGGGCGTGGGCGAGAGCGGGGTCGTCTCCCCGGCCGCGGCCATCGGCAATGCGGTCGAGGACGCGCTCTGGGACCGCGGCGTCCGCATCACGCGCGTGCCCGTGACGAGCGCGCGAATCTTCGAGCTCCTCCGCGCCCCCGCCCGCGCCTAGCGTGAACTATTCATGAAGGAGAGTCTCTCGTGGTACGGCCCCCTCACCCTGCCCTCTCCCCCGCAGCGGGGGAGAGGGAAGAAAAGACTCTCGCCACGCTGCTCTCCTCATTCTGATCCCTCTCCCCCACTGGGGGAGAGGGCAGGGTGAGGGGGCCTCCCTGCCTCTCGCTGAAGAAGCGGGCGATGGCCTCGATGCGCTTCTCGAGGTCGTAGCCGGAGCCGGGCCCACCGCGTACAATTCCCCCGCGCCATGACCGCCGCGGCCATCGAGCTCCGCCGCCTGACCAAGCTCTACCGCGAGGGCGAGAGCGAGCGCGTGGTCTTCCGCGACGTGGACGCCGTCGTCAAGGCCGGCGAGATCGCGGTCCTGGTGGGCCGGAGCGGCTCGGGCAAGTCCACGCTCTTGAACCTCATCAGCGGCATCGACCTGCCGACCTCCGGCTCCGTCGTGCTGGCGGGCACCGACCTCGGCGCGCTCTCCGAGCACGAGCGCACGCTCTTCCGCCGGCGGCACATCGGCTTCGTCTTCCAGTTCTTCAACCTGGTCCCGACGCTGACGGTCGAGGAGAACGTGCTCCTGCCGCTCGATCTCTGCGGCCGGGCGGACGCCGCGGGCCGCCGCCGCGCGGCGGACCTCCTGGCCCGCGTCGGGCTCGCCGATCGCCGCGGGAGCTACCCCGACCGGCTCTCCGGCGGGGAGCAGCAGCGTCTGGCCGTCGCCCGGGCGCTGGCCCATGACCCGGCGCTCGTCCTGGCCGACGAGCCGACGGGCAATCTGGACGAGGACACGGCCCGCCAGGTCATCGAGCTCTTCGACCGGCTGGTGCGCGAGGAAGGCCGGACCGTGGTCATGGTCACCCACAGCCGCGAGGTGGTCGGGGCGGCCGATCGCGTCTTCACCGTCCAGCACGGTCGTCTGGTCGAGCAGCCGACCACCGCTGCGCCATGAGCGGGCTGCTCTGGCGCGCGAGCCGGCGCCACCTCCTGCGCCACCCGTGGCAGATCGGGCTCTCGGTGCTGGGCATCGCGCTAGGCGTGTCCGTCGCCCTGTCCATCCATCTGGCCAACGACAGCGCGCGGCGCGCCTTCGAGCTCGCCACCCAGGCCGTCACCGGCCGCGCGACCCACCAGATCGTCGGCGGGCCCTCGGGGCTCGCCGAGTCCGTGTACCGTGAGGTCCGCGTCGATCTGGGGGCGCGGCGCGCGGCGCCCGTGGTCGAGGGCGACCTGGCCGCGCCGGGGTTTCCGGGCCGCGTCTTCCACCTCTTCGGTATCGACCCCTTCGCCGAGGAGCCCTTCCGTCCTCACCTGACCACGCGCCGCGAGCCTCCCGCGGCGCGCAGTCCGCTCGACACCCTGGCCGATCTCGTCGCGCGGCCGGCGACGGGGCTCATCTCGCGCCCGACCGCCGAGGCCCTCGGCCTCAAGTCTGGTGACACGCTCGCGCTGCGTGTGGCCGGCAGCCGCCGCGCGGTGACGCTTGTCGGCCTCATCGAGCCCGCCGACGCGCTGTCCGCGCGGGCGCTGGACTCGCTTCTCGTCACCGACATCGCCACCGCCCAGGAGCTCCTGGGCGCGCGCGGCCGTCTCTCCCGCATCGACCTCATCGTCTCCGACGACGCCCTTGGGCGCGCGCTGCTCGACCGCATCAGCCGCGCGCTGCCGGCAGGCGCCGAGCTCACGCGCGCGGGCGCGCGCGCTGACGCGGCCGCGCAGATGACGCGCGCCTTCGCGCTGAATCTCACGGCGCTCTCGCTCCTTGCCCTCGTCGTCGGCATGTTCCTGATCTACAACACCGTGACATTCTCGGTGGTCCAGCGTCGGCCGCTCATCGGCACGCTCAGGGCCCTGGGCGTCACGCGCGGCGAGATCTTCACGCTCGTCATGGCCGAGGCACTGCTGGTCGGCGTGCTGGGCACGGCGGCCGGGCTCGCCCTGGGCGCGGCGCTCGCGCAGGCGCTCCTTCGACTGGTCACGCGGACCATCAATGACCTCTACTTCGTCCTCGCCGTCCGCGACGTCATCGTGACGCCGGCCGCCATGGCGATGGGCGCCGTCCTGGGCGTGGGCGCCACACTCGCCGCGGCCGTGGCGCCGGCACTCGAGGCGACCGCCGCGCGCCCGCGCGAGATCATGGCGCGCGGGCACCTCGAGGCCCGGGCGCGGCGGGCGCTGCCGCGCGCGGCCTGGTCGGGCGCGGCGCTGCTGGCCGCCGGCGGCGCCCTCCTCCTCGTCCCGCGCTCGGGCGTGGCCTGGGGCTTCACCGGCCTCTTTCTCCTCCTGATCGGCAGCGCCCTCATGGCGCCCGCCGTCTCTACCGGCCTGCTCGCCCTTTTCCACCCGCTCATCGGCTGGAGCTTCGGTCTCCTCGGCAGGATGGCGGCCCGCGGTATCGTCAGCTCGCTCTCGCGCACGGCCGTCGCCATCGCCGCGCTGATGATCGCGGTGTCGGCCACCATCGGGGTCGGCATCATGATCGCGAGCTTCCGCGAGGCGGTGGTCCAGTGGCTGGAAGGCACGCTCCGGGCAGACATCTATGTCTCGACGCCGAGCCTCGTGTCGAATCGGCCCGACGCGACCCTGGATCCCGCGGTCATAGAGCGCCTGGCGCGCGCCCCTGGCGTGGCGTCCAGCAGCACCTCGCGTGGCGCCCTCGTGCCGAGCCCGCGCGGTCCCGTCCAGATCGTCGCCCTCGGCCTCGATCCCGGCCGCAGGCCTGGCTTCCGTCTCAAGCGCGGCAGGCCCGAGACCGTCTGGCGGGCCTTCGAGCGGGGTGAGGTCGTGGTCTCGGAGCCCTACGCCTACAGACACGGCGTCGGCGTGGGCGGCACGATCCGCCTGCGCACGGATCAAGGCGAGCGCGACTTCCACGTGGCCGGGATCTTCTATGACTACGGCTCGAGCGCGGGCATCGTGGTCATGCACCGGGCCACCTACGACGCCGGCTGGACGGACCGCGGCGTCTCGGCGCTCGGGCTCTACGCCACGCCGGGCACCGACGCGGGCGCGCTCGCGGACGCGCTCCGCCGACTGAGCGCGGGCGGCCCAGAGGTCCTCATCCGCTCGAACCGCGCGCTCCGGGAGGCCTCGCTCGAGGTCTTCGATCGCACCTTCGCGATCACGAGCGTGCTGCGGCTCCTCACCACCGTCGTGGCCTTCATCGGCGTGCTGTCCGCGCTCATGGCGCTCCAGCTCGAGCGGGTGCGCGAGATCGGTGTCCTGCGCGCGCTCGGGCTCACGCCGCGCCAGGTCTGGGGTATGGTCACGGCGCAAACGGGGCTCATGGGGATGCTGGCCGGCCTGCTCGCGGTGCCGGTCGGCATCCTGCTCGCCGTGGTCCTCGTCTTCGTGATCAACCGGCGCTCCTTCGGCTGGACCATGCCCATCGAGGTGGCGCCGGCCGTCCTGCTCCAGGGCCTGGCCCTGGCGGTGGGCGCCGCGCTCCTGGCCGGGCTCTATCCGGCGCGGCGCATGTCACAGGTCCAGGCCGCGGAGGCGCTCCGCGATGAGTAGGCGCGCGCTGGTGGGCTGGGTGCTTGTCGGGGCGCTCGCCATCTCGGGAGCCATCCTCGCCTTGCGCGGCGGCTCCCCCGCGCCCGTCAGGGCCCGGCTCGCCATCGCCGAGGCACTGTCATCGGGCGATCTCTCCGGCTTCGCGCGCGCGGAGCGGCCGCGGCCCTTCGCCTTCCCCCGCGATCACGGCCCTCATCCGGACTTCCGCACCGAGTGGTGGTACTGGACGGGCAATCTCCACGGCGCGGACGGGCGGCGCTTCGGCTTCCAGCTCACCTTCTTCAGGACGGCGCTCACTCCCGAGGCCGCCGCGCGCGGCTCGGCATGGGGAGCGAATCAGGTCTACCTCGCCCACTTCGCCATCACGGACGTGGCCGGCGCCCGCTTCCACGCCTGGAGCCGCACGAGCCGCGAGGCGCTCGGGCTCGCCGGCGCCGAGAGCCAGCCCTTCAGGGTCTGGGTCGAGGATTGGGAGGCTCGCGGCGAAGGCAACGCGGGGCCGCCGATGCGGCTCCGCGCGGCCGAAGGCGACATGGGCCTGGACCTCACGCTCCAGAGCGCCAAGCCGGTCGTGCTCCAAGGGGACCGCGGCTGGAGCCGCAAGGGCCCGGAGGCCGGCAACGCCTCGTACTACTACTCGCTCACGCGCATGCCCGCGCGGGGCGCGGTCACGGTCGCCGGTCAGCGCGTGGCGGTGACGGGCCTCGCCTGGATGGACCGCGAGTGGAGCACGACCGCGCTCGGTCCGGAGCTCGCCGGCTGGGACTGGCTCGCGCTTCAGTGGGACGACGGGCGCGATCTCATGCTCTACCGGCTGCGCCGCAAGGACGGCGGCGTCGACCGGTTCAGCGCCGCCACCATCGTGGACGCCCGCGGCGACGCGCAGGCGCTGGGACTCGAGGAGGTGATGCTCGAGCCCGAAGGCGCCTGGACGAGCCCGCGAAGCGGCGCGCGGTATCCCGCGCGCTGGCGGCTCCGCATCCCCGCGCTCGGGCTCGAGGCCGAGGTCGTGCCGGTCCTCGCGGACCAGGAGCTCGATGTGGGCGTGCGCTACTGGGAAGGCGCCGTCACCGTCAGCGGATCCGGGCGCGGCGGCGCCGTCTCTGGCCAGGGATATCTCGAGATGGTAGGCTACGGCCCCTGAGGCCGGCGAACATACGCTCTACCCTCCCTCTTGATCCCTCGCCCCCGCCTCGGGGGAGAGGGTAGGGTGAGGGGGCGGTTAGCGGCTTGGTAGAACTCCACAGGAGGACTCACGACATGCGCGGCATCGTTTTTCTCGGAGAGCGGAAGCTCGAGCTCAAGGACTTTCCTGACCCCACGCCCGGCCCTGGCGAGGTCGTTCTCGCCATCAAGGCCTCGGGCATGTGCGGCAGCGACCTGCATCCCTACCGGGCCGCGGGCAATGCCGCGGCAGCCCTCGGGCTCGGCGGCGGCGGCCCGGTCATTGCGGGCCACGAGCCCTGCGGCGTCGTGGCCGCGACCGGGCCCGGTGTGCCGGCGGACTTCGCTCCCGTTGGCGCGCGCGTCATGAACCATCACTACAAGGGCTGCGGGCGCTGCAAGCACTGCCGCGTCGGCTGGTCCCAGCTCTGCCGCGCGGGCTTCGTCGTCTACGGCATGACCGGCCACGGCGGGCACGCGCCCTACATGAAGGTGCCGGCCTCCACGCTGGTGCCCCTGCCCGACGAGCTGTCCTTCGAGGAAGGCGCGTCCATCTCCTGCGGCACCGGCACGGCCTACGGGGCGCTCAAGCGCCTCGATGCCTCGGGGCGCGACACGCTGGCGGTCTTCGGCCAGGGCCCCGTGGGGCTGTCCGCCACCATGCTCGGCCGTGCCATGGGCGCGCGCGTCATCGCCGTGGACGTATCGTCGGAGCGCCTCAAGCTGGCCAGGGACGTCGGCGCGGACGAAACGGTGAACTCGAAGGAGACCGATCCCGTCGCGGTCATCCACGATCTCACCCACGGCGAGGGCGCGGAGTGCACCATGGACTGCACGGGCGTGGCCGACGCGCGGGTGGCCGCCGTGCGGAGCGCCGGCACCTGGGGGCGCGTCTGCTTCGTGGGCGAGGGCGGAACGACCACCTTCGACATCAGCCAGCAGCTCTTGCGGCGTCAGCTGACCATCCACGCCTCGTGGACCTTCAGCGCCATGGGGCAGGCCGAGTGCGCGCGCTTCGTCGTGGACCGGAAGATCCCGCTCTCGAAGCTCCTCACCCATCGCTTCAAGCTGGACGAGGCGGAGCAGGCCTACAAGCTCTTCGACACGCAGACCACGGGCAAAGGCGTCTTCGTGTTCTGACCGGCGGCGGGCCCCCGTAAGGGAACGCTCAGGGCTCGGAGCGGTCGCGGCGGCCAAGGCCGAGCATGGGGACGAGCGCCAGAGCCAGGCCGAGCGCCAAGGTGAGCGCGGAGACCGCGGCCCGCCCCCACTTCCGCTCGACGGTCTGCCATCCGACGGCGCCCGCGCCGGCCTCCGAGATCATCCAGAAGCGCGGCTCGATGCGCGCGTCCTCGATCCTCCGGCTCACGCTGCCGATCGTGCCGCCGCCCGTGCTGTACGTCACCTTCACAATCGATCCC
>WNGF01001107.1_pt1 | contig 41407 bp, 31 predicted proteins | sample 5400641 | NCBI WGS metagenome assembly WNGF01 (sample SAMN13153371, study PRJNA577476) | soil metagenome | isolation source: 80 cm soil or saprolite under grassland replicate 2 | place: USA:California | collected 2016-06-15 | reverse complement strand
GAGGCGCTCGAAGCGCTGGGAGACTCTGGCGCTCCCGGCGGAGTAGCCGAACTCAAAAAGAATCTCATCGATCGGCCAAACTGCCGGCTGGAAAACGGAGAAGCCCACAAGCCGAACGGTACAGGGAGACTCCTCGCGCTGCGAGCGGTTGGATCAGATCGGCTGGCCAGTCGCGTCGTTGCTCAGGGGACGTTCGTGACGACGAGGTGCTTACGCTCCTCGGCGAGGATGCGAGCTTTCGGCGTCGTCTGTTCGAAGAGCTCCTTGTCGCGCTGGCGCAAAAGGACAACCAACGGGCGGCCGCTCGCCCACTCGCTCCAGAACCGGCCCTTCGGCCAGAAGAGGTCGGCGCGCACCTCCTCCCGGCGCTCGAACTGGGGCTCGAGCTCGCCTGTGTAGTCGACGACGGGAATCGGCGTCTTCAGCTCCCAGGAGAACGCGTTCAAGTAGGTCCTGTACGCGACGACCCGAGCGCTTCCGCTCGCGGCGGCCTCTCGGGCAGCCCGGGCCAGTCCGACTTCGGCCGTCGCGTTGGGCACTTTCGGCCAGCCGAGCGCCACGGCCGCGAAGAAGGCCGTCCAGCCCGCGGCGAGAGCGAGCGCGGCCGGCGCCGGGCCGCGTGCCGAGAGCGGCACCGCGGAAAAGACGGCGAGCAGGAGCAGCGCGGCTGCCGGCAGCACGATCGGCAGCAGGCCGGACTGGGCGATCTCCCTGCGGGCGAGCGGCGCGGCGGCGGCGGTGCCCACGAGCAGGGCTGCGAGCAGCGCGTTCGCCAGCCACGGCCCCCGGCTCTCGGCAGCGAGCAGACCGCGCCCGGCGAACGCCGCGGCAGCCGGAATGGCCGGCAGCAGATAGGGCGGCAACTTCGACCTCGAGACCGAGAAGAAGACGAAGACGACCGCGAACCAGAGAGCGAAGAAGAGAGCGTCCGGGTGCTCGTCTTTCCATCGCGAAAGGCGGCCGAGGCCGCGCCATCCGAGAAGGAAGAAGGGGAGAGCCGGAAGAAACCCTGCCGCGAAGACGCCCACGAAGTACGTGACCGGCCCTGGCCGCCTCGCCTGTGCCGTCGCGAAGCGCTGGAAGTGCTCGTGGATGAAGAAAAACGGGAGAAACCCCGGCACGCGCGCCTCGGCTGCGGCGAGCCACGGCAGGCAGGCCGCGAGAAAGACCGGGAGAGCCGGGAAGAGGCCGAGCGAGAACAGGGCGTTGAGCCGTCCCGTCAGGAGGCACCAGAGAAAGAGAATCGCGCCCGGCAGAACCAGCGCGACAAGACCTTTCGTCAAGAAGGCGCCGGCGGCCGCGAGCCCCGCGAGCGCCGCGAGCCCGAGAGCAGACCGTCCCCGGGAGCGTCGCAGCAGCGCCGCGCGAGCGAGAAACAGGGTGGCGGCGAAAAAGAAAGTCAGCATCCCGTCGGTCAGGTTGGAGCGCGAGAAGAGAAAACCCATCGGCGAGACGAGGTAGCAAACGGCGGCCGCAAGGCCGGTCGCCTCACCCCAGATCCCGCCGACGCCGAAGAGCAGCAAGAGGGCCGTGCCCAGGCCCGCAAGGCGCGTCGGCAGCCGCGCGGCCCACGGCGTCTCCCCGAAGAGGGACAGCGCCGCCGCGTTCGACCAGTACAAGAGCGGCGGCTTCTCCAGGTACGGCACGCCATTCAAGCGCGGCACCACGAGGTCGCCCGCGGCGAGCATCTCGCGGGGAATTTCGGCGTAGCGCGTACCCGCGTGCTAACATCCGCGCCGTTTTGGCCGCCGAAAACCGCACTCGCTGGGCTCTCGTCCTCGGCTCGTCCTCCGGCTTTGGCGAGGCCTGCTCGATCGCGCTGGCGAAGGCGGGCTGGAACATCTTCGGTGTTCACCTCGACCGCAAAGCCACGCTCCCGAACGTGGATCGCATCGTCGCAGAGATCCGCGCCGCCGGCCGACGCGCAGAGTTTTTCAACGCCAACGCCGCCGATGACGCCCAGCGCGCCGAGATCGTGGCCGCCGTGGCGCAGACGTGCGGCGCCGATCCGCCCGATGCGCGCGTTTCGGTCCTGCTCCACTCGCTCGCTTTCGGTACGTTGAAGCCCTTCTTCGCCGAGCAGCGCGAAAATGCCATCACGAAGGCGCAAGTCGAGATGACACTGGATGTGATGGCTCACTCCTTGGTGTACTGGACTCAGGATCTCGTCTTTGCGAAGCTGCTTTCGCCGGGCGCACGCCTCTTCGCCATGACGTCCGCCGGCGACCACGTCGTCTGGCCCGCCTACGGCGCGGTGTCGGCGGCGAAGTCGGCGCTCGAGTCCCACGTCCGGCAGCTGGCCGTCGAGCTGGCGCCCCAGGGCGTCGCCGTCAACGCCCTGCGCGCGGGCGTGACGGACACACCGGCGCTGCGCAAGATCCCGGGCAACGAGGCCATGGTCGAGCGCATGCTGGCCATGCATCCCGCCGGGCGCCTGACGACCCCGTCGGATCTCGCCCGGGCTCTGGTGGCGCTCTGCGCCGAAGGCGCGGCCTGGATCACCGGCAACGTCATCGGCGTGGACGGCGCGGAAGACATCGCGGGGAGCCGGTAGGTTGAGCCCAAAGCCCAAAGTCCAAAACCGGAAGCCGCCCTTCGAGTTCGTCAAGGAGAAAGCCGGGATCCGCGAGTTCCGCCTGAGATCCAACGGCCTGAAGCTTCTTCTGCTGCCGAACCGCGTCGCCCCGGTGGCGACATTCGCGGTCGTCTACCACGTCGGCAGCCGCAACGAGGCCGTGGGCCACACGGGCGCGACGCACCTGCTCGAGCACCTGATGTTCAAGGGCACGCGCGAGTACCGGCGCGAAAAGGGCACCGCGATTGCCGCCGTGCTCGACCGGCTCGGAGCGCGCTTCAACGCCACGACCTGGTTCGACCGGACCAACTACTACGAGACCGTTCCGTCCGCGGAGATCGACGCCGTCTTGAAGCTCGAAGCGTCGCGCATGCGGGGCTCGCTCTTGAAAGACGAGGACCGCCAGCCCGAGATGACCGTCGTGCGCAACGAGTTCGAACGGGGCGAGAACTCGCCCTTCCAGGTGCTCTACAAACAGACCTTCGCGGTGGCGTTCCGCGAGCACCCATACCATCACCCGACGATCGGCTGGAAGGGCGACATCGAAGGCGTATCGACCCAGAGGTTGAAGGAGTTCTACGACGTCTTCTATCACCCGAACAACGCCACGGCGATGTTGATCGGGGACTTCGAGGAGGCCGACGCTCTGGCGCAGGTCGCCGCTCGTTTTGGCGCAATCCCGCCCTCCCCCCGGCCGATCCCCGAGGTCTACACCTCCGAGCCGCCCCAGGAAGGCGAGCGGCGCTTCGTCGTGCGGCGCACCGGCGAGATCGCGTGGGTCGCGCTGTCCTGGCGGACCGTCGAGACGCGACACGGCGACACTCCCGCGCTCGCCGTCCTCGGCAACGTTCTGGGAGGCGGCGTCACGGCGCGCCTTTACCAGGCGTTGGTCGAGACCTCTTTGACGCTCTCTGTGACCGTCGTGCCCTGGCAGTTGAAGGACCCGGCTCTCTTTTCGGTCTTCGCGCCGGTGCGGCCGGGCATCGATCCGGCCTCTGTCGAGAAGACCATCCGGGAGCAGATGGCGAAGGTCGCGGCGGACGGGGTGACGGAGGCGGAGCTCACGAAGGCGCGTCGGCAGATCGAGGCGGAAGTCATCTTCGACCGCGATTCGACCGACCAGATCGCCGCGTCGCTCTCCGAAGCGATCGCCGTGGCCGACTGGGAGTGGTACGCGGATTACCCCGAGGCGATCGGCCGCGTCACGACCGAGGACGTGCGCCGCGTCGCGGCGGCTCACTTTGCCGACGACGGCCTGACCGTCGGCCTCTTCCAACCGAAGGGAGAAGCGGCGTGAGGGCGGCCCGGCCGAAGGCCCTGCAGCAGCGCGTGCCTTTCGGGGAGGCCGTGCGCGAGCGCCGGCTCCCCAACGGTGCCCGCTTCTTCGTCCTCGAAAACCATTTGAATCCCACGGTCGCCGTCTCGGGGGGCCTCGCTGCGGGAGCGATCTTCGCTCCGCAGGACCGCCGCCTCATCGCCTCGGTCACCGCCGAAGAGCTGATGAAGGGATCCGAACGGCGCACGAAGCTCGAGATTGCCGAAGAGCTCGAGGGCTGCGGAGCCTCGCTTTCGTTCTCGACGGACTCTTCGGACCTCGTCGGGGTGGACATCGGCGGCGCGGCGTTGTCGCGAGACTGCGACAGGCTGCTCGACACGATCGTCGAAGTGCTTCGGATGCCTGTCTTTCCCGCCGAGGAGCTCGAAAAGGAGAAGAAGCGGCTCGTCGGCTCCATCCGGCAGGCGCAGGACCAGACCGCGCAGCGAGCCTACGAGGCCGCTTCGCGCGCCATCTATCCCGAAGGCCACCCGTTCCGGCGGCGCACGGCGGATGAACGCGTCGCTCGGGTCGAGGCGCTGACGCGCGAGGACCTGCGAACGTTTTACGTCGAGCGCTACGGGGCCGCAACGCTTCAGCTCGTGGTCGTGGGCGACGTCGAGGCGGTGCGCCTCTTGGACGGCCTCGAAGACCGCCTGGCCGACTGGGTCGGCGGCCCCGGCCCGGCTTTCCCGCCCGTGAGCGTTCCGCCCCCGGCGCCCGGCAGCCAGACGGTCGTGATGCCGGAGAAGGCGAGCGCCGACGTCGTTCTGGCGCAGCCGGCCGACCTCGTGCGGACCGCGCCGGACTACGTGGCCTGCACGCTGGCCAACTCGGCCCTGGGGCAGTCGTCGCTGACTTCTCGGCTGGGTGTGCGCGTGCGCGACGTCGAGGGGCTGACGTACGGCATCCATTCCAGCTTCACGGCAGGCAAGATCCCCGGCCCCTTCACCGTGACGCTGACCGTCAAGCCCGAGAGCCGCGACGCCGCGGTCGCTTCGACTCTCGACGAGATCGCGCGCTTTCGCAAGCAAGGCATGACCGCGACCGAGCTTGCGCACGAGAAGAGCTCGCGCATCGGCAAGTTCCAGGTCGATCTCGCCTCGAACGCCGGCATCGCCGATGCGATCGACGCCTCCCTCTACTACGGGTTCGGCGTCTCCTACCTCGACGAGTATCCATCGCTCGTTGCCCGGGTGACGCGAGAGCAGGCGAACGACGCTTTTCGGCGCCGCGTGAACCCCAGCCTCTTCATGATTGCGTCCGCGGGAACGTTTTGAGCGGCCGCTCGACGCGGCCGGAAGAGAGCCGAGGACCATTGTGGCGACCGGGAAGGATATGAAAGAATTGCCTTCGATGAGGAAACGCTAATTCCGAGAAGACCCCAGTACCGCAAACCGATCCGACGCCGTCCCGGCGAAGCGCCGCCGACTCATCGCGTTTATCTCTCGAACGACCAGCCCGCCCGCGAAGGCCCCGCTCCCGACGGGAGGGCCTACTTCCGCGTCTACCTCGACTCGGCGCCCTCGCCCGAGTGGATGCGCGCGTACCGCGCAGGTCTTCTGGGGCTGATGCCCGACGACCGCGAGGCCGTCCTGCGTCTCGAGTTCGACGGCGCCAGCGTCCGCTTCGCCGCGCTCGACGGGGAAGTGGGGAGGCTTCGCCGCGTCCTTCAGCAACGCCTCGACGCCGTCAACTCCATCCTCTCCGGCGGCCGGAGCTAGACCCGGCAGGGCTGCTAAAGCTTGTTTAGGCCGTCGAGGCCGGCGACTTTGTAGGCTTCGGCGAAGGTGGGGTAGTTGAAGACGGTGTCGCGGAAGTAGTCGATCGTTCCGCCGAAGGTCAAGACGGCTTGCCCGATGTGAATGATCTCGGTGGCTCCGTCACCGATCACGTGCACGCCCAGGACCTTGCGCGTCTTCGGGTGGAAGAGCACCTTCAAGAGGCCGACCTCGGCGCCGATCATCTGACCCTTGGCGAGCTCGACGTACTTGGCCTGACCCACTTCGTAGGGCGTCCTTGCCGCCGTCAGCTCCTGCTCGGTTAAGCCGACCATCGAGATCTCGGGAATCGTGTAGATGCCGTAGGGCAGGAACTCCGGCCGGCTGCGGCAGGCGATTCCGAAAATATTGCAGACGGCGAGGCGGCCCTGCTCCATCGAAGTCGAGGCCAACGCCGGGAATCCGATGACGTCTCCGGCCGCGGAGATGTGCGGCACCGAGGTCTTGTAGTACTCGTCGACCGCAATGCGGCCGCGGTCGTCTGGAGCGAGTCCCGCTGCCTGCAGGTTCAACTGGTCGGCGTTGGCCTGGCGGCCGACCGTGTAAAGGAGGGCGTCGCCGTGCACTTCCTTGCCGCTTTCGAGAGTGGCGAGGACGCGGTCCTTCTCGTCGTAGCCGACGGAGACGACCTTTTCGCCCAGCCGGAACGTGGCGCCCCGCTGGCGCATGAAATAGTGCAACGACTCGATGAGCTCCCGGTCCACAAAGTCGAGGACCGTCGGTCGCTGCTCGATGACCGTGACCTTGATGTTCAAGGCCGTGAGCATCGACGCGTACTCGAGGCCCACGACGCCGGCGCCCACCACGATCAAGTCCTTCGGCAGACGCTCGGCTTTGACCAGCTGGTCGGAATCGATGATGCGCTTGCCGTCCAAGGGGACGGTCGCGCTGTGTGCGGGCCGCGTGCCGCAGGCGATGAGGATGTTTTCCCCGTGGAGCGTCGTCGAACCGTCCGATGAGGTCACTTCGAGCGTGTGGGGATCCACGAACCGCGCCGCTCCGTTCGCGGTGACGACTCCGTTGCGCTTGAGCTGCGCCCGCACGACCTCCATTTCGCGTGCCATCACCGTCTGGATGCGGAAAGCGAGGTCGGAGACCGAAACCGAGTCCTTCAACGAATAGTCGCGCCCGTAGAAGGACCGTTGCTGGATCCCGGACAGATAGAGGATCGCCTCGCGCAGCGTCTTCGACGGGATCGTGCCGGTGTGCAGGCAGACGCCGCCGACCATCTCCTTGCGGTCGATGATCGCAACCGACTTCCCGAGCTTGGCCGCTGCGATCGCACCCTTTTGTCCGGCCGGCCCGGACCCGATGACGACAAGATCGAACGCGCTGGCAGCCATCGCTTGGGCGACTTCTATCACGGCCGGTCTGCTGTTCTGGTGAGGAGGCTGGCCGCCCTCTACGATCCGTTCGGGCCGGTCCTATGCGCCCGGCAGGAGCGAGGCCTTCGGGCGGACGCAGTCGGTTCCGCCCCGCTGGACGCAAATCCGGTAGATCGCCGCGTCCGTCCAGAAGTCGAGGGCGTTCTTCACGTCGCCCCAGGAGTTCAGGTACTCCCTGCTGTAAGCGTCGCCTCCCACTCGCCGGTCGGCGCCGGCCGCCAGCAGCTCTCCGGTCCCGCCGTCCTGAACGATGTACTCGATCGAGACTTCTCCGACGAAGGCCGGTTTCCCCGTCACGAGCGTCCAGACCGCGCCGACCGGGGTGCTGTAGGGGACGCCCTTCGAGGCGACTTTCAGTTTGGTATCGCCCTGCTGGCTGTTTTCGATTGCGACCTGGACGCGCAACGCACCCGGAGCCGCCTTGTCGACCAGCTCGAAGTACGCCGTGAGCTTCTGACGAAGCGAAGCGTAGAAGGCGTCGACGACCATCTGGAGGTCTTTCTTCTGCTCCTTGGAGAGCGTGTGCTTCGCGTCGCCCCAGATCGTGATCGGTTCGAGCAGGAGCTTCTGGTAGGAAGCCCAGTCGGCCTTCGGGTTCTTGTAGACGAGCAGGGGCTCCTCGTCCGGCTGGCCGGGTTTGAGCAGAGGCTGATACTCGCCAAGAAAGCTCGTGGCCTGAACGCTCCGAGCCTGAGTGCTCGTGGCGCATCCCGCCAGCGACGCCAGGCTCGCGAGGAGAAGGACGGAGAACTTCTTCATGGGCTGGTCTCCTTTCCGTAAGGCTCGCTAATACCCCTCGCCGTCCGCGGCCCCGACGGCCTTGCCGCGGTGAAGACGCCAGACGACGATGAAATAGAACAGAACGAGCGGCAGTCCGACAGCGAACCAGCCGAGCGCGATGCGAAGACCCTGCGGGTCGCCTCCCGCTGTATCGGCGGTGATCGAGAGCGCCTCGGCGCCCGTGGCCCGCAGCATCGTCGGGTAGACGGACGTCGCCGTGGCGGAGGAGAGGCCTGCCAGGAAGAGGCAGGAACCGAGGAATGCGGCCAACGAGCGCCCGCGCGAGAGCCCGACGAATACTGTCGCGAGGCCGCAAAGCGCGGCGGCTGCGAACACCCACGCGAGAGGGCGCCCCGAGAGCGAGCGCAGGAACATTCCGTTGACCCGGATCGTCGCCAACGTCACGATCGGCCAGAGGACGGCAACGACGCGGTAGAGCCACAAGCCGGCCGCGCGGCTGCGCTTTTCGACCGGCCCGTCCGTCCTCCACGCCAGATAGGCTCCGCCGTGCCCGAGCAGAGCCGCGAGAGCAAAGACACCGACGAGCACCGTGTACCAGTCCAGGATTCCGACTGGCTCCCGCGCGGAGAAGTCGGTGAAGAGGGCCAGCTCGAACCAGCCGTCTGCGTCGAGCGGCACGCCGCGGAGGAGATTTCCGAGCGCCGCGCCGAAGAAGACAGGAAGCAGAAAGCTCGGAAGCCAGAAGAAGAAGTCCCAAGAGGCGCGCCAGACCCGATCGTTGACGTGGCTCCGAAACTCGATGGAGATGCCGCGCAGGATCAGGCACCAGAGCACGAGAAAGATCGCGAAGTAGAAGCCGGAGACGCCGGCCGAGAGCACGCGTGGAAAGGCGACGAAGAGCACCCCGCCCGCGGCGAGCAGAAGGACCTCGTTGCCGTCCCAGAACGGGCCGATCGCCGCCAGCACCTGGCGTCGTTCCGCGTCGGTGCGGGCCACGAAGAGATGGACGCCTCCCGCGCCGAAGTCGAACCCGTCCAGCACCACGTATGCCGTCAGCACGAGGACTGCGATCGCGTACCAGACTTCAGACAAGAGCCACCTCACGGACCGACGACCTTTCCGCCGGCTCGAGCGGTTCCGGCCCGTGACCAATCTCGCGGGCCACCAGGTAGAGGAAGAGCACGGACAGGACCGCGTAGAGCCCGCAGAAGCCGATCAACGTGAAGAGCGTCGTGCCGGCGTGCACTGTCGGGCTGGCGCCTTGCGCGGTCCGGAAGAGACCGTAGACGAGCCACGGCTGGCGGCCGAGCTCCGTCGTCAGCCAGCCGGCGGTGACGGCGATGTAGGGGAAGGGAAACAGGAGCATGAGGACCCAGAGGACCGGCCGATTGGTCTCGAGCCGCCGGGTCCAGGCGAGCGCATTCGCGAGAGCCATGACGGCGATGAAGATCGTTCCCAGGCCGGCCATGACGTGGAAGGAGTAGTAAAGGAGCTCGATGTTATCGGGCCAGTCTTTGTCGGGGAATTCGTTCAATCCCTTCACGTCGCTGTAAAGGTGGCCAAACGCGAGCATGGAGAGCACCCCCGGCACGGCAATCGGGTTGTCCAACTTGCGCTCGCGCACGTTCGGCTGGCCGATGAGGTTGAGCCCGGCCCGGGGCCCGCTCTCGAAGCGACCCTCCATGGCCGCGAGCGAAACCGGCTGATAGCGGGCGACGAGCTTGGCCTGAGTGTCGCCGGTCGGGAACGCGAGGAGAACGCTCGAGATCAAGCCGACCGGGAGAGCCAGTCGGAGAAAGACCCGAGCCTGCTCGACGTGCCGCTCCTGGAGCAGATAGAAGGCCCCCATCGCCGCGACGACGAAGGACGCCGTGACGACCGTAGAGGTCATGTTGTGGGCGTATTGGGCGAGCGCCCAGGGGTTCAGGACGAACCCCTTGAAATCTGCGAGGCGCAGCGTCCCGTCGGCACCGATTTTGTACCCGACCGGGTGCTGCATGAAGGCGTTGGTCGCCGTGATGAAGTAGCCCGACAGCCAGCTTCCGACAAAGAGCGCCACCGCGGTCAGGAAGTGGCCGACTCGAGACAGCCGCTTCTCGCCCCAGACGAGCAGCGACAGGAAGCTCGACTCGAGGAAGAACGCGAAGAGGCCTTCCATCGCGAGCGTGTGGCCGACGACATTGCCCGCGTAGCGCGAGAACCGCGCCCAGTTGGTTCCGAACTGAAACTCCATCGGAATGCCGGTCACGACTCCGACGGCAAAGTTGATCCCGAAAATCCGGATCCAGAAACGGGCGGCATCGTTCCAGCGGTCGCCGCCCCGACGCAGGCCGAGCGCCTTCATGATGACGATGAGCAGTGCCAGGCCCATTGTCAAAACCGGAAAGAGATAGTGATACACGAGGGTGAAGGCGAATTGCAGCCGGTGAAGGAAAAGGGGATTACTCACGGCTCTTCCTCGCGCCAGGCCCCGACCACTCCCACACGGGCTTCAGCGGTTGCGCAACCCGGCTAGCTCAGTGGCGAGCCAGCGACGTGCCGCGGGGATCCGACCGATCACGCCGATCGCGGCGTTGCGTACCGCCCGGCTGCGGGGGGTCCGCAGCGTGGCCATCCGCGTCATCCGGTCGGTGAAGGCCACCACTCGCTCCGCAACCGGTCGGCGGGTACGCTCGTACTGGTCGAGGGGACTCTCGTCAGCCCGGCCGCGGAGCGTCGCGGCGAGTGCGTGACCCAGCGCGACCGCATCCTGGATACCGGTGTTCATGCCCTGCCCGCCGGCTGGGCTGTGCACGTGTGCCGCGTCTCCGGCGAGCAGGATCCTCCCGACGCGGTAGCGATCCGCCAGTCGGTGGTGGACTCGGAACCGGGAGCTCCACACGATCTCGTGGATCCGGGCCGTCCCGGTCGGCCCGCGCGTGTCCAGGAGGTGCTGTATGTCGGCGATGTCGGGGTGCTCTGGCGCGTCATCCACGGTCGCCACCACCCGGTGGCGCCCGCCCGGTAACGGCGCCACCACGACGAGTCCTTCGGGAGAAGAGAACAGCATCACCTCGTCGGCACCCAGCGGCCAGCTCATACGAACATCAGCGAGCATAAAAGACTGCTCGTAAGGGTCCCCGGTGAATCCGATGCCGGCGCGCTCGCGCACCGTGCTGTGCATGCCGTCGGTGCCGACGAGGTATCGGGCGCGGACGGTCTGCGGATGTTGACCTTCGACGGCGACCGTCACAGAGACACCGTCGGCGTCTTCCCGCAGGTCGTTGGCCGCGAGTGGGCGGTGCACGTCGCCGCCCAACTCGCGCAGCCGGGCCAGCAGGATCGCCTCGGTGATGTTTTGCGGAACCATCAGCGTATAGGGATGGCGAGTGGGCAGCCAGTCGAAGGGTATCGTGGCCAGCACACGGTCGCGGTCTCGAAGGGTGAACCGGGGCACAATATGGCCCTCGGCGCGTAGCCGGTCGGCCACTTGCAGCTCCTCCAGCACCTCGAGGGTTCGGGCGTGCACCACAGCGGCGCGCGAGGTGTTGGCGCCCTCGGCAAGCCGCTCTACGAGGACGAAGGAGACGCCTCCAGCGGCGAGAACACAGGCGAGGGTGAGCCCCGAGGGCCCGGCCCCGACGATCACGACGTCGGTCGTGGCAGGCAGTGTGCTCATCTCAGGCCTCCCATGCGAGGGTGAGTGTCGGACTGCTGTCGACCAAGCACTCGGCCTCCCTGCGCGTGAGTCTCGCGAGGCTCCCCAAAGGGCTCATTGCCTTGCGGGCGCGACGACGCGGCTCAGAGTCTCCGCCTCCCCGGGCTCCTCCGGCGTCAGAGAGACCCCACGCCACCATTCTCGAGCGCGCTCGGAGGTCCACGGCGTCAGTCGCAGCGCCTCGAGCCTCTCGGCGAGCTCCTGCGCGGTCTGCGGCCGGTTCGCCGGGTCCTTCTGCAGGCAGGAGAGGATGATCTCCTCGAGCTTCGGGGGGATCGGCTGCGAGGCCTTCTGCGACGGCGGCGTGGGACTCGTCTTGACGTGTTCGATCAGCAGGTCCAGCGGTGTCGTCCCTGTAAAGACCGGCTTTCCCGTGACGAGCCAGTAAGCCACGCAGCCCAGCGAGTAGAGGTCGACGCGTTCGTCGAAGTCGCGCTCGCCCCGGGCGATCTCGGGTGCCATGTACTCAGGCGATCCGGCCACGACGCCGGAAGCCGTCAGCGCGGCTTCCTCGGCAAACCCGACCGACTTGACGAGGCCGAAGTCGAGAACTTTGACGAAGTCGTATGCCATGCCGTAGCGGCAGACGTAGATGTTGGCGGGCTTGATGTCCCGATGCACGAACTGCCGGGCATGCGCCTCCTCCAGGGATTCGCAGCATTGGAGCAGCAGGTAGACGGCTCTTTCGGGAGGCAACGGACCATGCCGAGAGACCAGGGTGTCGGCGTCGAGCCCGGTCAAGAGCTCCATGACGTAATAGAAGGCGCCATCCTCCGTGGTGCCGAAGTCGTACACCTCGACCGTGTGCGGCGAGCGCAGAGCCGCCGTGGCCCGCGCCTCGCGCTCGAAGCGCTTTATCAGCTCGTCGGCTCCGGCGCGGCCGAGCGCATCGGGTCGGATCAGCTTGATCGCGGCGGCTCGAGCGAGCCTCCGGTGCTCCGCCTGCCACACCTCGCCCATTCCTCCGCGCCCCAGCGGGCGAACCAGGAGGTAGCTTCCGAGCTCCCGCGCCCGTTTCATGGTGACGTTCAGGTCGTAGAGAATGCGCGAAATCAGGATTGCGACGATGACCACGAGAGTCGCCGGCATCAAACTTCGAAGGAAGGCCGCGAGCGGCGGGGCGGGCGCGCCGGCCCAGAGATGCACGAGAAGCCCCAAAGGGTCCATCGAGGCCGTGGCCACGATGCCGAAAACCATCTTGCGGCGCGTATTCGGAATCAGGAAAGTGAAGATGAGAATCCAGACCCCCACGGCCGGCCATGCGCGCGAGGTCTGCTGCAGGACGAGGGGAGACGCGTGGTATTGGACCGAGATCAGAAAACCCTGCAGGATCTCGAAAGCGACCGCGGCATCCAAGAGAGTGCTCGGTTCCAGTCGGTAACAGAGCCATGCGAAAGCCAGGCTCGTCAGCGCGCCGAGCGCCAGAGCAACGGCCGCGATGGTCCGGCCCTGCTGCGTCACGGTCGCAAAAGGAGAGATAAGGTCGACGGCGAACAGGAGCGACGCGACGAACGCGTTGATGAAAGCCACGTACCTCAACCGCTGGGCTGCGGCCCGCAGCAGCTCGGGCGTCAGGACCTCGGAGACGCTGGAAGGCGTCGCCTCCGGAGCCGGGTCCGCCGCGGTGACGCGCCTCATGCTTGCTCCGCCGTTTTCTCCCATTTCACGATCTTCAAGTCGCGGACGAAAATGGCGTAGATGACGGGAACGAGCAGGAGCGTCACGAAAGTGGCGAAGGTGAGGCCGCCGATCTGCGCGTAGCACATCGGCTCCCAGAGCGGCCCGCCGTGCGCAGCGAGTGGGATCAGGGCGATGACGGTCGCGCCCACGGTGATGAGGACGGGTCGGAGACGAATGATCCCGGCGTCGAGCAGCGCCTGCTCGAGCGGCTCTCCCTCCGCGTGTTTTTCTTCGATGAAGTCAAACAGCACGATCACGTGCGAGACAATGACCCCCACCAGGCTCACCATCCCGAGAAACGCCATGAATCCGAAGTGGGCCCCCATGATCCAGAGCGCCGCCGCTGCGCCGACCATGCCGTAGGGGATCGCGGCGAAAACGATCAGCGGCTTGACGGCGCTGCGGAACTGAAGGACGAGGGCCAGAAAGATCATGGCCACCGAGATCCCCAGAACCTTAACCAGGTCTTTGAAGCTCTTGCGCTGCTCCTTGTACTCGCCGGCGATCTCGAGCTTGTAGCCCGGGGGCAGCTCTTTCTCGAAGGCTCGGATCTTCGGGAAGGCCGTCTTCAGGACCTCGGAAGGAAGGGCGTCCCTCTCGGAGAAGGCCAGAACACTGATCGTCCGGAATTGTCCCCGGCGAAGGAGCTTCTCGGTCTTCATCCCGTAGTCGACCGAGGAGATCGAGCCCAACGGAATGCGCTGCGGCCCCGAGGAGGAGTAAACGTAGAGATCCTGGATATCCTGGAGCTGGGCGCGCTCATTTGCTCTTAGACGCGCGACGACCGGGATCTGCTTATCCCCCTCACGCAGAGTCGCCACCACGGTTCCGTTCAAGGCGGCGGCCGAGGCCGAAGCCACGTCCTGGTTGGTCACCCCGACCAGGTTCGCCTTGTCGGGATCGATCTTCAGCCGCACGCTGAAGCTCTCGGCCCCCCAGTCATTGCGCACGCGGGCGGCACCGGGCGTCTCGCGCAGGATCTTCTCGAGCTTGCCCGCGAACTCGCGCAGCGTCGGGATGTCTTCGCCGGAAACACGCAGCTGGATCGGAATTCCGAACGCCGCTCCCGCCTCGAGCTGCCGGACGTCCACGCGGGCGCCGGGAACCTTCGTCGAGACGACGGCCTGCAGTCGTTCGACCAGATGCTCGGTGAAGTGCTTGTCCTTGACCTGGATCAGGATCTGCGCGTAGTTCAACTGCGTAATCTCGGGCGATACGGTGGACCAGAAGCGGGGACCGCCGCCGCCGATAAAGGTCGTCAGCGATTCGAGAACCGCGACAGGCTTTCCCCCTTTCTTGGCAAGCTCCTTCCCATATTGCTCCGCGTCCTCTCGGATGATCGCCTCGACCCGGTCCGCGGCTGCCGCCGTGACCGAGAAGGGCGAATCCTCCGGCAGCCAGACGTCCACGTAGGAGAGGTATTGCAGGTCCTTCGGGAAGAACTCCTGCCTCAGAGACCTCATGAAGATCCCGCCGAGGATGAGAACTCCCAGCGAACCGACGAGAACCTTCCAGCGGTTTCGGATCGCGGCCGTGCCGAGCCGGTAGTACCAGGCGGCGAACCCGGACTTGCGCCGCTCCTCCATGGTCGGTTCCGCCTTGGGCCGGAGCAGGTAAAAACCCAAGAGGGGAATGAACGTCATGGAGACGAGGCGGGAAGCGACGAGCGAGCAGCCGATGACAACTGGCAGGCTGTACATGAACTTTCCCGTATCCCCCGTCAGCAGGAGAAACGGCAGGTACGCGACGATGTTCGTCACGGTCGCGTACATGATCGCCGTCGCGAGCTTCGTCGGCCCCAACCAGGCAGCGACGACCGGTGGGTGCCCTTGCGCCAGGGACCTCTTGATGGCGTCGCCCGCCACGACGGGGTCGTCGACGAGGAGTCCCAGAGCAATGATGAGCGAAGCGATCGAGACCTGCTGGATGTCGACCCGCAGCAGACTCATGAATCCGAATGTCATCGCCAGCGTGATGGGGATGGAAAACGCCATCAGCAACGCGGACCGCCACTCCCAGAAACCGACCAGCGAAACGAGCACGACCAGCGCGATCGCCTCGTAGAGGCTGTTCATGAAGAGGTGAACATTCTCTTCGACCTGAAGCGGCTGGTCGGAGGTGCGCGCCAGGATCAGATCCTCGGGCAGCCGCGGCTTCAAGTCCGCGAGGGCCGCGTCGACCACCTTGCCGAAGTGTGCGATCTGCTCTCCCGCCCGCATCTGGACCGCCAGCGTCACCGCCCGGTTGCGCTCCCACCGGCCGCCGGCTCCGCGCCGGGTCAGGAAATTCAGGAATTGCGGAGGACTGTCATAGGAGCGGACGACGCTGACGAGATTGCGCAGATACACGGGAGAGCCGCTCGAGGCGGCTCCGACGACGACGTCCTCGATCTCCTTCTCGCTGTGAAACTCGCCGGACGGGTCAACGGTGATGTTCTTGTCGCCCGCCTCGAGGACTCCGCCGGGCGCCGTGATGTTCCGAGCGCCGAGCAGCTGCGGGAGCGAATGACCCTTCATGCCGTAGGCCGCCAGCCGCCCCTGCGAATAGTCGAGAAAGACCCGCTCTCCCCGAATGCCCGAGCGCTCGACCTTCGAGACCTGGAAAACTGTCAGAAGAGTGCGCGCAATCAGATCGGTGAAGTCATCGAGCTGACGGTACGTGTACTTATCCCCCGCCGCGGCGGCGAGAACGGCCGCGGTCTGCGCGGGATCGCGCACGATGATCGGGCGCCAGGCGTCCGGGTGAAGCTCCGAGGCGCGCACGCGCTCCGACAGGAAGCGCTGGACGCCCATGAGGATGGACGCGTCGTCGAGGTTGGTGACACCGTCGGCGGCGATGAAACCGGGGCCCTCGAGCAACCGCGTGTCCCTGGCGAGCCCGTGCGTGGTCGCCCAATCCACGAAGAGCCCGAACCCGTGACGGACGACGGCCGGAGGAATCGAGGGAGGGTAGCAATAAGCGAGCGTCGTGCGCGCAGAGGTGCCGGGCTCGCTCGCGCGGGCCGCCTCGATCGCCCGGCGCAGATCCCGGGCGCGCAGGGCGATCTCGACCTCGGCAACGCGCGGCGAGGCGACCGTCAGCATCAGAGCTGCCGTGTCTCCGAAATCCTTGATGAAGCTGATCGGCCCGGAGCCGCTTGGAAGATTCTGAATCTCGTCCAGCTTCAGCTTGACGTCGTCGAACTCCTTGCGCGGATCTGGGGTGCTCTCGGTCAGCTTGACGTAAACGAGCGCCACGCCCGTACGGGTCGTCGAGGTGATCTCTTCGACGCGCGAGTTCGCCGCGATTTTCTCCTCCATGGGGCGCGTGACGAGCTGCTCGATCCTCTCGGCCGACGCGCCCGGCCACCGGCAGATCGCGACCGCCAGCCGGACGGGGACGTCGGGGTCCTTGCGCTGAGGCATCGAGAGGTAACCGAAGACTCCCCACAGCGCGGTCCCGATCAACGCCACCCAGGCGATCTGACGCTGCTCCGTGAAGAAGCGCGCCGTGTTGTGGGTCGTGCGGACAATCTCTTCGTCCGTCCGGTGCTGGCTCATGGGATGACGAGAACGGCGTCGCCGTCGGACACGATCGTCGCGCCGGTCACGATTACGAGTTCCCCCACGGAGAGGCCAGAGGTGACCGCGATCCGGCTTCCGATGACCTCCCCGAGCTTCACGCTTCGGATTCGAGCGATGTGCTTGTCTCCATCCTTGCTGACGACGTAAACCGCAAAGCTCTCGGGCGCGGCCGGCGACTTCAAGATCGCGGTCAGAGGCACGGCGGCAGACCCGGAGCCGGGCGGGGCCGGCGACGACGAGCGCGGCGCCTCCACAGCGGCGATCATCCCGCTGCGCAGCTTTCCGTCCGAGTTCCCGATCGTGACTTCGACCTCGAAGACACGGCTCTCGCGGTCGGCCGACACCGCGATCGCCGTGATCCGCCCGGAAAAGCGCGCGCCCGGGATCGCCTCGACGGAAATCGCGAGCGGCTGGCCGATCCGGAAGGTTCGCACGACCGTGTCCGGAACTCCGAAGACCGCCTTGACCGAGGTCGTATCCGCAATGATGAAACCCACCGTTCCGGCCGCGGCAAGCGTCCCCTCCTCGACATTGCGAGCGAGGACGAGCGCGTCCATGGGCGCGACGAGCGCGCAGTCGGCAAGCGCGATCTGCGCCGTATCGAGCTGCGCCTTCGCGCCGGAAACCCGGGCCTGTGCCGAGTCGAACGAGGAGCGGGCGCCGTCGAAGTCGGCTTTGGCCAGGCTCTTGGACTCGTAGAGTGCCTTGGCCCGCTCGAAGTCGAGCCGCTGCTTCTCGAAAGAAGCACGGGCTTCCTCGAGCTGCGCCCGGGCTTGATTGACCTTCTCGGCGTAATCGGTCTCCCGCACGCGCGCCAGCACTGTTCCCCGAGAGATCACATCCCCTTGCTGAATGTTGCGAAGCCGGCCGTCGCTCTCCCGGCGCTTCGCGATCTCGCGAACATAGCCGGCACTCTTGAAGGCGAGCGAGACTTGCTCTTTGGGCTGCACATTGGCGGAATACCGCGAGCCGGACGCGCCGACCACTGACTGCGCGGTCTCGATTCGCACGGGCACGGCCAGCCGCTCTGCCTTCTTCTGGCCGCGGCATCCCAGGGCCAGGATGAGGAGAAGCAGAATCCGAAATCCGAGATCCGAAATTCGAAATCTCATTGCTCCTCCCCGGCGGCGCGCTCGAGTTCCGCGCGCGCCGACCAGAACGCCGACAGAGCCTGGATATACAGCTTTTCGGCGTCCGAAAGGTCTGCCTGCGCGCGAAGCAGGTCTTCCGCGATGATGAGCTGCTGCTCGTAGCGGTCCCTGGCGATCCGAAGCCGTTCTCGCTTTCCGGCACGTTCGAGCTCGGCCGCGGCGAGGCTCTTGCGCGTCTGCTCGAAGCGACGGTACTGCTGGCCCACGTCGAGCAGAGCCGAGCTCTCGCGCTCGACAACGGCCAGACGCGCCTGCTCGAGCTGCTTGTTCTTTTCGGCGACATCGCGGAGCCGGCGCCCGCCGTCGAAGACCTCCCACTTGAGGACCAGACCGACTGTGAAGATGTTCTTCGGCAGAAAATCGACGGCGAACGGGGAGAGGTACGTTGCCGAGAGACCGAGATCGGGAATGAACTTCGACAGCTTGAGGTTGAGCTCGGCCTGCGATGCCTGCAGGCGAGCCTGGCGGACGGCCGGTTGCTGCTCGAGAGCGCGGGCGCGAGTCGCCGCGAGATCGTGCGGATAAGCCGGCCGCTCTCCAACCGGCACGACGCGGAAATCGGTGCGGATGTCGCGACCGAGCAGGCTGTTCAACTGTTCTTTCTGCTGGGTCAGCGAGTCCTGGGCGCTGAAGGCGTTGGCGTCGGACCGAGCCAGGCGCGCTTTCGCCTCGATGTGGTCCACCTCGAGCGCCTTCTCGGCACGGAACCGGTCTCCCACGACCCGCTCCACCTCGCGCGCGAGAGCGAGCGACTCTTCGGCGGCGGCCAGCGCGCTCTCGGCGTCCAGGATGCCGTAGAAGGCCTTGCGGACCTGGTCGACGGTGGTCTGCCGCTGCGCGCGAAACGCCTCGCGGTAGTACTCGCCTCCGAGCTTGCTGATCCCGACGTTCAAGCCGATCTTGTACTGTTGCGAGAGCCCGAACTCGAGCTGTCCGAGCCCGAGCCCCGAAAAGCCCTTCGTTGTGCCTATTTTCGTGTCCTGCGCCGGGATCGGGCCGGTCGTCGGGAAGTCCCCGATCGAGCCTTTCTTGAACACGAATTCGATCGGAGTGAAAAGGTGGGACCCGAGGACAGTGACCGAGAGGGTTGGCCAGCGTTGCGCTTTGGCCCCCGCGAGCCGGTCGTCGGCGCGCCCCACGTCGAGGGCCGCGCTCTGGACCAGGCGGTTGTGCTCGAGCGCGGCTGCGACAGCGGCGTCAAGCGAGAGGGTCTCGGCAGGTTGAGCGGATGGCGGTTCGATGGCTGAAGCGATGACGGCCGCGGCCAGAAAAGTGCCGATTCCCACGCACGGCGATTGAGCTACACCGCGGCGTCTCATCGTGGCACTCCGTTCCCCTCGCGCACGATCGCACTCTCTAAAGAGGAAACGCGGCGCCAATTTATAACGGCGACCGGCGGCTGTCTAGCCGAAGAGGTATCGCCTGGTGTGGCGATCTGTCGATCGTGTTCCTCCCGGCGCTGCGGCGGCGGGGTTATCCCGCCGCGCGGATGGGCGAGGGCTTCTCGACCGCCGAGGCTTCCGAGGCGGGCTTCACCCAGCGCCGCGGAGCTTGCTCCGGCGGATGCTCCCGCCACCACCGCTGGGCGTGCTCTTCCGTCCAGGGGGTCGAGAGCGGGACGGAAGCGAGGAGCTTCTCGAGCTCCTGGGCGCTCTGCGGCCGGTTCTCCGGGTCTTTCTGCAGGCACGCCAGAATGATCTCCTCGAGCTTCGCCGGGATCGGCTGCGAGGCTTTCTGCGAGGGCGGCGTCGGGCGCGTCTTGACGTGCTCGATCAGGATCTCCATGGGCGTGGCCCCTTCGAAGACGAGCTTGCCGGTCAAGAGCCAGTACGCCACGCACCCGAGCGCGTAGAGGTCCGCGCGCGCGTCCACCGTCGCGTCTCCGCGGGCCATCTCGGGCGAGATGTACTCAGCCGTGCCGGCCACGATACCGGCTGCGGTCAGCGCGCTGACGTGGCCCCCGATCGGGAGGCTCGACTTGACGAGACCGAAATCGAGGACCTTGACGAAATCGTGCTCGAGGCCATAGCGGCAGACGTAGATGTTGGCGGGCTTGATGTCCCGGTGAATCATGCCGCGCTCGTGCGCCTCAGCAAGCGACTTGCAGACCTGCCGGAGCAGAGAGATCACCCGCTCGGGCGGCAGCGGGCCGAAGGCGTGGACGAGCGTCTCCGAGTCGTAGCCTTCGAGCAGCTCCATGACGTAGTAGAAAGTCCCGCCTTCCGTCGTACCGAAGTCGTAGATCTCGACCGTGTGGGGAGAACGCAGGGCGGCTGTCGCCTGCGCCTCGCGCTCGAAGCGCTTCAAGACGTCCGCACCGCCCGAGCCCAGGGAGTCCGGCCGGATGAGCTTGATCGCCGAGGAGCGGGCGAGAAGGCGATGGCTCGCGCGCCAGACCTCGCCCATGCCGCCGCGGCCCAGCAGCTCTTCCAAGTGATAGCTGCCCATGTCGAGTCCTTTGCCGGCGTCCAGAGTGATCTGGTAGACGATGCGGTGGATGAAGATCGCGACGAACGCCGCCACGAGCGTCGGAAAAAACATCCAGTAAGCCTCGGGAGCCGGTCGGGGCGCTCCGGCGAAGACATGGAGCGCCAGGCCGAGCGGGTCCATGGCCGCCGTCAGGAGCGTCGTGACGATGACCTTGCGGCGCGTGTTGGGGATGATGAGGGGATAGGCCAGGATCCACACCGCGACGCCGGACCACCCCCGGGGCGCGACGCCGGCCGGGTACGGGACGGAGTGGAACAGGATCGAAAGCGACAGGCCCGTGGCGACCTCGTAGAGCAGGCCGAGATCGAGGATCTTTTCCGGCGCCATCATCTCGCGCGAGGAGATCCAGGCGACCGACAGAGAGAGGCCGAGGCTCGACACGACGCCCATCAGCCAGAGCAACTGACTGCCTCGCGTGAAGGCTCCGAGCGGCAGCTGCACGCGGTCGAGCACGGCGAACGCCAGGGTGACCGACGCGAGGAGGCCCGCGAGCGGCGCCAAACGCTTGGCGCCGGCTGTCACGAGGGCCGGCGCCAGCGCGTCTGAGGACACCGACTCGGCCCGGGGCCCTGCGGGAGGCGTCGAGGCGCGTTTCCAGATCTGAAAGCTCATGCTCGTTAGGAATTGTACGCAAGGCAGGGGTGTCGGGATTCCGGCCGCCGGCAGGAGTAGACTCGAAGCTTGCGGGGGAGCCGACTCCGAGCATTCGGCACGGAAGGCTGAGAGTCCGGCAAGGCCCTTCGAAGCCTCGGCGAGGAAGGGTGACGCCGGTGACCCCAGAACCTGACGCGGGTAATGCCGCCGTAGGGAGGTATCGATGAGCACCCACCGTGAAGTCCTTCCTGGAAACGCCGTGGCTCACCGCGAGCCGCTGCCCGGCTCGAAAAAGGTCTATGTCTCGGGCCCGAACGGTATCCGCGTGCCGTTTCGCGAGATCGCTCTGTCGCCGACGAAGGGAATGCGCGGGGAGACGGAGCTGAACGCGCCCCTTCGCGTGTACGACACCTCGGGTCCCTACACGGACCCCGAAGTCCCGGTCGACCTGCAGGACGGCCTGCCGGAGCTGCGCCGGCCGTGGATCCTGGCGCGCGCCGACTACGACCGCTCGCAGCCCGGTCGGAAGAACCGGCCCGGCCTCGAGCTCATGCGCCCGCGCGAAGTCCTGCGTGGCCGGGGCTGTGTGACGCAGATGCACTACGCGCGCAAGGATGTCGTCACGCCCGAGATGGAGTTCATCGCGATCCGCGAGAACGTCTCGCCCGAGCACGTCGTGAGCGAGGTCGCCCGCGGCCGTGCAATCATCCCGGCCAACATCAACCATCCCGAATCCGAGCCGATGATCATCGGCCGGAACTTCCTGGTGAAGATCAACGCCAACATCGGCAATTCGGCCGTCGGCTCCTCGATCGAGGAGGAAGTCGAAAAGATGACCTGGTCCATCCGCTGGGGCGCGGACACGGTCATGGACCTCTCGACGGGCCGGAACATCCACGAGACGCGGGAGTGGATCCTGCGCAACGCTCCGGTTCCGATCGGAACCGTGCCGATCTACCAGGCGCTCGAAAAGGTGGACGGCAAGGCCGAAGAGCTCACCTGGGAAATCTACCGCGACACACTGATCGAGCAGGCCGAGCAGGGCGTGGACTACTTCACGATTCACGCGGGCGTGCTCCTGAGGTACGTCCCGCTCACGGCCAGCCGCGTCACGGGCATCGTGTCGCGCGGTGGCTCGATCATGGCCAAGTGGTGCCTGGCGCACCACGAGGAGTCGTTTCTCTACACGCGATTCGACGAGATCTGCGAGATTCTCAAGACGTACGACGTCTCGTTCTCCCTGGGAGACGGGCTGCGCCCGGGCTCGACCGCGGACGCCAACGACGCCGCGCAGTTCGCCGAGCTCGAAACGTTGGGCGAGCTGACGGAGAAGGCCTGGAAGCACGAGTGCCAGGTGATGATCGAAGGGCCCGGCCACATCCCCATGCATCTCATCGAAGAAAACGTCGAGAAGGAGCTCGCGATTTGCCACGAAGCTCCCTTCTACACGCTGGGGCCCCTCGTGACGGACATCGCTCCCGGCTACGACCACATCACCTCGGCCATCGGCGCCGCGATGATCGGCTGGTTCGGTACGGCGATGCTCTGTTACGTCACGCCCAAGGAGCACCTCGGGCTGCCGAACAAGAAAGACGTCAAAGACGGCGTCATCGCCTACAAGATCGCGGCGCACGCAGCCGACCTCGCCAAGCGGCACCCGGGCGCGCGGCTCTGGGACGACGCCCTGTCCAAGGCGCGCTTCGAGTTCCGCTGGGAGGACCAGTTCCGCCTGGCGCTCGACCCGGAAACGGCGCGCGAGTTCCACGACGAGACGTTGCCAGCCGAGGGGGCCAAGGTGGCGCACTTCTGCTCGATGTGCGGGCCGCATTTCTGCTCGATGAAGATCACGCAGGATGTCCGCGACTACGCCGCGGCGCACGGCGTCCAGGAGGGAAAGGCCCTCGAGGTCGGGATGCGGGAGAAGTCGGAGGAGTTCCTTCGCGAGGGAGCCGAGATCTACAAGAAGGTGTAGCTCACGTTTGACTGAGGACTGAGGACAAGGGACCGAGGACTCAGGTGGCCGGTGCCTCAGGAAGACTCGTCAGGCGACAGCTTCTTGAGTCCTCAGTCCTCGGTCCTCGGTCCTCAGTCCTGGGTCATGTCCGCGCGATCTCTCTTCGCACCCGCGCCAGCTCCCGGCGTTTCTTCGCGTCGATCTCGGGATACGCGAGATCGAGATCACTCAGCGTCTGGATGATGGTTTCGGCCACCACGATGCGCGTGAACCATTTGTGGTCTGCGGGCACGACGTACCACGGCGCGCGCTTCGTGCTGGTGGCGTCGATGGCGTCTTCATAGGCGCGCAGGTAGTCTTTCCAAAGCCCTCGCTCGGCAGCGTCCTGGGAGGAGAATTTCCAGTTCTTGTGCGGGTCGTCGAGGCGGGCTAAGAGCCGCTTCTTCTGCTCCGTCTTCGAGACGTTCAGGAAGAACTTCAGAATGACCGTCCCGTTGCGGACGAGGTGTTTCTCGAAGGCGTTGATGTCCTCGTAACGCTCGCGCCAGAAGTCCTTCGTGACGAGCTCGCGCGGCAGGCGCTGCGAAGCCAGGATCTCGGGATGGACCCGGACGACCAGGACCTCTTCGTAGTGCGAGCGGTTGAAGATGCCGATACAACCGCGTTCGGGCAGGTGGCGCGCCACCCGCCAGAGATAGTTGTGATCGAGCTCTTCGTCGGACGGGGCCTTGAAGGAATGCACCCGGACTCCCTGCGGATTGACTCCCGACATGACGTGGTTGATCGTTCCGTCCTTTCCGGCCGCGTCCATGGCCTGGAAGATGACGAGCAACGACCTGCGGTCCTGGGCGTAGAGCTTGTCCTGGAGGACCCTCAAGCGTTCGACTCCGTTGGCGAGGATCTTCTCGGCGCGATGCTTCTCGTAGTTGAGACCGGCCGTGTCCGCGGGGTCGTAGCGCTTGAGACGAAATGGCGCATCCGGGGGCACCCGATATCGGCGGAAGAGTTTTTGCAAGGATTTCATGCCCGCACGTAATAGTAGTGTGCGACCAGAAGTGAAGAGAGGAGATCCATGAGCGAAGTCACGAAACACGAGCCCGGCAGCTTCTGCTGGGCGGAGCTGGCGACGAGCGATCCGAAAGCAGCCAAGGTCTTCTACACATCGCTCTTCGGCTGGACGTTTGTGGATAACCAGGTCGGTCCCGGCCCCGAGGATATCTACACGCGGCTGCAAATCGCCGGTAAGGACATTGGCGCGCTCTACAAAATGCGAGAGGACCAGCGGCAGCAGGGCATGCCGCCCAACTGGGCCTCGTACTTCACGGTCGAAAACGTCGACGAGACGACGAAGAAAGTGAAGTCAAACGGCGGAAACGTCATCTCCGAGCCCTTCGACGTCATGGAGTACGGAAGGATGTCCGTGGTTCAAGGGCCCGAAGGCGCCGTCTTTTGTCTTTGGCAGGCGGGCACCCACATTGGCTTTCAGCGTGTCGGAGAGAACAGCACCGCCGGCTGGACCGAGCTCCAGACGCCCGACCCCGTGAAGTCAGGAGAGTTTCTCGCCAAAGTGATCGGCTGGACTTTGAAGGCCGAACCGAGCGGCGCCTACATCGAGCTGCAGCGCGGCGGGACTTCGGTCGCCGGCATTCGGCCGATGGGCGCGGGCGAGGCCTTCCCGCCTCACTGGCTCATTTACTTTCAGGTCTCCGACTGTGACGCGGCGGCGGCCCAAGCCAAATCCCTCGGCGCGAACGTTCTCGTGCCCGCCATGGACGTCGAAAAGGTCGGCCGGTTCACTGTCTTAGCCGACCCTCAAGGAGCGGCTTTTGCGCTGATCAGGCTGACGGCCTAGACCTTGAGGAAGATCTTCTTGCGGAAGAGCACGCCCGCGATGGCGGTCCAGAGGGCGCAGTAGGTCAGTGCGAAAAGAAGAGAGCCCAGGCGCGGATCGGCGAAGTGGTCGAAGGCATTCCTGTAGATCGTGCCGTGGAGAGAGCGGCGTTTGCCGTCCGCGCCGGTCAGCTTGATCCAGATCATCAGGATCGTGACGAGGTCGGAGACGACGAAGAGGAAGAGCGCGTTGGAGCCGAGCCACTGAAACGGCGGCGTCCAGAAGCGCCAGTGCTTGAAGTCGACGACGAAGACGCAGAGCGCGAGACAGAAGGCCGCGAGGCCCGCCATGAGGAGGCAGTAGGACGACGTCCAGAGATTCTTGTTGATCGGAAAGACGATTCCCCAGAGGAGGCCGGCAGCGAAGCCCGCGGCGCCGGCGAGCGCAAGGATCTGGATCTTGGCCCGCAGCGGCCGGTCGCCGCCGAGCGTCAGGCCGATCAGAATCCCGAAGATCACGCTGGCGATCGCCGGCAGCGTCGAGAGCAGGCCCTCGGGGTCCCAGCCCGGGTTGTGCTTCCACGTGTGCTCGCCCAGGACCTGCCGGTCCACGTACGCGGCGAGATTGCCTTCGACATCCAGGCGGCCCGTACTGTAGCCCGGTACCGGAACCAGCGTCATCAGCAGCCAGTAGCCGACGAGAAGAACGGCCGCGACGGGAAGGAGCCCGCGCTTGCCGAAGGCCAGGTAGACGAGCGCGGCGCAGAGAAAGCAGACCGCGATGCGCTGGAGAACGCCCGGAATGCGCACGTGCTCGCGGTGAAAGAGGATCACCGAGAGTCCGTTCAGTCCGAGACCGATCAGAAAGATGACCGCGGCGCGCCGAAAAGTGTGCAGCAACAACGCCCTTCGCCCTTCGACTTTCGCCATTCGCCTCCCGTAGGAGAAGGCCATGGCGACGCCGACGATGAAGAGAAAGAACGGAAAGATCGTGTCCGTATAGGTCCAGCCGTGCCACTCGGCGTGGAGCAGGGGCGGGTAGACGTGATCCCACGTACCGGGCGTGTTGACGACGATCATTCCGGCGATCGTCAAGCCGCGGAAGACGTCGAGGGAGACGAGACGGTCGGAGGTCACCGTCCGAAGCGACCCGCCAGCCCGTCGGGCTCTTTGCCGGCGGTCAGACGGCCCACGACCGCCAGCTTCTCGAGATCGATGACCGAGACGACGTCGGCATTGGTCGAAGCGACCCAGGCTCGCTTGCCGTCGGTCGCCATCAAGAGACCGACCGGCACGGGGCTTTTTCCGAACTGGGTCGAGAAGATTCGGTCCGCAGCGCCGGGCACGGCTTCCCGGTCGATGGCGATGCGCTTGACCTCGGCGCGGCCGGCGGTGTCGAAGACGGCGACATCGCCCGACTGCGCGCAGGAGACGAGGGCCCGTTTGCCGTCGGGCGTGATCTTGACGCGAATGGGGAAGGACGGCGCCTTCATCGTCGCAACGATCGCGAGAGTCTTCGCATCGACGACCGAGATCGTATCGGCGGCGCGGTTACAGACCCAGACCTCGCGCCCGTCGGGAGTGATCGCGATGCCTTCGGCGCCTTGCCCGGTGGGGATGTCCTGGAGGACCTTGCCGGCCGCCAGGTCAACGACGGTGACCGAGCCCGAGCCGATGTTGGCCACGAACGCGCGGGCGCCGTCGGGAGTCGCCACGACCATGTGGGAGACCTCGCGCGCCGTCGCGACGCGCAGAACGAGCTTCTTTGCCTGCGGGTCCACGACCAGGAGCTCCTTCAGGCCTTCGGCGGTGACGAGCAGTCGCCCATCGGCCAGCGCGCACAGCCCGTGCGGCCGGGCGCCCTCGGGCAGCTCGATCGTCGCGGCGGCGGCGCCCTTCTCGAGGTCGAGCAGCGTGAGCGAGCGGCCCGGCCTGGCGCGGTCGCCGTAGTTGGAGACGGCTGCCGTGCGCCCTCCGGCCAGGACCTCGACCTCGTGGGGCCCGTGCCCGACTGGCACCGTCGCCTTCGCTTTTCCTGTCGCCGCGTCGAGGATCGACGCCGTATCGTCCGACTTGTTGAGCACGACGAGCAAATCGCCCGCTCGGACCGTTGCTGCGACTGCCAGCAGAAGAGCCGCGGCTCTCACAGCTCCTTTGGACTTTGGACCTTGGACTTTGGACTTCCTGGTCCGTCCCTCCGTCACGGCCTCACCACCACGAATTCCCCGGGCCGCACCGACAGGCTCTTGATCCCGTCTCGCGTCACGGCATAGTCGTCCTCGATCCGCACGCCGAACTTGCCTTCCATGTAGATGCCGGGCTCGATCGTCACGACGTTTCCGGCGGCAAGCGGCGTCCGGTTGCCGTGGACGAGATAGGGATGCTCGTGTCCGTCCATGCCCAGACCGTGGCCGAGCCGGTGCGTGAAGTACTTTCCGTAGCCGGCGTCTTCGATGACCTTGCGGGCGGCTCGGTCCACCTCTTCCGGCAGGGCGCCGGCCTTCAAGGCTTCGATTCCGGCCTGCTGTGACTTGTCCACCGTTGAGTAGACTTTCCGCATTTCGTCGGAAGGCGACCCGAAGGCGACGGTGCGCGTGATGTCGGAGCTGTAGCCGCGCAGCTTGCAGCCGGCGTCGATCAGGACGGTGTCGCCTTTTTCGAGGCGCCGCTCGGCAGGCCCGCCGTGGGGAAACGCCGAGTCGGGTCCAAACTGGACGAGGCCGCCGCCGCGGGCGCCCTGCCTGGTGAATTCCTCTTCGAGGATCTGCGCGACCTCGCGTTCCGACATGCCCGCCCGGATGCGGTCGTGGGTGGCAGAGATCGCGGCGTTGGTGCGTCGGGCCGCGTCACGGATGAAGGCCTGCTCCTCCTCCGTCTTGACCGTGCGCAGCGCGTCGAAGACTTCCGTGGCGTCCTCCAGCTTCGCCGTCGTCGCGGCAGCGAGGGCCGAGACCGTCGAGTAGCTCGTCTGGCCCTCGATGCCGATGACCTGGCGCCCCGCCAGCAGCTTGGCGACGAGGGAGATGGGGTCGCCGTCTTCGGCCCAGGTCTTCACGTCGTCCACGACGGCGTCGCGCTTGTGGTTCGCCTCTTCGAAAGAGGGCGTGACGAGGATGGCCGGTCCCTCGGTCAAGAGCACCAGCGCCGTGAGCCGTTCGCTTCGCCCGATGCCCAGGTTGGCGGCGTAAGCGAGGTTCGTCGAGGGCGCCGCGAAGAGGGCCCCGAAACGGCGCGCTTTCGCCGCGGCCCGCAGCTTTTCCTGCCGATCGCGGAAGGTGTCTGGCTTCAAGGCCGGGGGCAGAGGCGGGACCGGAGGAGCGGCCAGCACCGGCGGGGATCGGACGACAGCGGCCGCCGCCGCGGCGCCGGCCGAGGCGAGCACGGTGCGCCGCGAAAGCGTCATGGCGCGTAGGATATAAGCTTTCCGCAGGAGGTCCGATGCCCTATCCCGAGCTCATGACCATGCCGATGCGCGAGGAGCTGACACGGATCGGCTTTGAAGAGCTCCGCATGCCCGAGGACGTGGAGCGCGCGGTTGCGGAGTCAGAAGAGCCGATGCTTCTCTTCGTCAACTCGATCTGCGGCTGCGCGGCCGGCGTGGCACGGCCGGGTGTGGCTCTGTCCTTGAAGCACCCCGGCGCACCGAAGAAGCTCGCGACGGTTTTCGCCGGGCTGGACATCGATGCCACGGCCCGCGCCCGAAGCTTCTTCGCGCCGCACCCGCCCTCTTCGCCGCAGGCGGCGATCTTGGGCCCGGGCGGCAAGCTGCTCTTTCTTCTGCAGCGACACGAGATCGAAGGCCGCACTCCCGAACAGGTCGCTGCGGCCCTCGCCGTTGCATACGAGAGGCTTTCCGAGGTGCTCTCGTGACCCCGCGCTGACCCGTTCCTCGCCTTCCCCGGTTACCGCCCTCCTCACGGACCGACGATGAGCGGCAGCTCGACGAAGCTCGCCTGGTCGGGTGCGTGATAGATCCGCTGGACGGCCTTCCTGTAGTCCGCCGGCTTGGCCCAGAAGATGTTGGGAACGAAGGTCTGCGGATTGCGATCGTAGAGCGGGAACCAACTCGACTGGACCTGCACCATGATCCGATGGCCCGCCAGGAAGACGTGGTTCGCGGTGGGCAGGGCAAATCGGTACGGCAGAGGTTTGTCCGGCGAGATGGGTTTGGCCGTCTCCAGGCTCTCGCGATAGCGGCCGCGGAAGATGTCGGCAGAGACCATCAGCTGGTAGCCGCCCATGGCCGGCTCGGCGGCCACTTCGTCGGGGTAGACATCGATCAGCTTGACCACCCAGTCGGAGTCCGTGCCGCTGGTGGAAGCGACCAGATTCGCGATCGGTTGTCCGCTCGTCTTCACCGGCGCGGTCAAGACATCGGAGACGAACACCGCGACATCCGGGCGACCGGACGCTTCGCGCTGGTCGGTCACCAGCCACTCGCGCCAGCTCTTGCCCTTGTCGTAGCTCGATGGCACGACGGGGCGCGGGATGAAGGGCACGGGCTTGGCCGGGTCGGACACGTACTCGTCGAAGGCCGCGACGCCCGGCTTGGGTGCGGCGAAGTCGAGCTTTGAACCCGCGGCGAGGTAGAGCGCCGTCGGTTTGACCGCGCAGCTGCTTTCGGGCGCACAGCCGGACGGCCAGGCCTGGAGCCGCCGCCACGAGTTCGTCCCGGTTTCGAACGCGACGACCGGCGCCACGTCGGCCTTGGGAGCGCCGTCCTTCAAGTATCGATCCAAGAATGGCCGCAGGATCTCCCGGCGAAAGGTGAGCGCCGTGTCGCTGCCGAACTTGATCGCTCCGAGGGCGCTGCCCTCTCCGATCTCCTGGCCGTGATGCCAGGGGCCCATGACCAGGAAGACCTTGTCGTTGTTCGTGTCTTTCGGTTTGACGGCCTTGTAGACCGCGATCGCTCCGTAGATGTCCTCCTGGTCCCACAGGCTGTGAACCAGCATCACCGGCACCTGGAGCGGTTCGGCCGCGAGCACCCTGTCCACGGCCTGGTCCCTCCAGAAGGCGTCGTAGCTCGGATGGGCGAGGAGCTTGCGCCAGAAGCCGACCTGCTCGAGCCCTCGGCGGCGGCCGAGCTCGCCCGCCGATCCCGCCTGCAGGAACGTTTCGTAATCGTCGAGGTGGCTCGTCCACCACTTGGCCTTCGAATCGCGCGTCGCCTCCTGCTCGTAGATGTAGGACATCCCCAACTGGCGGAAGGCGCCGTTGTGGAACCAGTCGTCGCCCATCCAACCGTCGACCATCGGGTTCATCGGCACGGAAACCTTCAGGGCAGGATGCGGGTGGACGAGCGCCATCAGGGGAAGGAAGCCGTCGTAGGAAATCCCGAGGATGCCGACCCGGCCGTTGCCTTCCGGGACGTTCTTCACGAGCCAGTCGATCGTGTCGTAGGTGTCCGTCGCGTGATCGACCGGCGTCGGGTTCTGCGGCCCGTGCAGGGGGCGGTTCATCACGTAGTCGCCTTCGGAGCCATGTTTGCCCCGCACGTCCTGGACCACGCGGATGTATCCGCCCTCGACGATCACGTCGGTGGCATTGTCGTAGCCCTGCAGGATCGGGCCCAGATGGGCGCTGTGGGCGTGGGTCGTGAGCTCCTTGGCGTCGTACGGCGTGCGCGTCAGCAGGATCGGCGCGCCCCGGGCTCCCTTCGGCACAAGAATGACCGTGTTCAGTTTCACCCCGTCGCGCATCGAGATCATCACTTCGCGTCGGATGTAGTCGAAGCTCGCGGTCGCGGGCTCGAGCCGGACCGGGGTTTCGCTCGGCAGCGCTGGGTACTTGGCTGGCGGCGAGACAGGCGATCGAGCGGTCTGGCCCGCCGACGGCTCGACGAACAACAGAGTGCAGAGCACCGGCGCGAGAAGGGTCCGTGTCCAAACGCGGTCGATCGGCCTCATGAGAAGTTACTCCTGGGCGAGGAGGATATATGCCGCAGCCTTCTCGTTCGTCAGTCGCCGAGAAGCTGAGCAAATGAACGGGCGGTCAGCCCACGAGTGCCTTTCTCCAGCTGCTCAAGGAGCTTCTGGTCACCGGTGACGAGGAGGGCCGAGGCCTCGGCCCTCAGAAGCTGCCAAATGTGATCGTCTCCCGCCTTTCCTCGTCCTTTCACAGGCGGCCCCACTTCGAGGACGATGCCGTTCGCAGCGATCTCAGTCAAGAGAACGTCAACCTCGGTTTCGGAAAGCCGGTGCCGCCCGCGTATCTTCGGACGTAAGAGGACCTCCCGGTACTCGGCGAGCAATTCGACCGAGAGCAAGAAACGAAACCGCCCCGCCAGCATCCCATCGAGAATCCGCGCCGTGGGCGAGACCGACAGCGCGGTCAGGACCCCGCTGACGAGGACGTTCGTGTCGATGACGGCCGGACCCGGCCTCACCTGCGGCGTCGGTTCGCTCTCGTCTCCGCGATCGCGAGCTTGATCGCATCGGCTTCCGTCATTGCCGACCGCTCCCTCGCGCGTGCCACGAGCGCGGCCGCCTGGCTCGCCGTCTTGATCCCGTACGCGTCGAGGCTCTCCTCGACGAGGCTTCGAATCGTCTTGCTACGCCGAACGGCCGCTTCCCGAAGAGCCCGATGCCTTTCCGGCGAGAGCGTGATCGTCAACCGGGGCATCGCAGCATTATATCACCAACTCACCAAGGCACCAGAAGTGCCTGGTTGACGGCGAGTTTCCCGAGCACCTGCTCTGGCGCGCTCAACACGGACACGCCGCGACGCCAGACGAGGCCGATCTATCAACTCTCTCCGGGTAGCTGCTGTCACGCTCGCCCTGAGCGCGGTGAGACGAGACGGTGCGCTTATCGCGCGATAATCGAGTGCGCGGATGCAAGTCGGTCAAAACGATTTCTGCCCATGCGGCAGCGGACGACAATTCAAGCGGTGTCACCTGACGCGCCCCGATCTGATCATCTCTCCCGCCGGCCGGTTGCGCGAGATTCCGCCTGAGATGCTCGCAAAGATCGCGAGGGTCAACGAAGAGCAACGGCTCTGGACTGAGCGGTACGGGCACGTCCGGCCAATCCAGCGCGCTACGCTTAACGGGCGGCATCTTGTCGGCGTTGGAAGTCGGGTTCTCTGGGGCGATTTTCAGACAGTGGGAGACTTCCTCGACGCCTACGTGGGCTCTCTCGTCGGAAAGGACTGGGCGGCCGCTGAGAAGGTCAAGCCCCTTGAAGAACGCAATCCACTCCTCCGCTGGCGGTACGGTTGGGTGACGTCGGCGAACGAGGTACGAGCCCAGCAGCCAGATGAAAAGATTGTGACCGTACCCGCCACGGGGGCGGCCTCGGCCTACTTCCTGCTCGCGTGGGATCTCTTCTCGATCGAGGCGTACGGGAAGCTGCAGGCCGAGTTCATCAAGCGGCTCAAGAGCGGCCAGCAGTTCCAAGGCGTCCGGCACGAGCTGTTTGCGATTGCCACGCTCGCGCGCGCCGGGTATGCGATCGAGCACCACCCCCGGAGTGCGAAGGGCAAGAGCAGGACAGAGTGCAACGCCATCCACCAGGCGTCCGGGAAACGGATCACCATGGAGGCGAAAAGCCGGCACCGACATGGCGTCCTCGGTTTCACTGATGGGACGCCGAAGGATCTCGGCGACATGAAAGCCGAAGTGACGGGTCTGCTCGCAGAGGCTCTTAAGAAGCCAGCTGCCGATCCGCTCATCATCTTTCTCGATCTCAACCTGCCGCCCATCGAGGATGAACGGCGCCTCGCCGTAACGCGGGAAGTTGCCGATAGCCTGGAGGAGGCCCGCGAGCGAATCGGCTTGAAGGAGGTGGATCCGGATCCGTTTGCGGCTGTGTATGTAACGAATCACCCGCTGCACTATCGGGCGGGCGAACCTGTGCAGCTCGCGACCCTGCTTCAGGTAGCCGTGTTCCCACGGGGGTCACACCGGGTTCAAATGCCGGGACAGCACCTGTTGGACATTCAGCGAGCGGTGGAAAAATTCGGCCGATTGCCGGAACGCTTCCTCGGCTCGACAAAGGCGGATTAGGGCTCCCTCCCGGGGAGCTGGCGGGGGAACCAGTTGCGGTCAACCGTGCGTTCCGTATTTCGCATCTGTCGACAGAACCTGCTCTCAACAATATAGGAATACACGGCTGACCCCAGGGACATAATGGCCGGCGAAACCCCATGCGGCCCGCTATCGGGATGGGGTAGTGGGATTGGTGCTAACTGGCTCTGGCAGACTAACGTTCGATGAAGATCTGGAGATTGGCCGCCGGCTGGGCAGTGTCGGCCTGGCGTGGGCCTGCCTCACTTTCCGCAAGGGCGCGATCGTGGAGGGCTGAGATTCGTGGAACCTGGGCGCCCCCTCACTCGGGTGAGGTCGTGCCATAATGTATAGTAAAGACCTGACCCCGATCCTGCTCCTCTAGGAGACCGCCTGCCAGACCGCGTCCTAAGCCGACCATTTAAGGCCAGGCATGTTCACTGTGGCCCTTGGCGAAGAGGTCGCGCCCCGCGACGGGCCCAAGGGCCTTGACCAGAGTCAGGCGGCCACTTAGTCTCATCGCGGGATGGAGCCCGCCGACCTGCAAGTTGAGGGACCGCGCACATGGGAGAGAGAGCAGCTCTCAAGTTCCAACTGCGACGGATTCAAGATCAGGGAGAAAGGCGTCCAGCGGTCGCGTCTCACCGACTGTGGCTTCAAGGATGCTGAACTTGAGGACTGCAGCTTCAATCATAGCTACTTCGAGCGCTGCTACTTCCGAAAGGCGCGCTTCTTCAAGGTCTCTTTCGTGGGCTGCCACTTCCGCGACTGCCGTTTCGATGACGCAGTATTTAGCGAGTGCCATTTCGAGCGAGCTGAGTTCCACAACTGCAGCGTCACCTTTTCACAGCTTCAGTCCTGCCTCCCGTCCTTCGAGAACGTGCTGCGCGAGTTTGCTCGCAACCTGCGAGTCAACGCGCAGAATCGTGGTGCGACCGAGGATAGCCGGGCGTTCCTTCTCGAGGAGATTCGTGCATCGGAAATCCATTACTACAAGATGGCATTCGCCTGGAATGACCCTTTCTACAGCAAGAAGTACGGCCGCTGGGAAGATCGGCTGCTGGGGCTGTGGAGATGGTCACTGTCGAAGACGGACCGATTCTTCTGGGGTTACGGGGAGGTGCCGAGTCGAGTGGTATGGGCGTCTGCCATCATCGTGGCAGTCTTCGCCATGATCTACTGGTCGATGGGAGTAGAGTTTCGCAATATGGCGAACGAGCCCGCGCTCCTCGAGTACATCGGCCTAAGTGCGGCTACGTTCGCGACAATGAACTACGGCGACTTGGTGGCTGTGACCAGAGCAGGCCGCCTCCTTACAACGGTCGAGGCGTGCCTTGGCTTGCTCTTCTTCGGCTTCCTGGCTGCGGCAGTCTATCGAAAGATCTCCCGGCGTTGAGCGTCATGACGCCTGATCCCCAGCCAGCTCTCCTTCCAATCAACGTGGAGGCTGTCGTTCTTTTCGGCTCTCGCGCCCGCGGGGACTCGGATGATGCAAGCGACACCGACATCGGCGTGTTCGCCCGCGCCGAGCAATTTGAAGACCTCGCACGGGTCAAGGACGTATGTACGGCCGCATATTGCTCCCAACGGGTGAGCGTTTCGGTCTATTCGACGGACACGGCCGAACGGCTCGCCGCGCACGGCAGCCTCTTTCTGTGGCACGTCCGCCTAGAGGGCAACGTGCTGTTTCAGCGCTCATCATGGCTGGACCGGATACTCCGGGAGATTCTCCGACCATATGACGCGGCCCGTGCCTGGCAAGACCTGGAGACTTTCTGCTCTGTGTCTCGCGAGGTGGAGTCGGCCCTGGCGCAGGATCAGGCGACTACGCTGTTCGAGGCGGCAACTCTCTTCGCTGTGCTACGCGGCGTTGGCATGATCGTTGGCATGCGATCTGGAAGGCCGTGTTTCAGCAGACTCGAACCGATCCGCCAGCTCCAAGCTCGAATGGACGACGCTTTCGGCTTAACTGAGGTTGAGTTGTTAAAGCTCGCGGAGGCGAAGCTTGTTTATAGCGGCAGGAAGATGGCCGGCTGGCGGATGCCGCCGCCAGCGCTTCGCGAGACGGCGGCCAAGATCACGGCAATTCTGGAGAGATCCTTTGAGTTCGTCCATTAGCCTGCACATCGCAGGTCTTAGGAGTCTCTGCTTCGGGGATCACACGGGGGTGGCGCCGTATCTTCTTCGCACGAGGTTCGAACGGCACATGTTCGGTCTGACAGGTCCGTTGGTCGCGAGTCGGCTCGGGAGGTCCCTGCAGAGCCTTGACGAGGAATACTTGCGGGATCTGGTGGAGGTATCCAATGCGCCGTGGACCGACCAGGAAAGACGGCTAGTCACTTCGGTTGCACAGGTCTTTCGGCGATTCACCTACCTCTGTGATACCAGCAACTGGTCAGATGACGGGCAAGATGTCCGAGTGAAACTCTGCCGGCGGGACATTCTAGCGATATGTGACCTCGCAGAGTCCATCGAAGACTCTGCGCCAGCGTAGCAGCGTTTGAGCCTCGTGGGTGATTGGGGTCGGTCCTTCTCTAAAGCGGCTGTAGCTTGTCAAGCCTCCGTAGTCCATTAGGGTCTGGGTCCGGCAGTTGACGCGTCGAGGAAGGGGTGGATCAGGCTTCTCTCCGTGGTCGCGCGCGGCGCCGCACTATGTTTTTCGAAACGGAGTGGGGTCAGGTCCGTGAAAGGGTGATCTCGGCGCCACGACCGGCCAGCCCTGAAAGAGCGGCTCCTCCGAAAGATTACCGCTTGAGATCCTTGAGGATCTCTCGGCTTGCATTGGCTCCGGGGGCGCCGGTGATGCCGCCGCCGGGGTGGGTTCCCGCGCCGCAGAGATAGAGCCCTTCGATGGGCGTGCGGTAGCGGGCCCAGCCGAGCAACGGCCTGGCGATCGAGAGCTGATCGAGCGTGTGCTCGCCGTGAAAGATGTGGCCGCCCGTCGAGCCGTAGGTCTGTTCGAGGTCGAGCGGCGTGACGACCCTTCGGGCCACGATAGAGCCCGGTAGGCCCGGACAGACGGAGGTAAGCGTCGAGACGACGGCATCGCCGAGCGCCTCGCGGCAGCTTTCCCAGTCCCCTTCGCGAAGTCGGTAGGGCGCATATTGCACGTGGACCGACATCACGTGGCCTCCCGGCGGGGCCAGCGACGGATCGGCCACTGTCGGAATCGTCGCCTCGCACCAGGGGCGCTCGGAAAAGCCGCCGTACTTGGCGGCGTCGAACGCCCGCTCGAGATCGTCGATGTCTTCGCCGATGTGGATGCGGCCCGAGAGGGCCGCGCGCCCGTCGGCCGCGCGATCGAGCGCCGGGAAAACGGGAAGCCTCGAGAGAGCGAGGTGCACTTTCGCGACCATCCCGGTCGAGCGGTAGTTACGGATCTTCGTGACGAAATCGGGATCGAGCTCCATCGGGTCGAGCAGGCCCAGGAACGTGCGCTTCGGATCGGCGGAGGACACGACGGCCCGCGCCGCGATCTCCTCGCCGGACGAGAGCACGACCCGGCAGACTCTGCCGTCCCGCACGTCCACGCGGATGACGTCGGCCCCGGTCCGGATTTCGGCGCCGGCCGCGCGCGCCGTCGCCGCCAGCGCAGCCGAGAGCGCACCCATGCCGCCTTTGACGAACTCCCCGGGCCTCGCCGAGTGAGGGTCGAAGGCGGCCTGAAGCAGCAGGTTTGCCGTCGTTCCGGCTGACCAGGGTCCCGCAGACATTCCGTGAATGCCGCGCGCAGCGACCGTTGCGCGCAACAGCTCCGTCTCGAACCACTCGCCCGCGAAGTCGGCAACGGCCATCGGGCCCCAGCGCAGCAGGCGCCGGGCGTCCTTTTTGGGAAGGAAGCGAAAGCCCCGGCCAGCCTTCAAGAGGCCGAAGACGTCTTGCGCGCTCGGATCGTCGGGCGAAGGAGGCGTGGTGGAGAGGAGCGGCTGCAGGAACCGGCCCAGGCGTCCGAGGCTTTCGTGAAACTCGGTCCACTGCCGCGCGTCTCTCTCGGAGAAACGCGACAGCCCCGAGGCGGTGCGCTTGGGATCGTCGAAGAGCAGGAGGGAGCGGCCGTCTCCAGACGGCGCGAAGACGCGGACTTCGGGACGGACAAACTCGACCGCGTCGAGCGAGAGATCGCGGAGGATCTTTGGAAGCAGCGGCCCGGCCGAGGAAGCAACGGAAGAGCAGCGGTAGCCGGGATGGAACTCGAGGGTCTCGGCCATGCCGCCGACGATGGACCGGCGCTCGAGTACGAGAGGGGCCAGGCCCGCTCGGGCCAGGTAGGAGGCGGCGGTCAGACCGTTGACGCCGGCGCCGATGACGGCGACCCGCTGCCGTTCGCCCGCCATCAGGTCTTTCCCCTCTTCCAGTCCGAAAGCACGATTCCCGCGGCATTCTTGCCCGGCGCGCCCATGATGCCGCCGCCCGGATGAGCGGCCGAGCCGCACAGGTAGAGACTGCGGATGGGAGTGCGGTACTGCGCCCACCCGGGCGCCGGCCGCAGGAAGAAAAGCTGCTCGAGCGTCAGCTCGCCTTGAAAGATGTTTCCTTCCGTCAGGCCGAAGGTCCGCTCGATGTCGAGCGGGGTCAAGACCTGCCGATGGAGGATGATCTTTTTCAGGTTGGGCGCATGCTCGGCGATGGTGTCCACGACCGTGTCGCCGAAGGCCTCTCGCTCGGCGTCCCAGTTGCCGTCCTTCAAGTGGTACGGCGCGTACTGGACGAAACAGGACAGGACGTGCTTGCCGGGGGGAGCGACGGACGGGTCGGTCAGCGACGGGATGACGATGTCGATGTAGGGCCGCCGCGACCAGTGGCCGTACTTGGCGTCGTCGTAGGCGCGCTCCATGTAGTCGACGCTGGGGGAAATCGAGATCGCGCCGCGCAGGTGCGCGCCCGGGCCGGGCAGGCTCGTGAAGTCCGGCAGGGCGTCGAGAGCCAGGTTGACCTTGCCCGAAGAGCCCCGGAACTTGTACCGGTCGATGTCTTCGGCGAAGTCTTCGGGCAGCTCGGCGCGGCCCACCATCTGAAAGAAGGTTCGCCGCGGATCGAGGCTGGAAGAAACGACGCGGCTGGCGATCTCTTCGCCGTTCTCGAGCACCACGCCCTGGGCTTTGCCTCCCTGGACGAGGATCCTGGCGATCGGGGCCTCGGCGCGGATCTCGGCCCCGGCTTCGCGCGCCGCGTCTGCGATCGCGTTGGAGATCGCTCCGGTGCCTCCGCGCGCGAAGCCCCAGGAGCGGAACGCCCCGTCGATCTCTCCCATGTAGTGGTGGAGAAGCACGTAGGCCGTGCCCGGCGAGCGGACGCCGAGAAACGTGCCGATGATCCCCGAGGCAGACATCGTCGCCTTCAAGACGTCGGTCTCGAACCACTGATCGAGAAAGTCGACGGCGCTCATCGTCATGAGCTGCAACTGGTTGTACCGATCCGGCGGCGGCAGATGGCGGAAGCGCCGCGTCAGGCGCAGCAGATCCAGGAGGCCTTTGAGCCCGGGCGAGGTCGGGTCCGGCGGCGTCAGGGCGAGGATGGGCTTGACGAACTTGCCCATCTCGACCATGGCCTTGCCGTATTCGTCGTACGCCTCGGCGTCGAGCGTCGAGTGGCGCGCGATCTCCCGGCGCGTCTTGAAGTGGTCGTTGACGCGCCAGAGATAGTCGCCGTTCGACATCGGGGTGAACGTTCCGTCCAGAGGCAGAATCTCGAGACCGTGCCGCGGCAAGTCCAGCTCGCGGATGATCTCGGGCCGCAGCAGCGAGACGACGTAGGACGCGACGGAAAAATGGAAGCCCGGGAAGATCTCTTCGGTGACCGCCGCTCCGCCCAGGACGTGTCGCCGCTCGAGCACGAGAACCTTGCGACCCGCTCGCGCGAGGTAGGCCGCGTGAACGAGACCGTTGTGCCCACCCCCGATGACGACGACGTCGTACGTTTTTCTCACGGCGCGCTTGGAAAGCGCCCGAGCATACTGATAATCTCCGCGCGCGACAATCGGAGGAACGGCGTGCCGGTGGGGACGGCAGTCCACGAAAAAACGTTCGCGCTCTGCGAGAGCCTGAACTACCGCGACTGGTCGGGCTACTTCGCCGTCTCCGCCTACGAGACGCACCACGAGCACGAATACAACGCGATCCGCAACGCGGCGGCCTTGATCGACGTCTCGCCGCTGTACAAGTACCGCGTCTCGGGCCGCGACGCCGCGAAGCTCGTCGATCGCATCATCACGCGCGACGTGCAGAAGATGGCCGTCGGCCAGGTCTTTTACACGCCGTGGTGCGACGGAGGAGGCAAGGTCATCGACGACGGCACGGTGTCGCGCCTGGAGGAGAACCTCTTCCGCTGGACCGCTGCCGACCCGAGCTTGCGCTGGTTCAGGCAAAATGCGATCGGGCTCGACGTCTCGATCGAGGACATCTCCGAAGAAACCGCCGCGCTCGCGCTCCAGGGGCCGACCTCGGGCCGCCTGCTCGCGAAGGTGGCCGAGGCGGACATCGCGGGCTTGAAGTACTTCCGCGTCACCCGTGGAAAGATTGCCGGCGTTCCGGTCGAGATCTCCCGCACCGGCTACACGGGGGACCTCGGCTACGAGATCTGGATGCGGTGGCAAGAAGCGACGAGGGTCTGGGATGCCCTCATGGAAGGCGGCCGCGCCTTCGACATCCGGCCGACTGGCATGCTCGCGCTCGACGTCGCGCGTGTCGAGGCAGGTCTCCTCTTGATCGATATCGACTTCCACAGCAGCAAGAAGGCGCTGATCGAAGCGCAGAAGTACACGCCGTACGAGATGGGCCTGGGCCGGCTCGTCACGCTCGAGAAGGGGCGCTTCGTCGGCCAGGCGACGCTTGCCGAAGAGAAGCGGCAAGGTCCCGCGCGCCAGATCGTTGGGCTTCAGGTCGACTGGCCCTCGGTGGAGCGGATCTTCGAGCAGGTCGGTCTGGCTCCCCAGGTGCCCGCCATCGCTTCTCGCGTGGCCGTACCCGTCTACGCACGCGGCGCGCAGGTGGGAAAGGCGACCTCCACGACCTGGTCGCCGACGTTGAAGAAACTGATCGCTCTGGCCACCGTCTCGCGGGAGCACACGGCGCCGGGCACTGCCCTCGAGTTCGAGCTGACGGTCGAAGCGGTCCGCCACCGGGTTCCCGCGACCGTGGTCGAGACGCCGTTCTTCAATCCCCCGAGGAAGACGAAGACGCCAGTTCTATAAACCCCGCACCGCCGCCGATGTCTGCAGAGAGGGAGGAATCGATGTCCCCGTTCGACATGGGCCTCGTTCAGCGCGGCGCCCGCAACCGGCGCACGCCGTACTACGAAGCCACACAGCGCTGCTCCCCCAAGGGCTTCACGGTCTACAACCACATGTACTTCCCGATCCGCTTCGACACGTTCGAGGCCGAATTCGACGCCCTCTTGAAAGACGTAACCATCTGGGACGTCGCCGTCGAGCGCTGCCTCGAGATCAGCGGGCCCGACGGCTTCCGCTTCGCTCAGCTCTTGACTCCCAGAAACTTGTCGAAGTGCGCCGTGGGACAGGGCAAGTACGTCCATATTTGTGACTCCGACGGAGGCGTGATCAACGATCCGGTGATGACGCGCATGGAGGAGGACACCTTCTGGTTCGCCCTGGCGTCCTCGGACGTGCTGCTTTTTGCTCGCGGCCTCAAGAATGCCTACCCGAAGCTCAACGTCACGATTCGAGAGCGGGACGTGGCGCCGCTTCAGATCCAGGGGCCGAAGTCCAAGCTCCTGATGCGTGACCTCGTCGGCTCGGGCATCCTCGAGCTGAAGTACTACTGGTGGACGCGGGCCGAGATCCGCGGCGTACCCGTCGTCGTCACGCGAACCGGGTGGACGAGCGAGGTCGGCTACGAGATCTACCTGCTGGACCCCAGCAAGGGCACGGAAATCTGGGAGGCGCTGCTGGAAGCCGGAAGGCCCTACGGAGTCAAACCCACCGGCCCGTCGGACATCCGCCGGATCGAGGGGGGCATTCTCAACTGGGGCGCCGACATGACCTATGAAAACAATCCGCTCGAGCTGGGTCTCGAGCGACTTGTGGATTTCGCTCTGCCCGAGGACGCCTGCATCTCCGTGACGGCTCTCAAACGCATCAAGGCCGAAGGGGTCCGGCGCCGCCTCCGCGGGGTCGAGCTCGACGGCGAGCCTTTCCCGGAGCTCAACAACGTCAAATGGCCGGCCTACCGAACCAGCGGCGGCGAACAGATCGGCAAGGTCACTTCGGCCATCTACTCGCCGCGCCTCAAGAAAAACATCGGCTACTGCTGGGTCCCCATCGACCTGGCCAAGGACGGTTCGACGGTCCGCGTCGAGAGCGAGTGGGGACGGCGGACGGGGACGGTGACGCCGATGCCGTTCGTGGACCCGGACAAGCGGATACCGGTCTCCTGATGGTCCGCGCCGAGGATGCTCGGCGAGTCTCGAGGACGGCGAATAAGGAGGAACCGCGATGAAGAGCACGCGGCGGTCGCTCTTGAAGAGCGTGACGGCGGTGCCCGCGCTGCTGATTTCCGTCAAGAGCGTTGCGCAAGCGGCCGAGCCGACGCCGACGCCAGCGGCGGCACCCGGACCCGCGCCGACTCCGGTGCCGAAGGCGTCGCTCCTCGCGCAGATCGCTCGCGAGCGCTACGGAAAGTTTCTGAC
>WNGF01001094.1_pt1 | contig 41417 bp, 39 predicted proteins | sample 5400641 | NCBI WGS metagenome assembly WNGF01 (sample SAMN13153371, study PRJNA577476) | soil metagenome | isolation source: 80 cm soil or saprolite under grassland replicate 2 | place: USA:California | collected 2016-06-15 | reverse complement strand
GTAGCGCGTGGCGACGGCTTGCAGCGCGGCGTACGGAAGCCCCGACCGCACTCGGTCGATGAGCTTGGCGTAATTCACCGGGCGCGCTCGGATGACGCCCCGGCCACCCAGTGTTTCAACGATGCGTGCCGCAGACCGCGTGATGTGCCTCCGCGCCATCTGGCACAGAGTCTAGCGCCAAACGGCAGCGGACGCAAGAGGTGCGCTCAGGGTCACGGGAAGCGACCCGCATGCCGCGGGCAGGGGCCGCCGGGCGCAGCAGGGCCGGCTTGATCGTGCTTGGCGGGTCGCGCGCGGAGGGCTAGCGGAGTGACGACTCGCGGCCGGCTGCTGGGAGCGGCCGCGCGACAGCCCGCTGTCCTGGGCTCGCCACGGCCTTCTCGAGTCGCGTGCCCTTGAAGAACGACACCCAGAAACTCTCCTCGAGGGGGGCCAGGCGCCTGGCATCGGTGAATCGGTCGGCGAGAAAGCCGGCGCGGGCCCGGCACGCGAAGCTGTAGAAGTGAACGAGGCCACCGGGCACCAGCCTGCCGTTGAAGATGATGTCGAGCGGGAGGTGCAGGGCCGCACCGAGCACATAACCCCACAGCCAGTCGCGGTTGCTCAGCCACGCGAGCAGCACGAGAAACGCCAGGAGCTCGTACGAATGCAGCGGCAGCACGACACGCCGGCATCGTCCTTCGAGATAGTACCGAAGAAAGGCGGAGGGACGCAGGTCGCGCTGCCGCTCGAAGACCACGTAGTCGAAGATATGGTCGAGGTCGATCAGGAAACCACCCGCGGCTAGGCCGGCGGTCATGCCCAGACTCCCCGTGCCGCCATAGACTGCGGCGCAGGCGAGGGCCGTGGTGACGAGATGCCCGCCGGGGCTCATGCTCCGCTCCTCATGAAGGCTCCATTCTCCTTGTCAGAACTCTCCAAGTCGTCGGAACTCTCCACGCAACCAGGATGCCAAGCCCCGTGCGCCCGAAGTGCCTCATTTCTCGGCCCGCCAGGAGCCCGGCTGGAATCCGGGGGCAACAAAGGGAAGCATAGGACCCCAAAATGGGGAGGGATGGTTGCCCGTCCGTTGGCCCTCGCAGAACGGCGTACGTCCGGCGAGTTGGACGGTCTTGGAAAATATGACCAGTATCAGGCGTCCGGGTGTCCGGTGGCGGGTGATCGGCTCTCAGGCGGCGCGCCGCCTGGGATCAGCGGCGCCGGAACCACTTCCAGAGCTGGTCCCACCAGTGGCGAGCGCGATCGCTCACGCCGCCGTGCTCCTGGCACGGCTCGGGCTCGGTGCCGGCGAGGAAGGTCTCCGGCGCGATCAGCGGGCAGAAGGCGCCGGCCCGCTTGCCGTTGGTGACGTCGACGTCCACGGTCGCGATGCCAGGCGGCACTGCAAACGGAGCGGCGGGGTAGGCGTCGACGGCCTGCTTCATGAAGTCTGCCCAGATCGGCAAGGCGCCCTCCGCTCCGCTCAGGCCGTGGGGCCTGCCGTCATCGAATCCCACCCAGACTAGGACCAGCAGGTTCGACGAGTAGCCGACGAACCATGCGTCGCGGCCGTCGTTCGTGGTGCCGGTCTTGCCGGCGACGGCCTCCGGCACGCCCAGCAGGGACGCCCCTGCCGCCGTCCCCGTCCTCATGACCCCTTCGAGCAGTGAGGTCATCAGGTAGGCCTCCGCCGGCGACAGCACTCGTCGCGCCTCATCTCGAGTCGCCATCCGCGACTGGCCACCGCCGTCGGCGACGCTCTCGACCAGCCGGACGGAGTGCGCCAGGCCCCCGCTGGCCAGCGGCAGATAGGCCCGGGCCAGTTCGAGCGGGGTGACCTCGAACGCCCCGAGCGCCGCCGCCGGCACCGCGTCGAGATCGCTCTCGATGCCGAGCGCCCGGGCGGTTTCGACGATCGCGGGGAGCCCGACCGTCTGGGCGATCCGGACCGTCGCGGCATTGAGCGAGTCCTCGAGAGCGCGGCGAACAGTCACGCGCCCCTCGTACCGGTCCCTGTAGTTGCGGGGGCTCCACGGCCGGCCGCTCACCATCACGGTGATCGGGGCATCGTCCACCAGAGAGGCGGGGGTGAATGTGGGACGCTCTCCCCGCGCCGCCAGGGCCGCGACGTAGACGAACGGCTTAAACGCGGAGCCGGGCTGGCGTCGGGCCAGGGTGGCCCGGTTGAAGGGGCTGATCCGGTAATCGCGGCCTCCGACGAGCGCGCGGATCTGTCCGGTGGCGGGGTCGAGCGCGATGAGGGCCGCCTGCAGTCGCTGGGCGGGCTCCAGGCGCCGCAGCCTGGGCAGCTGGGTCTCGAGCCTGTCCAGGCCGCGCGCTACTGCCGTCTCGGCGAAGCGCTGCAGCGGCAGGTCAAGGGTCGAGAAGACGCGCTGAGCCCCCCCCGCGTGGCTCCCCAGAGCATCGACCTCCTGGCGGATGGCGTCGGCGGCATAGGGCGCGAACGGCCCACCCGCCCGCCAATCGGGGGCGCGGACGGGCTCGCGCAGGGCCCGCCGGTACTCGGCCTGGCCGACCTTGCCGAGATCGCGCATCCGCGAGAGGACGATGGCGCGCCGGCTCCGCGCGCGCTCGGGGCTCACCGCTGGAGAGTAGTTGTTGGGGGCGCGGATCATGGCGGCGAGGAGCGCGGCCTCGCCGAGCGTCACCTCGTGGACCTCCTTCCCGAGGTACAGGCGCGACGCCGCCCCGACGCCTCGGATCGCCGCCCCCTGCCACTGGCCGAGATACACGTCGTTGAGATACGCCTCGAGGATTTGCTCCTTCGAGTAGCGCCACTCGATAGCGGTGGCGAGCCACGCCTCTTGCAGCTTGCGGAAGAGCGTCCGATCGGACCTGAGCAGTCGGTTCTTGGCCAGCTGCTGGGTGATCGTGCTCCCCCCTTCGACGACTCGCCCTGCGCGCACGTTGGCCCACAGCGCTCGCGCGAGCGCCCTCGTATCGACGCCGCCGTGCTGGAAGAACCGCTCGTCCTCAGCCGCGAGAATGGCGGCGAGGAGAACCTTGGGCACCTCCGCCAGCACGACCGGCCGGTACGCTTCGCCCGGCCCGGCGCTCGCGCTCATCAGCGCCTCCGGCTCGAGTGTCGCCCGCTCCGGGTCGGCTCCGTCCTGGCTGATGCGCGTGATCCGGTCGCCCTGGATCTCCAGCCGGATGCGCCTCGCGTCTCGTCGCTCGGGGCCGTTCACGGCATGCAGGAAGATCTCCCAGCCGTTGCCAGCACGGCGGAACTGGCCAGGCGCCGCCGGGCGGCCCTCCGTCTCGCGATAGCCCAGTCTGGCGAGAGTGCGGGCCAGGCCGACGAGCCCGACATGGACGCCCGGGCTCAGCTTTTGCGGGGCTGCGTAGACGAGCGTTGCCCGTCGCGCCTCGATCCGCTGGAAGCGGGCGAGCCCTGTGGTGGCGTAGATGCCGAGCGTGACGAGCAGGAGGCTGCCCAGGCCGGCTGCCGCGAGCGGAACGATGTAGCGCCGGCTGAGCATCGGCCTCACGCGAGTAGCCTCCCGTGCCTTCCTCTCCACCGCGTGGAGGAGAGGGTGACGTGGGCGGGTGCTAACAGGATGCTGATGGGTTGAACACCGCGAACCCGCCGAGCGCGAGGGTCGTGTCGGCGGCAGATCTAGCCGGAGCAGCCGGCCCAGAGCCCAGATCCCAAACCGCGATCGTCGCGAGCAGCGCCAGCAAGCCCTTCATCTCACTCTCCTCTGTCGATCCGGTCTCGCTCGCTCGCCGAGGCTTCCGGATGCGCTCGGCTCGGCTGCGCCTCGCCAACCTCACAGGGAAGAGGGGGCTTCGTGGGCCACCCTCTCCCCCGCGAGGAGGCACTAGCCTGCTGCGCCGCGCACCCCCCGGGGGGGAAAAACGGGGGAAGGGGGAGCAGGCCAGCCGGTGTAACCGTGAGAACGCGTGCAACCGCTGGTCGGGCAATCGTAGGCTCCGTCGCTTTAGGACGCAACCCGCGTGCCAAGGGGAGGGGAACGAGGGCAGGCCGGACACGAGCGGACCTGTGCGCGCTTTTCGGCCAGGTGCGTTCTGAAGCGGGCCCCCAGGTGCGTCCTGGAGCGGGCCCGAAGAGCAGGAAAGGCGGCAAGACTTACACGTGCGACGTGTAAGCTTTACGCCTTGAGATGGCCTGCTCACGGCTCGCTTGCTCGATCGGGATGGCGTGACCTGGACGAGCGGGTATCGCGCGTAGAGCCGCGCCCCCTGGCCCTCGTGCCGGCGGTCGCCCGGCAACGCCGATTCGTGCCCCTGGCTGGCAGCAACCCTCCTTTACACTGGAACCGCTTCGTGTACACTGGAACCGCTTCGTGCTACCGTACATTCTGTTTTCTCGACCATTTACACGGGACAGGAACCCGTCCCAATGGAGCTGTTGCTTGGCCCTGGGGGCGAGGCGATTGGGGGGGAAGCCCCCGGGAGGACGACCGTATGCGGCTGTCCGTGGAGAAGAAGAAGACCCTCATCGAGCAGTTCAAGACGCACGATGGGGACACCGGCTCGCCCGAAGTCCAGATCGCTCTGCTGTCGGAGCGGATCAACGGGCTGACCGGCCACTTCAAGACCCACCAGAAGGATCACCACTCCCGGCGCGGCCTGCTCATGCTCATCGGAAAGCGCCGCGGGCTCCTGGAATACCTGAGGAAGAAGAACCTGGAGCGCTACTGGACGCTAACCGAGAAGCTCGGGATCCGCAAGTGACGGCGGGGCCCGACAGGAACCCTCTCCACCTCGCCCGGCGTTGCCGGGCGTTTCTCTTCCCGAGAACTCACCTAGACGAACTCAACCCAGTTGGAGGAAGCTGATCGTATGCCTCACTCTGTGCAAGCCCAGATCAACAATGGATCACTCTCGATCGAGACCGGAAAAGTCGCCCGGCAGGCCGACGGGGCTGTGGTCGTGCGCTGCGGCGGCACCATGGTCCTCTCGACCGTAGTCGCCGCCAAGTCGCCGATGGAAAGCCGGGACCGGGACTTCCTGCCCCTCACCGTCGAGTACCGCGAGCGCGCCTACGCGGGCGGCCGGATCCCCGGTGGGTTCTTCAAGCGCGAGGGGCGTCCTGACGAGAAGGAGACTCTCACCTGCCGGCTCATCGACCGGCCTCTCCGCCCGCTGTTCCCCAAGGGCTTCCGTAACGAGCTCCAGATCATCAACCTGGTGATCTCCGCCGACGACGAGAATGACCCGGATGTGCTGGCCATGGTCGGCTCCTCGGTGGCGGTGGCGCTGTCGGGCATCCCGTTCTCCGGGCCCATCGGGGCCGTCCGCGTGGGACTCGTCGACGGCCGCTTCGTCGCCAACCCGACCTACAAGCAGCTCGCCGCCTCCCCCCTCGAGCTGGTCATCGCGGGCACCGAGGAGGCCATCCTGATGGTGGAATCCGGCGGGCGCGAGATCAGCGAGGAGCAGATGCTGGAGGCCCTCGCCTTCGGCCACGAGCAGTGCAGGCAACTCGCCCGAATCCAGAAGGAATTGATCGCCAAGGCAGGCGAGCCCCGCTGGCCCTTCGACGCTCAGGCGGGCGCCGATCCGGCGCTCGAGGCCCGGATCAAAGAGCTAGCCACTGCCAAGGTCGTGCAGGCGCTCTCGATCCACGAGAAACAGGCCCGCGCCCAGGCTCTGGAGGCGATCTTCGAGGAGGTCTGGGCGGCCATCGGCGGCGACGAGACCGCGACCGTCAAGGCGCGCGAGTACTTCGACAAGGTGGAGCAGGCCGAGGTACGGCGGCTCATCGTGGAGAAGGGCATCCGCGTGGACGGTCGCAGCGTGACGGAAGTTCGGCCGATCTCGTCCGAGGTCCGGTATCTGCCGCGGGCCCACGGCTCGGCGCTCTTCACCCGCGGCGAGACCCAGGCCCTGGTTTCGGCCACCCTCGGGACCAAGGACGACGAGCAAAAGATGGAGTCCTTCGAGGGGGACACCTACCGGCGCTTCATGCTGCACTACAACTTCCCGTCCTTCTCCACCGGCGAGGTGAAGCGGTTCGGGACGCCCGGCCGCCGCGAGATCGGCCACGGGGCGCTCGCCCAGCGCGCCATCGAGGGCGTGCTGCCCGCCAAGGAGACCTTCCCGTACACGATTCGCGTCGTCTCCGACATCCTCGAGTCCAACGGCTCGTCTTCCATGGCGACGGTGTGCGGCGCGTCCATGGCGCTGATGGACGCCGGGGTGCCGCTCGCGGCGCCTGTGGCGGGTATCGCCATGGGGCTGGTCAAGGAAGGCGACAAGGTCGGCATCCTCACCGACATCATGGGCACCGAGGACCACTACGGGGACATGGACTTCAAGGTGGCGGGCACCGACAAGGGCATCACCGCCCTCCAGATGGACATCAAGATCGCCGGCGTTTCCGTCGACATCATGCGCCGGGCCTTGGCCCAGGCGCGCGCCGCTCGCCTGCACGTCCTCGGGAAGATGGCGGAGACGATCAAGACGTCCCGGACGGAGATGAGCCCCTATGCCCCGCGCTTCGTTACCATCAAGATCCGGCCCGAGAAGATCCGCGAGATCATCGGGCCCGGCGGCAAGGTGATCCGCGGCATCCAGGAGAAGACCGGCGCCAAGATCGACGTGGAGGACGACGGCAAGGTCACGATCTTCTCCTCCAGCAGCGACGCGGCGCAGATGGCAGTGGACATCATCCAGGACATCTGCCGCGAGGCGGAGCTGGACCGTATCTACCTGGGCAAGGTGAAGAGCATCAAGGAGTTCGGCGCCTTCGTCGAGATCATGCCCGGCACCGAGGGGTTGCTCCACATCTCCCAGATCGCCGAGAACCGGATCCGGGCGGTGGCCGACGTCCTCTCCGAGGGCGACGCGGTGGCGGTCAAGGTCATCGAGATCGACCCCAACGGCAAGATCCGGCTCTCGCGCAAGAGCGCGCTCAGAGAGCAGCCGGCCTGGGCCGAGAGAGAGAAGCTGGCCATCGCGCCAAGCCGAGGTGGCGCCCAATGAGCGTGCCGGAGAAAAAGCTCGTCCGAGGTGTTCGACGTTCGAGCGCCGGCTTTGCCGGCGCAAGCGTTCCGGATTGCTCGCCGCGGACGGTGGGGCCCCAGCCCCGCGACGTCCTGCGGCTCGGATGTCCGGATTGCTCGCCTCGGACGGTGGGGCCCCAGCCCCGCGACGTCCTGCGGCTCGGATGTCCGGATTGCTCGCCTCGGACGGCGGGGCCCCAGCCCCGCGACGTCCTGCGGCTCGCACTGCATCCTGGGGGGAGGGTTCGGAAGGGGGGCGGAGCCCCCCTCCGAGTGTGCTAGTGGCCTGCCGGAAGGATCTGCTCCCGAACGGCATCCGCGTGGTCACCGAGGCCATACCCCACGTGCGCTCGGTCGCCGTGGGGATCTGGGTCGAGACCGGCTCCCGCGTCGAGCCGGAGAGCCGGGGTGGAATCTCCCACCTGATCGAGCACCTGGTGTTCAAGGGGACCGCCAACCGGTCCGCCGAGGAGATCGCCGGAGCCATCGACTCGGTGGGCGGGCAGATGGACGCGTTCACCGCAAAGGAGCACACCTGCTTCTACGTGAGCGTGCTCGACGAGCACCTGGCGCTCGGGGTGGACCTCTTGACCGACATCCTGATGCACCCGCTGTTCGCCGCGTCCGACATCGAGAAGGAGAAGGCCGTGGTCTTCCAGGAGATCAAGATGGTGGAGGACACGGCGGACGACCTGGTCCACGACCTCTTCGCCGAGCGCGTCTGGGCGGGGCACCCGCTGGGCCGCCCCATCCTGGGACGCTGGGACGTGGTGCGGGACCTGGGGCGCGAGGTCATCCTGAGGCACTTCGAGGAGGAGTACGCGCCGGCGCGGATCGTTGTCGCGGCGGCGGGGCATCTGGAGCACGCGCAGGTGGTGGACCTGCTCGCCTCACGCTTCAACGGCTTCCGCCGGCCGGCCGTCTCCCGTGAGACCGCGCCGCCCACGTTGCACGCCGGCGTGCACGTGGTCCACAAGGCGCTGGAGCAGGTGCACCTGGTGATGGGCTTTCCCGGCATCCCGGAGACCGCTCCGGAGCGCTACGTGCTCTACCTCCTGAACGACGTGATCGGCGGGAGCATGTCCTCCCGGCTCTTCCAGGAGGTGCGCGAGCGCCAGGCACTGGCCTACTCGGTCCACTCGGGCCTGCAATCCTACCGGGACACCGGCCTCTTCTACATCTACGCCGGCACCGACGCGGCGAACTTCGCCAAGCTGGTGAAGGCGCTGATGAAGGAGCTGCGGGCGCTCAAGAAGGACGGCGCCAGGGCCGAGGAGCTGCGGCGCGCCAAGGAGCACCTCAAGGGAAGTCTCATGCTCTCGCTGGAGTCCACCTCCTCCCGCATGAACCGCGTGGCCAGGCAGGAGCTGCGCTTCGGGTCCTTCTTCTCGCTGGACGAGATGCTGGGCGCCATCGACCGCGTACAGCCGCAGGAAGTGGAGGCGCTGATCTCTCGGGTCCTGGACGAGGAGCGGCTTTCGCTTCTGACCCTAGGCCCGATCGACCGGCGTAACCTCCCTCGGGAGCTCCTGAAAATCTAGGAACGTGTCGGAGAAAAAGCTCGTGCGAGGTGATCCAGGGTCGAGCGCCGGCTTTGCGGGCGCAACGATTCCTGGGGGGAGGCTTCGGAAGGGGAGCGAAGCCCCCCTCCGAGTTTCCTAGGAACACGTGATCGAGCGCTATAGCCGGCCGGAGATGGCCCGGATCTGGAGCCGGGAGGCCAAGTACGAGGCGTGGCTCCGGGTCGAGCTGGCGGTCTGCGAGGTCTATGGCCGGCGCGGGCTCATCCCGGCCGACGCGCTGGGCCGGATCAAGGCCCGTGCCCGCGTTTCCGCCGAGCGCATCGACGAGATCGAGAACACCACCCGCCACGACGTCATCGCGTTCTTGACCAACCTCGAAGAGTCCCTCGGGGCCGACTCGCGCCACGTCCACATCGGCATGACCTCCTCGGATGTGGTGGACACCGCGCTCGCGCTCCAGCTCCAGCAATCCGCCGAGCTGCTGCAGGCAGGGCTCGACCGCTTCCGCGGCGCCGTGAGGACCCTGGCGCTCAAGTTCAAGGACACCCTGTGCGTCGGCCGCACCCACGGGATCCACGCCGAGCCCATGACCTTCGGCCTCAAGCCCGCGCTCTGGTACACGGAGGCGGGGCGGAACCTCGAGCGGCTGAAGAGGGCGCGCGAGGTCGCGCGCGTCGGAAAGATCTCGGGCGCCGTCGGCACCTTCGCCCACATCGATCCCGACGTGGAGGAGGAAGTGTGCCGGCTCCTCGGGCTCGAGGCGGCACCGGTCTCGACCCAGATCGTGCAGCGCGACCGCCACGCCGAGTTCGTCAGCGCGCTGGCCATCGTCGCCGCCTCGCTCGAGAAGGTCGCCCTCGAGATCCGCGCGCTCCAGCGCACCGAGATCCTCGAGGCCGAGGAGCCCTTCTCGGAAGGCCAGAAGGGCTCGAGCGCCATGCCGCACAAGCGCAACCCCGTCTCCTGCGAGCAGGTCTGCGGGCTGGCGCGGCTCGTGCGGGGCAACTCGGTGGCCGCCCTCGAGAACGTAGCGCTCTGGCACGAGCGGGACATCAGCCACTCCTCCGTCGAGCGGGTGATCCTGCCGGACTCCACCCTCCTGGTGGACTACATGCTGCACCAGATGACCCGGATCATCGAGGGCCTGCAGGTGTATCCGGAGCGGATGAGAGAGAACATGGAGCGGAGCTACGGCCTCATGTTCTCCCAGCGCGTGCTCCTGAAGCTCGCCGAGAAGGGTCTGCCGCGGCAGGCGGCGTACGAGCTGGTCCAGCGGAACGCCATGCGGGCGTGGCGGGAGCGAACCGCATTTCGCGACCTGCTGGCGGCCGACTCCGACGTCATGGCGAAGCTCGCGCCGTCCGAGCTGGACGCATGCTTCGACCCGTCCTGGTACCTCAGAAACGTGGACGCCGTATTTCGCCGGGCCGGCTTATTCTAGCCGCCGTCGGGTGTGACTCAAGTGCAGAAGCGCGGGAAGATCTACGAAGGCAAGGCGAAGATCGTCTACGCTACCGACAAGCCCGGGCTCATCATCCAGTACTTCAAGGACGACGCCACTGCGTTCAACGCCCTCAAGCGCGGCACCATCGTGGGCAAGGGCGTGGTCAACAACCGGATGTCGGGCGTGCTCTTCACGCTCTTGGGGAAGAAGCGGGTGCCGACCCATTTCCTCGACACGCTCTCCGACCGGGAGATGCTGTGCCGCCGCCTCGATATCATCAAGATCGAGACCATCGCCCGCAACGTGGTGGCGGGCAGCTTGGCCAAGCGCACGGGACTCGAGGAGGGCACCCCCATCAGGGAGCCCGTGCTCGAGCTTTATTACAAGTCCGACGCGCTCGGCGACCCCATGATCAACGACGAGCACGTCCGCATGCTCAAGCTGGCGACGCCCGAGGAGCTCCGGTGGATCAGGCGGATGGCGCTCAGGATCAACGGGGTGCTGCGGCCCTATTTCCGGCGCAAGGGGCTCTTGCTGGTGGACTTCAAGCTCGAGTTTGGGCGGCACGCCGGCCGGCTCTGGCTGGGGGATGAGATCAGCCCGGACACATGTCGCCTCTGGGACGTGAAGACCGGGGAGCGGCTCGACAAGGACCGCTTCCGGCGAGACCTTGGCGGAGTCGAGGAAGCCTACCAGGAAGTATTTCGACGCGTGGTGGGGCGAGCCGCAGCCGAAGGCGAGGCGAGCGGATCCGGGAAGAAGGCGAGCGTGAGCGAGCCAGGGCGAGCCGCAGCCGAAGGCGAGGCGAGCGGATCCGGGAGTCAAGGCCTGACCCCGTGAAAGCTCGCGTGCTGATACGGCTCAAGCAAAGTATCCTCGACCCCCAGGGCACGTCGGTCAAGAGGGCACTGGACGGCCTGGGCTTCCGTGAGGTGCGCGATGTGCGGGTGGGGAAGGTGCTGGATCTGGACCTGGATGGGGAGAGCTCTGAGGAGGCTCGGCAGCGCATCGAGGAGATGTGCGCTCGGCTCCTGGTCAACCCGGTCATCGAGGACTTCACGGTCGAGGTGGCGGGATGAGGGAGATGAAGGAGACCGCCTCTTGCCAGAACCTGGCCCAAAGAGTAGATTGAAACCGTAGGCGTGAAAGGAGACACCGGCAGCCCATGAACTTCGGCGTGGTGGTGTTCCCCGGCACGTGGAGTGATTGCGACTTTCATTACGTCGTCAGTGAGGTGCTCCACCAGCCGGTGCGCTACGTCTGGCACCGGGATACGAACCTCGCCGGCTTCGACTGCCTGATCCTGCCCGGGGGCTTCTCCTACGGTGACTACCTGAGAGCCGGGGCCATCGCGGGCCGCTCGCCCGTCGTCGGGGCCCTGCCCGATTTCGTCGCCCGCGGCGGGCTCGTGCTGGGCTCCTGCAATGGTTTCCAGATCCTCTGCGAGGCCGGGCTCCTGCCAGGCGCGCTGATGCGCAACGAGTGCCTCCAGTACCGCTGCCAGTCCACGTACCTCCTGGTCGAGAGCACCGACACGCCGTTCACCCGCGCAATGAGAGCCGGGCAGGTGCTCAAGATGCCCATCTCGCACGGCGAGGGGAAGTACTACGCGGACCGGCAGACGCTCGGCCGGCTCAAGGAGAACGGTCAGATCGCCTTCCGCTACTGCACCGAGGGCGGGCGCCTGGCCAGGGAGGCCAACCCCAACGGCTCGCTCGAGAACATCGCGGGCGTGCTCAACGAGGCGGGCAGCGTGCTGGGGTTGATGCCTCATCCCGAGCGCGCTGCCGAGTCCGCGCTGGGCGGGACCGACGGGGTCCTGATCTTTCACTCGCTCCTCGGCAGCCTGGTCGAGGATGGCTCCTTTTCCAACCGCTAGTGAGATCGGGGGGACCTCGGCGAAGCCGGCGCGCGAACGGCCGTTAGTCCGACACCGTCGTGGCGCGCCGGGCACCAGGAAACGCTAGGAGCCTGTCGCAGAAAGGCTCGCGCGACGTGATCGACGGTCGAGCGTCGGCTTTGCCGGCGCAACGGATTCCTGGGGGGAGGCTTCGGAAGGGGGGCGACGCCCCCCTCCGGGTTTGCAGGGAGTGGGGGCGAGGTGACCTCGTCCGACCCTAAAGTCACGCTGGATCTGGCTCTGGCCCATGGCCTGACATCCGAGGAGTACGACCACATCATCCGGCGGCTCGGCCGCGAGCCGAGCTTCACCGAGCTGGGACTCTTCTCTTCTCTCTGGTCCGAACACTGCGCCTACAAGCATTCGCGCGTCTTCCTGCGCACTCTCCCCACGCAGGCGCCTCATGTCCTTCAGGGGCCGGGAGAGAACGCGGGGATCGTGGATCTCGGCGACAACCTCGCCCTCGTCTTCAAGATCGAGAGTCACAATCACCCCTCGTTCATCGAGCCGTTCCAGGGCGCCGCCACCGGGGTCGGCGGCATCCTGCGCGACATCTTCACGATGGGCGCCCGTCCCATCGCCGTCCTCGACTCGCTCCGCTTCGGCGATCCGGATGATCGACGGACCCGGCGGATCATCGAGGGCGTGGTTTCGGGCATCGGCTGGTACGGCAACTGCTTTGGCGTCCCCAATCTCGGAGGCGAGGTCGGCTTCGCTCCCGAGTATGGGGGGAACCCCTTGGTGAATGCCATGGCCGTCGGGCTCGCAAGGAAGGACCGGCTCTTCCGGGCCCGGGCCGAGGGCGTCGGGAACCCGGTGGTCTACGTCGGGGCGAAGACCGGGAGGGACGGCATCCATGGGGCCACCATGGCCTCGGCCACCTTCGATGCGGGCGCCGGGGAACGGCGCCCGACGGTGCAGGTGGGCGATCCGTTCACGGAAAAGCTGCTGCTCGAGGCCTGCCTCGAGGCCATGGCCACCGGCGCCATCGTCGGCATCCAGGACATGGGCGCGGCGGGCCTCGCCTGCGCGTGCTCGGAGATGCCGGCACGGGCCGGGACCGGCATGGAGGTGGAGCTGTCCCGGGTCCCCCAGCGCGAAACGGGCATGACGCCGTACGAGATCATGCTGTCGGAATCGCAGGAGCGCATGCTTCTCGTCGTGGCCAAGGGGCGCGAAGCGGAGATCCGCGACATCTTTGCCAAGTGGGAGCTCGACGCCGTCCAGATCGGCACCGTGACGGCTGACGGCGTCCTGCGCGTCCGGAGCCACGGCCGGATCGTTGCAGAGGTCCCGGTGATGGCGCTGGCCGACGAGGCGCCGGTTTACGAGAGGCCGACGGCGCGGCCGGACTGGCAGGACGCGCTCGAGGCCTTCAATCCGCTCTCCCTCCCGGTCCCGTCCCAGCCCGAGGCTGCCCTGCTGGCCTTGCTCGGCTCCCCCGGGATCGCGTCCAAGGAGTGGGTGTACCGGCAGTACGATCAGCAGGTCGGGACGAATACCCTCGTGCTGCCGGGCTCCGATGCGGGCGTGCTTCGCATCAAGGGAACTCGGAGGGCTGTCGCTCTAACTACTGACTGCAACGCGCGTTTCGTTTATGTGAACCCGCGCCTCGGCGCGGCCATGGCTGTGGCCGAGGCCGCACGGAACGTTTCGATAACCGGAGCCCGGCCCCTGGGCCTCACCGATTGCTTGAACTTCGGCTCTCCCGAGCGCCCCGAGATCCTCTGGCAGTTCAAGGAAGCGGTGGCGGGGATCGGAGAGGCCTGCCGCGCGCTGGAAATCCCGGTGGTCGGCGGCAACGTCTCCTTCTACAATGAAACCCTGGGGCGGGCGATTCTCCCCACGCCGGTCATCGGGATGGCGGGGCTCCTGGACGATGCCGAGGGGCGGTGCACCCAGTGGTTCGAGGCGAGCGGCGATCGGGTGGCCCTGCTCGGCCCCGAAACGGTGAGCCTCGGCGGCTCGGAGTACCTCTGGGTGATGCACCGCCGCGTCGCGGGGCGGCCGGCTCCGCTCGATCTCGGGCTGGAGCGGGCGGTGCAGGAGGCCTGCCGGGCGGCCATCGCGGCGCGGCTCTTGCAGTCGGCCCATGACTGCTCCGAGGGAGGGCTCGCGGTGACCCTGGCCGAAAGCTGCGTAGGTGGACCTGCTCCGGTGGGGGCGGAGATCGAACTCCGTCCGGAGGCGCCGCTGCCGCTCCTGCTCTTCGGCGAAGGGCCGTCGCGCATCGTGGTATCCGTGTGTGCTGAGTCGGAGCGGCACTTCGAGCAGCTCATGGGCGAGTTCGCCGTGCCGTGGCGCTGGATCGGGCGGGTGGGCGGCGATCGGCTGGTCATCAGGACCGGCGGGGCCTCTGTCATCAACCTCTCGCTCGACCAGGGCGCCCTGGCCTGGAGGAGTGGCTTTGAGCGATACCTCCGCTGAGACAGCGCTCGAGCAGGACGACAAGTTCCACGATGAGTGCGGGCTCTTCGGCGTGTGGAACCACGCCGAGGCGGCCAACGTCACCTACCTCGGACTCTACGCGCTCCAGCACCGGGGCCAGGAGTCGGCCGGCATCGCCTCCACCGATGGCCACGTCTTCCACGTGGAGAAGGCCATGGGCTGGGTGGCGGACGTCTTCAGCCGGGAGCGCCTCAAGCGGCTGCCGGGGCATCGGGCCATCGGCCACGTGCGCTATTCAACGGCGGGAAGCTCCAATCTCCGCAATGCGCAACCCATCACCGCCAATACCGCGCATGGGCCCGTGGCCATCGCCCACAACGGCAACCTCGTCAATGCCGAGGAGCTGCGGACGGAGCTCGAGCGCGATGGCGCCGTCTTCCAGTCCTCGTCGGACACCGAGGTGATCCTGCACCTCCTGGCGCGCGCCGACGGCGTCACTCTGGCCGACCAGCTCGCCCGCGCGCTCACCCGGGTCAGGGGAGCTTACACCTTGCTCCTGCTCACGCCGGAGAGCGTCATCGGCGTCCGCGACCCGGCCGGCTTCCGCCCGCTGACGCTCGGGCGGCTCGGCGACAGTTGGCTCCTGGCCTCGGAGACTTGCGCGCTCGACCTGATGGAGGCGCAGGTGGTGCGCGACATCGAGCCGGGCGAGATCCTCGTGGTGGATGGGCGCGCCCCGACCTCCCTCAAGCCGTTCCGGCCCGCCCCGCGCCTGCAGTGCGTCTTCGAGTACGTGTACTTCGCGCGTCCCGACTCCGTGCTCTGGGGGCGCAACGTGCACCGCGTGCGCAAGGCCATGGGGCACCAGCTCGCCCGCGAGCATCCGGTGGAGGCGGATCTTGTGATCCCCGTCCCCGACTCCGGGGTGGGCGCGGCGCTCGGGTTTTCCGAGGAGTCGGGCTTGCCCTACGACTCGGGGCTTGTCAGGAACCACTATGTCGGCCGGACCTTCATCGAGCCCCAGCAGGGCATCCGGCACTTCGGCGTCAAGGTCAAGCTCAATCCCAACCGCGAGGTGCTGGACGGCCGCCGCGTGGTGGTGGTGGACGACTCGATCGTCCGCGGTACCACGAGCCGGAAGATCGTCAAGATGGTGCGGGCGGCGGGGGCGCGGGAGGTCCACATGCGCATCTCCTCGCCTCCCATCCAGTGGCCCTGCTACTACGGCATCGACACGCCGACTCGGAAAGAGCTGATCGGGTCGAGCCACCGGGTGCACGAGATCCAGCGCTATCTGGGCGCCGACACCCTCGGCTATCTCTCGCTCGAAGGCATGCTGAAGGCCACCGGCACGGACCCGGAGCATTTCTGCCACGCCTGCTTCACGGGTCAGTACAAGGTGGGCTTCGACTCGGGCGAGCGCGCGCAGTTGCGGCTATTCGACTCGTAGGCTGGAAGGGTATTTCACTGCTCGAGGTCGGGGAGATCCGCGCGCAAACGCGCGCGGTCGAGTATGTCTGAGCGAGCGCGGCTCAGGATCGGGGTGCTGGCCTCCGGGCGCGGTTCGAACTTCGAGGCGATCGCGCGGGCCGTCGAGTCCGGCTTCATCCCGGCCACGCTCGCCGTGCTCGTCACCGACCGTCCCGACGCGCGGGCGGTTGACATCGCGCGCGCTCACGGGATCGAGCCGCTCGCTCTCGATGCCCGGGAGTACCCCGGCCGCGACGCCCACGAGAAGGCGGTGATCGGGGCGCTGGAGGAGCGCGGCATCGGCCTCGTCTGTCTGGCCGGGTACATGCGGCTCCTGAGCGGCGCCTTCGTCGGGCACTTCGAGGGACGCCTCCTGAACATCCATCCCTCGCTCCTGCCGGCCTTCCCCGGTCTCCATGCCCAGCGCCAGGCGCTCCGGCACGGTGTCAAGCTCGCGGGCGCCACCGTGCACTTCCTCGATGAGGGGGTGGACACGGGACCCATCGTGCTCCAGGCGGCGGTGCCGGTCAGCGAGGATGACACCGAGGAGACGCTCTCCGAGCGCATCCTGGCCGAAGAGCACCGGATCTATCCGGAGGCAGTCCGGCTATTTGCGGAAGGGCGGCTCAGCCTCGAGGGCCGCCGAGTCCGGATCAGGGAGAGAGCATGAATCCGGTGCGCCGCGCGCTCATTAGCGTGCACGACAAGACGGGGGTGGTCGACTTCGCGCGGGGGCTGGCGGACCTCGGGGTCGAGATCCTCTCGACGGGGGGAACCGCCAAGCTGCTCCGCGAGTCCGGGGTGTCCGTGGTGGACGTGGCCCGGGTCACGGGATTTCCCGAGATGCTCGACGGGCGAGTCAAGACGCTTCATCCGAAGGTCCACGGCGGCATCCTGGCGCGGCGCGATCGCCCCGAGCACATGGCGGCGCTCGAGGCCCACGGCATCGCCCCCATCGATCTGGTCGCGGTCACGCTCTACCCGTTCGAGGCGACGGTCGGCAAGTCCGGCGTCACGATCGAAGAGGCCATCGAGAACATCGACATCGGCGGACCCAGCATGATCCGCGGCGCCGCGAAGAACCACTCGAGCGTCGCCGTCATCACGGATGCAGATCAGTACGCGGCGGTGCTGGCGGAGCTGTCCGCGCATCAGGGCGCTCTGTCGCCGGAGACACGCTACCGGCTCGCCTTCGAGGCCTTCCGGCGGACCGCGCAGTACGACGCCGCCATCGCGGCCTATCTCCGCGAGCCCGGCGCCACCGGGCGCCGCGCGGAGGGCGCCGGGGCGGCCGAGGGCCGCTTCCCCCAGCGGCTCCACCTCGAGGGCTCCCTGGTCCACGGCCTGCGCTACGGAGAGAACCCGCACCAGAGCGCCGCGTTCTACCGGCTCGGCGGCCAAGGCTTCGGCCTGAGCGCGGCCGCCCAGCTTCACGGCCCCGAGCTCGGGTACAACAACCTGCTCGACTGGTCGGCCGCCCTCGGCCTCCTGCTCGAGTTCGGCGAGCCGGCGGCGGTGGTGATCAAGCACACCAATCCCTGTGGCGTGGCCCTGGGTCGCACCGTGGGGGAGGCGATGCGGAAGGCCAAGGCCTGCGACCCGGTCTCCATGTACGGCGGGATCGTGGGCGTCAACCGGCGGCTCGACATGGAAACGGTCAAGGAGCTGTCTGGCATCCTGCTCGAGATTCTGTTCGCGCCGGGCTACGAGCCGGACGCGCTCGAGGAGCTCAAGCGGACCAAGAAGAAGTGCCGGGTCTTCCAGCTTCCGTGCGCCCGGGCCGAGTACCCGGCGCGGCTGGATGAGGCGCGCAGCGTGATCGGCGGATTGCTGCTCCAGGACGCCGATCTTACCGACCTGGACCCGGCGGCGCTCCGCGTCGTTTCCAAGCGCGCGCCCAGCGAGGCCGAGATGACGGCGCTGAGATTCGCCTGGCGGGTCGCCAAGCACGCCAAGTCCAATGCTATCGTGCTGGCGACCGCCGACCAGGTGGTCGGTGTGGGCGCCGGGCAGATGAACCGCGTCGACGCCGCCCGCATCGCCGTCATGCGCGCCCGTGAACTGGGCCTCGAGACGCGGGGCACGGTGTGCGCCTCGGACGCCTTCTTCCCCTTCCGGGACGGGCTGGACGTGGTCGCCAAGGCCGGGGCGACGGCCGCACTGCATCCGGGAGGCTCGCTCAGGGATGAAGAGGTCATCGCCGCGGCCGACGAGCACGCGGTGGCCATGGTGGTGTGTGGGATCCGTCACTTCAGGCATTAGTGCCGGACAGCTCCCAGGACGGTCGCTGCTGACCCCGTGAACGCTTCGACGCCCGAGCGCATCTTCACGCTGCGGGAGCTGACCCGGCTCCTTCGGCTCACGCCCAAGCGGCTCACCCAGCTCCGGCGCCTGGGCCTGCTCCACGAGGAGGGCACGGGGTACCGGTTCCGGGAGCTGGTGGCGGCGCGCGCGGCGGCCGCGCTCCTCGAGAGCGGCGCGACGGTCCGCCAGGTGCGGGAAGCGCTCCAGGGCGCGCGCCGGCTGGCCCCCAACGCCGCCGAGCCGCTCTCCGAGCTCCGGCTCCACGTCGAGCGGAATCGCGTGGTGGTGGAGCAGGACCACCTGCGCTTCGACCCGCGAACCGGCCAGGCGCTGCTCGACTTCCAGATGGGCGACCTCGAGCGGGAGACGAGAGAGTCGCTGCTCACCGGCGTGCTGCGTCCGCTGATCCCTCCCGCCGACGCCGCCGAGGCCTGGTTTGCGCGCGCGTCCGAGTGGGACAACGATCCGACGCACTGGGACTCGGCGGTCAACGCCTACGAGCGGGTGCTGGCCATCGATCCCGGCTACGCCGCCGCCTGGAACAATCTCGGGCTCCTCGAGCACCGGATGGGCCATTACGGGCGGGCAGGGGAGTGCTACAAGAAGGCGCTCGACGCTGACGAGGGCTGCTGCCAGGCGGCGTTCAACCTGGGCTCCCTCCACGAGGACCTGGGCGACTTCACCGCGGCCATCGCGTGGTATCGTCGCGCGCTGGAGCTCACCCCCGACTACGCCGATGCCCACTTCAACCTCGCCGGGGTGCTGGCGAAGACCGGGCGGAACGAGGTCGCGGCCCTTCACTGGCGACGTTACCTCGAGCTGGACAGGGCCAGCCCCTGGGCCCAGATCGCCCGCTCCCATCTGGAGGCCACGGAGAGCCCGGAGCCGGACGAATGAGAGTGCTGCTGGTGGGCGGTGGTGGCCGCGAGCACGCGCTCGCCTGGAAGCTCGCCCAAAGCCCGCGGCTCAGCCGGCTCATCGCCGCGCCCGGGAATCCCGGGATCGCCCGGCATGCCGACTGCGTCCCGGTGAAGGACAGCGCCATCGAGGAGCTGCGGTCGCTCGCCAGGCGGGAGCGGGTGGATCTCACCGTCGTGGGGCCCGAGCTGCCGCTGGCGTTGGGGCTGGCCGACCGCCTCCGCGAGGCCGGGCTCCGGGTCTTTGGCCCCGGTGCCGCAGCGGCGCGGATCGAGAGCTCGAAAGCCTTTGCCAAGGATCTCATGGCGCGCCACGGGATCCCGACGGCGCGCTTCCGCACTTTCTCGGAGGCCGCCGCCGCGCGCCATTACTGTCATCAGCTGGGCGCCCCGCTGGTCGTCAAGGCCGACGGACTCGCCGGCGGCAAGGGCGCCCTGATCTGCCGCACCGTGGAGGAGGCCGACCGTGCGGTCGCCCTCTGCCTCGAGGAGCGGGGCTTCGGCGAAGCCGGGCGCACCGTCGTGATCGAGGAGTTCATGGAAGGCGAGGAGGCCTCGTTCTTCGTTCTGTCGGACGGGACCACCGCGCTGCCGCTGGGCGCGGCCCAGGACCACAAGACGGTGCTCGACGACGATCAGGGGCCCAATACCGGCGGCATGGGCGCCTACTCACCTGCCCCGGTCTTCGACGGCGCGACGGAGAAGCGCGTGATGACCGAGATTGTGCTGCCCACCATTCGGGCCATGCGGCGGGAGGGCGTCCCCTATCAGGGCGTGCTCTACGTGGGGCTCATGATGACGCGCGAGGGGCCGCGAGTGGTCGAGTTCAACTGCCGCTTCGGCGACCCCGAATGCCAGGCCATCCTGCCCCGCCTCGATGGGGATCTGCTCCCGCTGCTGGCGGCGGTGGCCGATGGCCAGGGGTTGCCTGCGTCACTGGCCTGGCGTGCCGACTCGTCCGTCTGCGTGGTCCTGGCCTCGGCCGGCTATCCAGGCCGGTACGAGACGGGCCGGGCCATCCGAGGCGTGGAGGACGCCGAGCAGCTGCGCGGCGTCACGGTCTTTCACGCGGGCACGGCCACGCGCGATGGCGCCCTCGTCACCGCCGGCGGCCGCGTGCTCGGCGTGCAGGCGCTGGGGACGGACATCACGGAGGCGATCGCGCGGGCCTACGCCGCAGTGGGGCGCATCTCGTTCGAGGGCGTGCACTTCAGGAAGGACATCGGTCGAAAGGCGATCGCGCGCCGGTGACACAGATGCTGGTGGTCGATAGCGAGGCGCCCTCGCGAGACGCGCTGGATCTGGCGGTGGCGATCCTGAGAAGCGGGCGGCTGGTCGCGTTTCCCACCGAGAGCTTCTACGGGCTTGGCGCGGACGCGCTCGACCCGCGGGCTCTCGCGCGCGTGTTCGCCGTCAAGGGGCGGCCCGAGTCCAAACCGCTGCTGGTCCTGGTGGAATCGGTGGCGATGGTGGAGGGCCTCGTCTCCGAGGTGCCGGCCGGAGCCCGCCAGCTCATGGCCCGGCACTGGCCGGGAGCACTCACCCTCGTGCTGAAGGCGGCCGCCCACGTGCCGGAGCGGCTCACGGCAGGGACGGGCACCGTGGGCGTGAGAATGCCCGGTCATCCGGTGGCGCTGGCGCTGGTCCGCGCCACGCGGTTTGCGGTGACGGCGCCCAGCGCCAATCCCAGCGGCGCTGAGCCGCCGGACACGGCGCTGGCCGTGCGCCGCTACTTCGAGGGCGCGGTGGACCTGATCCTCGATGGCGGACCGACCGTGGGCGGCGCCGGCTCCACCGTCGCCGACTGCACGGTCTGGCCTCCCCGCGTGCTGCGCCGCGGGCCCGTGGCGATATGAGGATTCTCGTATGAGAATCACGGGTGTCATCCAGGCCGGGGGCAAGAGCACTCGCATGGGCGGCCAGCCCAAGGCGCTGATGGAGCTGGGCGGCCGGCGGATCATCGACCGCGTCGTGGACGTGGTGCGCGCCGTCACCGACGAGCTCCTGATCGTGACCAACACGCCCGAGCTGTACGCCTCGCTCGGCCTCACCATGGTGCCAGACGTTTTCCCCGATCACGGGTCGCTCGGCGGCATCTACTCGGGGCTCCGTGCGGCGCCGGGTGACGCCGCCTTCACGGTGGCCTGCGACATGCCCTTCCTGATGCCCGAGGTCGCGCGGCTCGTCGTCGAGCGCGCCGCTCAAGCCGATGTGGTCCTCCCGGCGTCGGGCGGCCGGCTCGAGACGCTCCACGCCAGCTACGCGAAGGCCTGCCTCGGGCCCATGGAGTCCAAGCTCCGGGAGGGCCGGCTCAAGATCGCGGGCTTCTTCGACGAGATGCGCGTGCTCACCATTTCCGAGGACGAGGTGGCCCGTTTCCGCGCGCCCGATCTCATCTTCATGAACGTCAACACGCCCGAAGAGCTGGAGCGGGCGCGGGAGCTGCTCGCGAAAATCGAGGTGAGCTAGTTGGACGCGCGGGTCGAGGGGCTCGGGCTGGGCTCCATCCAGGAGATCAACGCCCTGCCGCGCGAGGTGGCGGACGCGCTCTATGCCCGCCTCGTCCCGGCGGAGCTGCTCGAGCGCTTCCGGATCGATCCCGTCACCCTGCGCGGCGCCGACGGCGCCTGGCTGGTGCGGATCACGGCGCCGGAGGACAAGCCCTGGGCGCGGGTGGAGGTACGCGCCTCGACGGAGGATCGGGATCCGGCTCTCCTCGTGGACGTCGAGACGTCGCCGCTCTCCGTTCCCGAGCTGGCCTTCGTGCAGATCACCGACCCGCAGCGGCCCCGCTACGCCATCGATCGCGACCTCGAGGGGCGCGACACCCTCCTTGGAACGACGTCGCGCAATCTGGCGGAGGAGGTGCGCGCCATGAAAGACGGGCTGGCGCCCGGACAGGTCCGCCCGGGACTGCGACTCCTGCAGCGCGTGCTGGAGACCATGGAAGGTTTCTGCCGGCTCATCGGGCAGGAGCTCTTCTTGATCGAGCCGCTCTTCTATCACTCGGCCATCCTCTACGAGCGCCGCGGCTGCGGGTATCTCCTGGGCCGGGAGGTTATGGACCAGATCCACGCGGCCTTCGGCGAGGGCGGGGCGCTCCGCGCGGCGCTCGACGGCTCGTCGCCGTTCCGCCGGCCGGGGGCGGAGTTCACGGCCCGGGGCCGGAGCTGGGCGCTCCACGATGGCGTGGCCGGCTCCGCTTGGAACGGAGTGAAGATGTACAAGGCCGCCGGCCGCCACGCCGGCGTGGACACGTTCCCCGGCGGGCGCTACTAGGAGCCTCATGGAGCTAGGGGCGTGAGCCGCAAGAAACCCCTCCACGCGCGGGTCCGCAAGCCCATGCCGCGCAAGCCACCCAAGGTCGAGGTGCCCAAGACCGTCTATCGGCGGCGCTCCAAACATGTCCGCCCCTTGGAGCGCGAGTCATGACCGGCGCCGCGCCCGGCCTTTGCGCCCTCGTCCACTACCACGAGATCAGCCTGAAGCGGGGGAACCGTCCGCTCTTCCTCCGTCACCTCCAGCAGAACCTCGCCCGCGCCACGAGCGACCTGGGCCCGGTGCGCGTCGTCCAGCTCCCCGGCCGCATCGTGCTCGACCTAGCCGGCCATCCCGATCCGGACAAGGTGCGCGACCGCCTGGACCGCGTCTCGGGCATCGCCAACCTGGCGCTGGCCGAGCGCACGTCGTCCTCGCTCGAGGCGATGAAGCGGACGGTGGAGCGCGTGATCGCCGGGCGGATCTTCGCCTCGTTCCGGATCACGGCGCGCCGCGCCTTCAAGACCTTCCCGCTCTCCTCCGTGGATCTCAACCGCGCGCTCGGCGCCCACGTGCTCGGGCTCCACCCCGGCGCCCGCGTCGACCTCGAGCACCCCGGGTTGAACGTCCACGTGGAGGTGCTGCCCGGCGAGACCTTCGTCTACTGCGACCGCCGCCCCGGGGCGGGCGGGCTCCCCGTCGGCTCGAGCGGGACGGCTGCGGCGCTTCTCTCCGGCGGGATCGATTCGCCCGTGGCCGCGTGGCGGATGATGAAGCGCGGCTGCCGCGTGATCTTCATCCACTTCCACAGCGTGCCCTATCTGCCCGACGTCTCCCGGCAGAAGGCGCGCGACCTGGTCGGGCGGCTGACCCAGTGGCAGTACTTCTCGCGGGTCTTCTTCATCCCGTTCGGCCCTATCCAGCGCGAGGTGGTGCTGTCCGTGCAGCCTCACGCGCGCGTGGTCGTCTACCGCCGACTCATGGTGCGCATCGCTGAGCGCCTGGCTCGCCGGGCCGGCGCCGCGGCGCTCGTGACCGGCGACAGCCTGGGCCAGGTCGCCTCCCAGACGCTCCACAACCTGGCGCGCGTCGACGAGGCGGCGGGGCTGCCCATCTTGCGGCCGCTGATCGGCATGGACAAGATCGAGATCACCGAGCAGGCGCGCGCGCTCGGGACCTTCGAGATCTCCATCGAGCCCGACGCCGACTGCTGCACACTCTTCGTCCCCAAGCACCCCGGGACGCGGATGAGCCGCGAGGAAGCGGTGATCGTGGAGGCCAAGCTCGACATCCCGGCGCTGGTGAGCTCGGGCGTCGAGGGCGCGACCGAGGAGGTCTTCGAGTTCCCCCCCGGCGCGGGAGTCTTCCCTCCGAGGCCCCCGCGTGTGACGCCGATCCAGGAGTCGGTGTCCGAGTGAGCGCGACCCTGACCTTCCTCGGCGCCGCCGGCACCGTCACCGGCTCCCAGCATCTTCTCGACGACGGCCTACGGCGGCTGCTCCTGGACTGCGGTCTCTTCCAGGGGCTCAAGGAGCTGCGCCTGCGGAACTGGGCTCCGCCGCGGGTGGATCCGACCACGCTCCAGGCGGTGCTGCTGAGCCACGCCCACATCGATCACTCGGGCTATCTGCCGCGCCTGGCGCGCGGGGGGTACACGGGCCCCGTGTTCTGCACCCCCGGCACCGCCGATCTCCTGCGAGTGATGCTTCCGGACGCCGCCCATTTGCAGGAGGAGGAGGCGGACTTCAACAACCGCCACCGCACGTCAAAGCACGACCCCGCGCTGCCGCTCTTCACCATCGAGGACGCCGATCGCGTGCTGGCTCGGGTCAAGGCGGTGAGCTTCGGCGAGCCCTTCGCGCCGGCGCCGGGCGTCGAGGCGCGCTTCATCAATTCCGGTCACATCCTGGGCGCCGGGCTCGTCCAGTGCCGGATCGGCGGGCGCCTCGTGGTCTTCTCGGGAGACCTCGGCCGCTACGGCGTCCCCATCATGCGCGACCCGGACCCGGTGCCGGCGGCCGACGTGCTTCTCGTCGAGTCCACCTACGGCGACCGGGTGCATCCGCCCGACGATCATTCCGAGAAGCTGGCCAAGGCGGCGCGGCGCGCCGCCGAAACGAAGAGCTGGCTCCTGATCCCGGCCTTCGCGGTGGGGCGCTCACAGGAGATCCTCTACGACCTGCGTGAGATGGAGGAAGCCCGGCGCATCCCGTCGTTGCCCGTGTACCTCGACAGCCCGATGGCCATGAAGGCGACGGCCATCTACGCTTCCCATCCCGAGGAGCACGACCCCGCGCTCAAGCAGGTGGAAGCCGACGGAACGCGTCCCTTCGCGCCCCGCCGGTTGACCCTGTGCAAGAGCGTCGAGGACTCCAAGCGGCTCAACGATACCGGCGGGCCGGGCATCATCATCGCGGGGAGCGGCATGGCCACGGGCGGCCGCATCCTGCACCACCTGCGCCGCCTCCTCCCCGACGAGGCGACCACGGTGCTCTTCGTCGGCTACCAGGCGGCGGGCACGCGCGGGCGGCTCCTGCGCGAGGGCGCGCGGACGATCAAGATGCTCGGAGAGATCGTGCCCGTGCGGGCGCGGATCATGGTGAGCGACGCCTACTCCGCCCACGCCGATCGGAGCGAGATCCTGCGCTGGCTCCGCGGCTTCACCCGCGCCCCGGCGATGACGTACGTCGTGCACGGGGAGCCCGAAGCGGCCGCTGCCTTGCGGGACGCCATCGCGAGCCAGCTCCACTGGCCGGCGGCCGTAGCCCAGGACGGCCAGCGCGTCACGCTCTGACGCAGTCGAGCCTGCGCGCCATCGTCGCCTGAATTGGGCGGCCCGCGGCCCTAACTGGAGCGAGAACGAGGTCGGACGCCAGATCTTGTTGACGAACACAGAACAGCGAAAGGGCGGCAAAGCGCTGCGCCGTCCGCGGCCTCTCCCGCACCCCCACATCTAGCGGTGTCTTGACAGAGAGACTCGATACAGCGTAACGTGACCGCGTGGTCTCCACCATTGCCCTCGGGTCCGATCATGCCGGGTTCCAGTTGAAGGAAGCCCTTAAGGCCTGGCTGATCGAGGAGGGCTACCAGGTGGTCGACTACGGGACCCACTCCCCCGATCCCGTGGATTATCCGGACTATGCGGCCCAGGTGGCCCTAGCCGTGGGCGATCAGAAGGTCGAGCGGGGCGTGCTCATCTGCGGCACCGGCATCGGCATGGCGATCACGGCCAACAAGGTGCCTGGAGTGCGCGCCGCGCTCTGCTCGGATCTCTACACCGCGCGGATGAGCCGCGAGCACAACGATGCCAACGTGCTGACCCTGGGTGGACGGCTCATGGGGCCCGAAATGGCGCTGGACATCCTCCAGATGTGGCTTGAGACGGACTTCGCCGGCGGCCGTCACAGCCGTCGGGTAGACAAGATCACCGATCTCGAGCTCCGTCACCCGGATGGTCGGGCGGGCGCGGGACCGCATGGGCGCGCTTGAGCGGGGTGACCCCGAAATCGCGGCGGCGATTCGCGCCGAGACGGAGCGGCAGGCTCGCAACCTCGAGCTGATCGCGTCGGAGAACTTCGTCTCCGAGGCGGTGCTGGAAGCGGTCGGCTCCGTCCTCACCAACAAGTACGCGGAGGGCTACCCGGGCAAGCGCTACTACGGCGGCTGCGAGATAGTGGACATCGCCGAGGAGCTGGCCATCGCACGGGCCAAGGAGTTGTTCGGCGCCGAGCACGCGAACGTCCAGCCCCATTCGGGCTCGCAGGCCAACATGGCGGTGTACTTCGCCCTGCTGAAGCCGGGCGACCTCGTCCTCGCCCCGAGCCTGGCCCACGGCGGGCATCTGACGGCCGGCAGCCCCATCAACTTCTCGGGCCGGCTCTACCACATCGTGCCCTACGGGGTGCGCCGCGACACCGAGCTGATCGATCTGGACCAGGTGCGCGACCTGGCGCGCGAGCATCGGCCCCGACTGATCATCACCGGAGGCTCGGCCTTTCCCAGGGCCATCGACTTCAAGCCGTTCCGCGAGATCGCCGACGAGGTGGGAGCCACGCTCATGGCCGACATCGCCCATCCGGCGGGCCTGGTCGCGGCGGGGCTGCACCCGACGCCGGTCCCATACGCGGACTTCGTCACGACCACGACCCACAAGACGCTCCGCGGCCCGCGGGGCGGCATGGTGATGTGCAAGAGCCCGTACGCGAAAGACCTGGACCGCACCGTCCTGCCCGGTGTCCAGGGCGGCCCGCTCATGCACGTCATCGCGGCCAAGGCGGTGGCCTTCCGCGAGGCGCGGACTGCCGAGTGGCGCGCGTACCAGGGCCAGATCGTGAGGAATGCCCGCGCGCTGGCCGATGCGCTGATGGCCAAAGGCCATCGGCTCGTCTCCGGCGGCACCGACACCCACCTGATGCTGGTGGATCTCACGCCGAAGGGCATCACGGGCAAGGAGGCGCAGGAGGCGCTCGACCGAGCGTGGATCACGGTGAACAAGAATGGCATCCCCTTCGATACCAAGGGCCCGACGGTGACGAGCGGAATCCGCCTCGGCACGCCGGCTCTCACGACGCGAGGGATGAAGGAGCCGGAGATGGCGCGCATCGCGATGCTGATCGATCGCGTCCTGACCAATCTCGGGAACACCTCGGTGGAGGCGGCCGTGCGCTCGCAGGTGCAGGAGCTGACGGCGGGCTTCCCCCTCTATCCCGAGCGCCTCCGGTGAAGTGCCCCTACTGCGGCCACAGCGAGGACCGGGTTGTGGACTCCCGCGTCGGCCGAGACGGGGAGTTCATCCGGCGGCGGCGCGCCTGTCTCCGGTGCAACCGGCGCTACACGACCTACGAGTACGTCGAGGACGTACTGCCCCGCGTGGTGAAGCGTGACGGGCGCCGGGAGCCGTTCGACCGCCAGAAGCTGCGCGGGTCCATCCTGAAGGCCTGCGAGAAGCGCTCGGTCGGCGTCCAGGCGGTCGACGACGTGGTCGCGGACATCGAGGCCAGGCTCCACGATCGCGCCGAGAAGGAGATCAGCAGCCTGGAGCTGGGCGAGCTGGTGATGGAGCATCTGCAGAAGCTCGACCAGGTCGCCTATGTCCGCTTCGCCTCCGTGTATCGCCAGTTCAAGGACATCTCGCAATTCATGGACGAGGTGAAGGGGCTCATCAAGGAAGGCGACAAAGCCAAAGGCGCCAAGGCCGCCAAGCCCGTCGCCAAGCGATAGCGGGTCCCCCAGGGAAGTCCTCTACCGTCGCGTCGCCAGCGCCACCCCGGCGATCACCGCGCACGCCCCGACCGCGTGGTACCACCGGATCGCCTCGCCGAGCAGCGCCCACGACAGCCCGATCACCAGGAACGGCATCAGGTTCATGAAGACGGCCGCTCGGCCGGCTCCGACCACGCGGACGCCCTGGTAGTACCAGAGGTGGCCGAGCGTGATGGGGCCCGCGCTGTAGGCGATCACGGCCCAGCCTACCCACGAGGCGCGGCCGAGAGACTCCCAGGGATGCTCGACGAGCGCCAGGGGCGCGAGGACTGCGAGCGAGACCACGTGGGCGCCGGCCTGGATGGTCGCCGGCCCGAGCTGGGAGGAGTTGGCCCGACTGTAGAGGGTGTAGGCCACCCAGGCGCTCTGCGAGGAGAGGATGATCAGGTCCCCTTTGTTGAAGGAAAGCGTGCGCAGGACCTCCAGCGATCCCCGGCTGATCGTGAGCAGCACCGCGGACAGGGTCAGGCCGATACCCAGCAGGTTCCACAGGGACAGTCGGTCGTGAAGCCAGGCGGCGCCCATCAAGGCGATGATCACGGGCGCCGAAGCGCCGAGAATGCCGGCGGCGGCCGGACTCGTGTACTTGAGCCCCCAGTACCAGACGGTGGTATTCCCGACGAGCCCGGTGAGGGAGATGACCACGAGGGTCCGGTAGTCGCGCCGGGCGAGCGTCGGCGGCGGCCATTCGGATAGGCGAACCGCGAGCAGCAGCAGCGGAGCCGCGATCAAAGCGCGCGCGGCGGTGAGCGTGACCGGGCCCAACTCGGAGAGGCCGAGCTTCCCGAGCGGAAAGTTGCAAGCCCAGATGATGGTGACGAGGCCGAGAAGACCGTAAGCGCGCGCGTGAGTCATTGTACCGGCGGCGGATCCGGGCGCGGGAGATGCCGGAGATGGATCGGCCCTGCCGGAATGGGGCCGACAGGGCCGAGCGCCACACGAGGCGCCTTACTTCTTCTTTTTCTTCTTCGTCGCCTTCTTCTTCATCGTTTCACCTCCTCCCGGTCCCCGCGCGTCCCGCGGTGGTTGGTTGTTTCGGACTCTAAGGTGAGCGCCGGAAGCGTGTCAAGGGGAAAATACAGGATAGAGGGCCAAGGGCCTCCGCTTTACCCCATATCTGGGGCTGCCCACGCGAGGATCCGGAGGGGCCGTCGAGGCCCCTCTGATTGTGCTACCCCTTCTCCTGGGCCGACGAGGGCTTGCGGTGCTCCTTGCGCTTCACGAATTCCTGATTGAGCGAGACGCCCCTCTTGCAGAGCGGACAGCTCTCCGGCGGATAGGTGGGGAAATCGCGACTGACCAGGCTGAAGATCTCCTTGCCTCCGATCTCGCGCTTCTTCGTCCGGCGCCAGAGCGCGCCGATCCCCACGACCTGCCCTCCGAGATCCTCCACGAGCTGGGTGAGGAGCCGCACCGTGGTGCCGGAGCTGACCAGATCCTCGACGATGAGCACCTTGGCGCTCTGCCGGATCAGCCGGTGGAACTCGGCCGGCAGGGACACCCGGCGCTTGCCGCCGCTCACCCCCTTCGTGCCGTAAATGAGGATGGGGCGGGAGGGGTGGGCCCGGGCCACGCAATGGGACAGGATGAGAGCACCAGGGCCGGTGGAGAGGATCACGTCGATCGGCCAGGGGGCGAAGTGCTTGGCGATCACAGCCCCGAGCCCCTCCGTGAAGGAGGCCTCGGTGGTGACCAGGGTCTTCTCGATGTACTCGCTCGTGTGCTGGCCCGAAGACAGCAGGATGTGGTCATTGGCGTGGTAGGCACCCGTGCGCTTGAGAATCTCCAGGTGGATCTTCTCGCGCACCTCGGCATCCATCATCGCATCCTCTTTGCCGGATGGCGGGGTCATCACGGCCTCCTGGTCATCGGTGTGATCGGCCGCTCGACCGGCGGCGCCGCATCAGAATGACGAACGCGGCAAGGCCTTGTCAACCCGAAAAATGGGCGGAGGCCCAGCACCGGGCCCGGCCGCCGGGTGGGCATGTTAGACTGCCTGGGATGCGGATCCTGGCGGTAGAGACGTCCACGCTGGCCGGCAGCGCCGCCCTGCTCGAGGGTGGCCAGGTGATCGGGCAGAGCCTGCTCGATGTGGCCCTGACCCATTCGGAGCGGCTCATAACCATGGTGGACCGCTTGCTCAAGGACTGCGGCTGGGATGTCGCGGGTCTGGAGGCGCTGGCCGTGTCCATCGGCCCGGGTTCATTCACCGGTCTCCGCGTGGGCATCGCGACGGTGAAGGGGCTGGCGCTGGCCCTGGGGCTTCCCGTCGCGCCGGTACCCACCCTCGACGCGCTCGCGTCCAATCTGCCCTTCGCCGACGCGCCGGTCTGCCCGCTCCTGGACGCGCGGAAGGGCGAGGTGTATCTCTCGCTCTACCGATGGAACGAGGACCGGATGGAGCGTCAGTGGGACTACCTGGCGCTGCCGCCTCGGGCGGCGGCCGAGCGACTCCGGCCGCCGGTGATCGTAGTCGGGGACGGCGTCGCGGCGTGCCTGCCGTTTCTCTCCCACCTGGGCGCGGGGCTTCGCGTGGCGCCCGCCTCCCACTCGGCGCCCTCGGCGGCCGTGGTGGGCCAGCTAGGGCGCGGCGTGCTCGGGTCCGGCCACGCCGTTGCCGCCGAGGTCCTCGCTCCCCTGTACCTCCGGCCTTCCGAGGCCGAGCTCAAGGCCGGGCGCGCATGAGCCAGGGCATGGGGGAAGCGCTCAGCCTGGCGCCGATGACGCTCGACGACCTCGACGAGGTCCTCGACATCGAGCGGGCATCGTTTCAGACGCCATGGTCCAGGGGCGCGTTCCGCTACGAGCTGACCCAGAACCGGGTCGCCCGCTCGGTGGTCGTTCGGGCGGGGCCGCAGCTCGCGGGCTATCTCTGCCTCTGGGAGATCGGACACGAGATCCACATCACCAACCTTGCCGTGCACCCGAGCTTCAGGCGCCGCGGGATCGCGCGGGCGCTGCTCGGGAGCATCCTGGAGGACGCCAGGCAGAGCGGCATCGAGCTGATCTTTCTCGAAGTGCGGCCGACCAATGTCGAGGCGCTGGCCCTTTACGAGAGCTTCGGCTTCCGGGTCATCGGCAGGCGGAAGGGCTACTACTTCGACACGGGCGAGGATGCTCTGGTGATGGAGGCCAGGCTCGACGCCGAGACCCTGCGGCCGGCCGGCGGGAACCAGCAGGCCGGCTGAGCGGTTTACCTAGCGCCCGACGGCTTCGCCTGGCGACAGTGGGCGGTAGTGAATCCTAACCCTGGAAGGAGGCCCGCTTATGACTCGAGCCTTGTCAGTGGCTGTATCGGTGGCGCTGGGGGTTGCCCTGCTCCCCCTTCCGGTCCTGGCCGATCCCGTCGTCTTCAAGATGCTGCCGACCTACTCGCGGGCGACCTTCAAGGCGGATGCGCCGCTCGAGACCATCGTGGGCAACACGGCCGGGCCCGGTGTTACGGGGAACCTGACCGTCGACCCAGCCAAGCCTCAGACGGCCACCGGCACCATCAAGGTCGACCTCAGTACGCTCAGTAGCGGCGTGGCCAAGCGCGACGACGACATGAAGGGGCCGCAGTATCTCGACACGGCCGCCAGCGAGGCCAACCGCTACGCAGTCTTCGAGATCAAGAACGTCGAGCTCGCGGGGCCGCTCGAGCCGGGCAAGGAGGTGCCGGCCAAGGTCACCGGCATCCTCACGATCAAGGGCAAGCCCGTTCAGACTGTGGCCGATGCCCGCGTGACTTATATCAAGCTCACGACGGATCAGCTCGAGAAGGACGACCAGAAGCGCTGGGGATTCACGACGGACAATGTGAAGGTGCGCGCGAAGTTTGCCACCACGCTGACCAATCACGGGATACCGATTCCCCAGCTCCTGATCCTCAAGCTCTCTAACGATCTCCTGCTCGAGACCGACCTCACGTTCGTGAAACAGTAGCCTCGGCGAGGCCGGAGGGTGGCCCCGGCCGCCCTCCCGACCCTCCCGATCGCCGTCCGCCCCGAGTTTAGGCAAATCTGTTAGAATCTCCGCGTGCCGGCCCTCCACCAACCCCCTTCCGTCTAGTGTGGTGTCCCAGAAATCTGTTGACTCGCGGCGCCGGGCGGGGCGGAGGGCCCCACCGCGGAACCGTGGCTTCTGCGCGTTGCCGGAGGCCGTAGCCTCGCTCTCGTGGCTCCTTACGAGTGCCCGGTGCCGGTTGCGACTCCGCGTGTTCCGCGGTGGGGCCCTCCGCCCCGCCCGGCGCTTTGTCCACAAGCTTCTGGGACAGGACACTAGGACGTGTCGGAGAGGAATGTGACCGACGTTCGAGCGCCGACTTTGCCGGCGCAAGTTCTGGATTGCTCGCCTCGGACGGCGGGGCCCCAGCCCCGCGACGTCCTGCGGCTCGCACTGCGTCCCAGGGGGAGGCTGCGGAAAGGGGGCGAAGCCCCCCTCCGAACTGCGTAGCCATGGATCTGGTCAAGCGGATGCTGGACGGCGAACGGCTCGCCCTCGCCCGGCTCATCACGCGCGTCGAGAACCGGACGCCTGAGGTTCCCGAGGTCATTCGGGCCGTCCACACGCGCACTGGGCGCGCCTATGTCCTGGGAGTGACGGGCCCACCGGGCGCCGGAAAGTCCACCCTGGTCGACCGGCTGACGACCCTGCTGCGCAGAGACGGCGCTTCTGTCGGGATCATCGCCGTGGACCCATCGAGCCCGTTCACCGGCGGCGCGGTCCTCGGCGACCGCATCCGGATGCAGACCCATACTCTCGACCCGGAGGTCTTCATCCGCAGCATGGCGACCCGCGGAAGCCTCGGCGGCCTCGCGCGGGCCACGGGCGACGTGATCAAGCTGCTGGACGCGTTCGGCTTCGGCTGGATCATCATCGAGACCGTGGGCGTCGGGCAGACCGAGCTCGACATCATCAAGCAGGCCGACACAACGGTGGTCGCGCTCGTCCCGGAGTCGGGCGACGCGATCCAGGCCATGAAGGCGGGGCTCATGGAGGTTGCCGACGTCTTCGTCGTGAATAAGGCGGATCGTGACGGCGCCCACGCCCTCATGGCCGAGCTCCGGTTCAGCGTCCACCTGCACTACACGAGCGGCGCATCCAGCAAGGACGTGGACTGGGAGGTGCCGGTGCTGGCCGCCCAGGCCGCTAACGACGTCGGCATCGGCGAGTTGCTGGAGGCGATCAAGCGCCACCGGGCGGCCCTGGAGGAGGGGGGCGCGCTCGAGAAGCGGCGCCAGGCCCGGAGGCGGGCCGGGCTGGAGGCCCTGCTCGTGGAGGAGTTCACAGCGCAGGTCATGGCCCGCGTCCAGACGGATCAGGATCTCGCCCGCACCCTCGAGGCGGTGTCCCAGGGGAGCCTCGATCCCTACTCCGCGGTCGCCCAGATCCTGGCCATCACCCTGCGCCGGCCTTGACACCCGGCAGGGCGTCGAGCACTATCAGGGCCGAGGGTCTCCAGAGGTCTGGCTGAATGTCTCCCTCTCACCAGTGGTACGGCATCATTCCCGGGTGGCTCCCTTTCTACGCGCTGATCGCCGTGGCGCTCGTCCTGTTCGCCCGACGGGTGAACGTCCTCGTCCGGCTCATGCTGACAGGGAAGCCGGCCGTCCGCTGGGACCACGTGCCTGCGCGCCTCGGCAAGGTCGTCGTGTTCGTCCTGGGCCAGGCGCGGTTGCTCGGAGGCGACTTCTGGCCGGGCCTCATGCACGCCACCATCTTCTGGGGGTTCATTATCCTGACCCTCGGCACGCTGGAGTTCTTCGGCAAGGGAGTCGCGGAGTCGTTCTCGCTCCCGCTCCTCTCCAACACCTCTGCCTTCCTGATCCTCCAGGACATCTTCAGCCTGGCGGTCATCGCGGCCGTGGCCTACGCGGCGTTCCGGAGGCTTGTGACCAGGCCTCGCCGCCTCACGCTCTCTCCCGAGGGGCTGGTGATCCTGCTCCTGATCGGGGGCCTCATGGTGACGGACCTGACCACCGACGCCTGCCGGATCCTGCTGGCGCCGGCTCCGACCGATCACTGGCAGTTCGCCGGGAGCGCGCTGGCGGTCGTCCTCGCGGGGCTCTCGCACGGCGTCGTGCAAGGGCTCTTTCACGTCTCCTGGTGGCTCCATGCGGCGCTCCTGCTTGGCTTCCTGGTATGGCTGCCGTACTCGAAGCACCTGCACGTCATGGCCGCCCCGTTCAACGTGTTCTTCGCTCCGCTGACCCCCAAGGGGCAGTCCCGCACCGTGGACCTCGAGAACGCCGAGACCTTCGGGGTCGGCGCGCTCGCGGAGCTCACGTGGAAGGACCTGTTCGACCTCTACAACTGCACGGAGTGCGGGCGCTGCACCTCCCTCTGCCCCGCCAACGTGAGCGGCAAGGAGCTGGATCCGAAGATGCTCATCCTCAACCTGCAGCAGCACCTCCTGGAGAGCGGACCGAGGCTGCTCGGCGAGGGGGGAAACGGGTCGGGCGAGCACGGGGCGGGCGGCCATCCGATGGTGGGCGGGGTGATCACCGACAATGTCCTGTGGGCGTGCACGACCTGCCGCTGGTGCGTGGACGCGTGCCCCGTCTTCATCGAGCACGTGCCGAAGATCGTGGACATGCGACGGTGGCTCGTGCTGACGGAGTCGCGATTCCCGGCGGAGCTCCAGCCCGCGTTCCGCAACCTCGAGAACAACGGCAACCCGTGGCAGATGTCGTGGCAGACGCGGACCGACTGGGCCAGCAACCTGGGCGTCCGGGTCATGAGTGACGTGAGCGAGGCCGAGTACCTCTACTGGGTCGGCTGCTACGGCTCCTTCGACGAGCGGAACAAGAAGGTCGCCCGGGCGTTCGTCAAACTCCTGCAGGCGGCCGAGGTAGACTTCGCCATCCTCGGCAACGAGGAGAAGTGCACGGGCGAGCCGGCTCGACGCCTGGGGCACGAGTACCTGTACCAGACGCTGGCCCAGGGCAACATCGAGACCCTGAAGCGCTACCGCTTCCAGACCATCGTCACGGCGTGTCCCCACTGCTTCAACACCATCCGGAACGAGTACCCGGACTTCGACGGCCACTTCCGGGTCATCCACCACAGCCAGCTGCTGGAGGAGCTGGTGCGCGCGGGGCGCCTGCGGGTGGCGCAAGAGGGGAGCGAGCGAATCACCTATCACGATGCGTGCAATCTCGGCCGGTACAACAACGTCTACGACGAGCCTCGACGGGTGCTGGCGTCGGCGACCCGGGCGGAGCTGGTGGAGATGCGCCTCAACCGGTCCAAGGGGTTCTGCTGCGGCGGAGGGGGCGGCCGCGTCTGGATGGAGGAGAACGAGGGGCGGCGCGTGAACCAGCTGCGCGTCGAGCAGGCGATGGAGGTGAATCCCGACATCCTGGCCTCGGCGTGTCCTTTCTGCCTCACGATGTTCGAGGACGGGGTGAAGGCGAAGGAGGTCGGGGACAGGATCAAGACCCGGGACATCGCCGAGATCCTCGCCGAGCGCCTCGAGTGAAAGACCTGCTGCTCGTCCTGCCGCGGCTCGCGAGGATGATCCCGTCCCTCCTCGGGGACCGCGAGGTTCCCGCGGCGGCGAAGGTCGCGCTCGGCGCCGTGGCGGTTTACCTGGCGAGTCCCGTTGATCTGATCCCCGACTTCATCCCCTTCGTCGGCTATCTCGACGATCTCCTTCTGGCCGCCATCGTGGTGGACGGTCTCCTCAACTACGTCGATCGATCTCTTCTGCTCAAGTACTGGCCCGGCAGCGTCGCGTCGCTCGACGCGACCGCCACCGTGGCGCGACGGCTGGCCGCCTGGGTGCCGTCGCGGATCAAGGCGCGCATCTTCGGAGGCCGGCGACAGGCGGCCTGACGACCTCCGCTCCACTTCGGGCGCAGGTCCGGCCCTCTCGCTCCCTCGGAGGGCGTTCGGGGCGAGGGGAGAAGGTGAGGAGGTTGACGACGTGATCGGAATCACCGCCGTCGGTGGGTACGTCCCGCGCTACCGGGTGTCCGGCCAGCTGCTCGCCACGGTATGGGGCGGCACGGGCGGGGCGGCGGAGCGCGCCGTGGCCAGTTACGATGAGGACAGTGTGACCATGGCCTGCGAGGCCGCTCTCGACGCGCTCCACGGGCGCGATCCGAAGAAGATCGGCGCCTGCTTCCTCGCCTCCACGACCCCACCCTATCTCGAGAAGTCGAGCGCAACCATCCTGGCCACGGTGGCCGATCTGGGCGACGATGTGCTCACCGCCGATCTGGGCGGCTCGCTGCGCTGCGGCACCACCGCCCTCAGGCTGGCGCTCGACATGCTCAAGGCGGGCTCCATCGCGCAGGGGCTCGTGGCCGCCGCCGACGTGCGGCCGGTGGCGCCGGGAACGGCCGAGGAGCGGGAGGTCGGCGACGGGGCGGCCGCCGTCATCGTGGGCGCCGACGACGTGATCGCGACCTACGAGGGCGGCTACAGCGCCAGCCGGGAATTCAGCGACGTCTGGCGGCTGCAGGGCGACCGCTATCTGAGCCTCCTCCCGGACATGGCCTTCGTGAAAGGCTACGGGCTCGACAGGCATATTCCCGAAGCGATCGAGGGGGCGCTCCGGGCGACGGGAAGGAAGCGGGCGGACATCGCCAAGCTCGTGCTCTACGGGCCTGACGCCCGCACTCACGCGGCCCTGGTCAAGCAGCTCAAGCTTCCCGAGAGCGCCATGCCCCGGGAGCCGGTGATCGGGCGGGCGGGCAATACGGGCTCGGCCTCGTGCCTGCTCGGCCTCGCCGCGGTCCTGGAGGAGTGCAAGCCCGGGGATCAGGTTCTGGTGGTGTCCTACGGCAGCGGGGCCGAGGCGCTCCTCTTCCAGTGCACCGACCGGCTCGGCAAGACGCCGATCCATCGCCCCGTCTCCGCCCAGCTCGCAGCCGGGAAGCCGCTCGCCCACTATGGCAAGCTCCTCTACTTCCGGCGCCACGTCGAGACCGAGGTGATCCGCGCCTTCACCAGCGTGCCGACCATGGTGCGCGAGGAGAAGCAGAACCTCCGCCTCTACGGGCAGAAGTGCGCGGACTGCGGGGCCGTCTCCTATCCGCGCCGCCATCTCTGCTGGCAATGCTCGTCGAAGAATCTCGTGGACTACAAGGTCTCCCGGCGGGGCAAGGTCTTCACCTTCACGAAGGACCACTTGGTGCCGAACCCCGATCCGCCCACCGTCATGGTCTCCGCCGACCTCGAGGGCGGCGGCCGCTTCTACGCCCAGCTCACTGACTGCGATCCCGCCACGGTGGGGTTCGAGATGCCGGTCGAGCTGTGCTTCCGCCGCATCCACGAGGGCGAGAGACTCATCAACTACTTCTGGAAGTTTCGGCCGCTCCTCTGAGGGCCGATTCGGTGGGCCCTTGCGCGCCATCGGCCCGGACTGGTTGCGCGGGGGTTGCATCCAGTAGCCCTTGTCGTGCTAGTTTGCGGGGCATGCAGCCGTCGCGGGCCGGCCAGGTGCGACACGCGGTCTTCACCTGCGTCCTTGCCCTCGGGCTCATGCTGCCCCGTGCGGGATCCGCGGAGGAGTCAGCCGCCGCCCGCCGGTTGGACTGGGAGACGGGGGAGGGCAAGAGCTACGTCATTCCGGCCCTCGAGGTCGGCGGGTTCATCTTCGGCCTCAATCAATTCGACCGGCACGTCCTCGATCGGGAGACGTACGGCAGCGACCTGGACTCCGTCTGGAAGAACCTGAGAAGTGGGGCGGTGATCGACCACGACCCGTTCAGCGTCAACCAGCTCGGGCATCCCTATCAGGGAAACATCTATTACGGATTCGCCCGATCGGCCGGCCTCAACTACTGGCAGTCGCTGATGTACACGCTCGGGGGCAGCTTTCTCTGGGAGACCTACGGGGAAACCACGCGGCCGTCCCTCAACGACCACATCGCGAGCGGCATCGCGGGAACCTTCGTGGGCGAGCCGCTCTTCCGGATGGCCAGCCTGCTGCTCGAGCACGGCGGCGAGCGGCCGGGGTTCTGGCGCGAGCTGGGCGCGGCGGTGCTCTCGCCGCCCACCGGCTTCAATCGCCTCGTCTTCGGCGATCGGTTCGCGACCGTCTTTCCGAGCCGCAATCCCGAAATCTTCCTCCGCCTGCGGCTCGGCGCCACCCTCACCACGCGCGTGAACAACGATGGCCTCTCGAACAACGTCAAGCGGCAGGAGGGAAGCGCCGACTATTCCCTCAGCTATGGGCTCCCCGGAAAGCCCGGCTATCGATACACGCGTCCGTTCGACTACTTCCACTTCGAGTTCACCGTGGTGCCGAACGCGAGCACGCTGGCCAACGCTCTCGAGAACGTCTCCACTCGCGGCCTGCTCGTGGGGGCACCGTACGAAGCAGGCGACGATTACCGCGGAGTGTGGGGCCTCTTCGGAAGTTTCGACTACCTGTCGCCGCAGATCTTCCGCGTCTCTACCACGGCCATCTCGGTCGGCACCGTTGCCCAGTGGTGGCTCTCGCGCGCGGTAGCCCTTCAGGGCACCGCCCTCGGCGGCCTCGGCTTCGGCGCGGCCGGCACCGTCGGCGACACGGCTGAACGCGACTACCACTACGGCCTGGTCCCGCAAACGCTCCTCGGGCTTCGCCTCATCCTCGGCGACCGGGCAATGGTCGAGGCGACCGGGCGCGGGTACTTCGTCGCGGGAACGGGGTCCGGAGGAGGGGTCAGCACCTCGAACTTAGGCGGGGAAATAATTGCCCGCGGCAACGTGGGGTTGACCGTGCGCATATACGGTCCTCACGCCATCGGGCTTCAGTATCTCGTGTCGAGCCGCGACACGCGTTTCCCCGGCGGGCTTGACAGACACCAGTCGCTGCAGACCGTCAGCCTCTCCTACAACTTCCTGGGCCACACTCGATTCGGCGCGGTCGAGTGGCGCCCGGTCGAGACCGGCGGGCGCTGAGCCACACGCCGCGTGCCGCTGGTTCTCCGGCGACCGCTTCAGCATCCAGTACGGTGTCGAGGGCTCGACTCACGTTGTTATCGCAGACGTTCCGGCTGTCAGCGTGATATTCCAATTCCATGCCGGCGGTACTCAATGCCGTCTTTGCGGCGACCGGCAAGCCGGTGCGCAGCCTACCTTTGAAGAATGTTAAGCTCGTTTAGCAGATCGGGGGGAAAATCGACGTCCGTCTTAGCCCCAAACGGCAAATACAATGTGAACGCGGACAGGCTGAATGGTCGTGCTCCTTCGTTGTCGCGATGACGGCCTCCGAAGGCTGCATCGGTGATCCGTCCATCGCAAGCCGGCGCAACCGTGTATGCTTTCCGGCGATGAGAGCCGTGATCTGTCGCGCGTGGGGACCGGTGGACGACCTGAAGCTGGAAGATGTCGCGCCGCCGACGCCCGGCCCGGGTCAAGTGGTGATCGACGTCAAGGCGACAGGGGTGAATTACGCGGACGCCATCATGGTGGCCGGGCGTTACCAAACGCGCCCGCCATTCCCCTTCAGTCCAGGCCTCGAGACCGCGGGCGTCGTCGCGCGCTGCGGCGACGGCGTTACCCGCTACAAGCCCGGCGACCGCGTGATGGCCATCCTCGCCTACGGGGGATTCGCGGAGCAGGCGCTGGCGGACGACGCCGAGGTCTTCGCCATCCCCGACAAGATGCCATTCGACGAGGCGGGCGCGTTTCCGATCGCCTATATTTCCAGCCATGTGGCCATCCGCTGGCAGGGGCGGCTGGAGGCCGGAGAGACGCTGCTGGTGTTGGGCGCCGCGGGCGGCGTCGGCTTGACGGCGGTGGAGATCGGCAAGGCGATGGGTGCGCGCGTCATCGCTGGCGCCAGCACCGCGGAGAAGCTCGCCGTGGCCCGTGAGCGCGGCGCGGACGCGACCATCAACTACGTCGCGGAGAAGCTCACGGAGCGCGTCATGGCGCTCACGGACGGTACGGGTGCCGACGTGTGTTTCGATCCCGTCGGCGGCGGTCTCTTCGACGCGGCGCTGTCCTCGCTCGGCTGGGGCGGACGCATCCTTCTTGTAGGGTTCGTGGGCGGGATCCAGAGCATCCCGGCGAACCGGCTGCTCGTAAAACATCGCGCGGCCCTCGGTTCGTCGCTCCGCTATTTTCGGTGGCATGCCCCGGACAAGCTCCAGCGGTCGGTCGCGGAGCTGCTCGAATGGTACGCGAAGGGCAGGCTGAAGCCGTGCGTCACGCATCGGCTACCGCTCGAGCGCAGCGCCGAGGCAGCCACGCCGCAACGCCATGCCGCGATCCATGATGGCCGAGCTCGCCGCGCTCTGGGACCGGCTCGAGCGCGAGAGCTGCCGGTCCATCGTGCTCACGGGGGCGGGCGAGCGGGCCTTCAGCTCGGGCGCCGACGTGAGTGGCGATCTCTCCGCCGATCCGGAGATGGCGCAGATGGTCAATCGCGCGCTGCTCAAGAACCGACCGTACGCGAAACCTATCGTCGCCGCCGTCAACGGTGACTGCGTGGCCGGCGGTCTCGAGCTGCTGCTCTCGACCGATGTCCGCGCGGCGGCTCCGCAAGCGCGCTTCGGCCTCCCGAGGTCCGCTGGTCGATCTATCCGTTCGGTGGCGCGACGGTGAAGCTTGTCCAGCAGATCGGCCATGTCCACGCGATGGACCTGCTGCTGACCGCCAGCCTGATCGACGCCGCGGAAGCGGCGCGGATCGGGCTCGTCAACCACGTGGTGCCGGCGGACGCGCTCATGCCGTGGGCGCTGGAGACGACGGAGACGATCGCGGCCAACAGTCCGACGGCCGTGCAGGCGGTCAAGCAGCAGATCAGCAGTACCATCGCCGACCACGTGTCGTCGCGGGAAGCGCTGGAGCAGGAGCTCGGTGACCGGGTGCGGCGCAGCGATCACTTCAAGGAAGGCGTGCGGGCGTTTCTCGAGAAGCGCAACCCGAAATACACGTGAGGAGGAGATCGGGGCCGGCCGCGAGTACGCTGGCGCCGGGGCGGATCAAGTACGACGAGCGCGGCCGCCGCGTCGGGGCCACGTCGATCATCGTCCAGTGGCAGAACGGCGAGCCGTTCACCGTGGTGCCCGCGGAGTACGCCACCCGTAAACCGGTCTGGCACGGCGCCAAGTAACGGCGCGTGGCGGTCGGCGACCTCGCGCAGTACGTCGTGACGGGCCTGCTCGTGGGCGGCGTCTACGCCCTCATGAGCATTGGGCTCGCCCTGATCTTCGGCGTCATGCGCGTCGTGAACTTCGCGCAGGGCGACTTCATGATGCTGGGGATGTACCTCACGTACTTCCTGGCGATCGGGCCGGGCGTCGATCCCCTGCTCGGCGCGCTCCTCGTGATGCCGCCGTTCTTCCTTGTCGGCGTTCTCGTCCACCGGATCCTGCTCGTCCGCGTCACCGGCGGCGGCGACCCGCAGCGCCTGATGGACGCGCAGCTCATCCTCACGCTCGGGCTCTCGCTCATCATCACCAACGGCGCCACCATGCTGCTCACGCCCATGCCGCGCGGGATCAAGACGGCCTACGCGACGCAGGCCTTCGCGGTCGGCCCCGTCCTGCTGAACCAGGCGCGCTCCTATGCCTTCCTGATGGCGCTGTTGCTCGAAACTCTCCTACCTCGCCCGGCCGCAGCGTCTGACCGCTCTGCGGATCGACGACGCGGGTCGCCATCCCGGGGAGTGGCCGTCCCTGCGTCTCGAGCCGCAGTGCCAGCTCATCGTGCGCGTCGGTCACCGCGCAGTTCCCGTAGGTCTCGGTCGAGCCGTACACGTTGCAGGGCTCGCGCGCCGCCACCGCCTCCATCGTCATCCGGATGTCCTCGGGCAGGCCGATCGTGAGCCTGGTCCGCATCGCGGCGAGAGCGCGGCGCCGCCGGTCCGGATGCTCGAGCATCGCGTGCGCCATGTTGGGCATGCCGTAGTAGCCGATCGACTTGGCAGCTGCCTTGGCATCCGCAACTTCCGTCGAGCTGAGAGGGTCCGTGGGGTTCACAAGGAGATCGACCCGCGCGGTTTCGGGGAGGGCTTCCTTCAGGAGCTGAAGGGTCTTTCCAATGAGCTCG